>VFQR01000537.1_pt1 | contig 49059 bp, 40 predicted proteins | sample 3512321 | NCBI WGS metagenome assembly VFQR01 (sample SAMN10412374, study PRJNA504923) | tailings metagenome | isolation source: Relicate 3 Philex TSF1 revegetated site | place: Philippines: Tuba, Benguet | collected 2017-08-29 | reverse complement strand
TTCGCGCTCGCCCTTTGCTGCAACCCCATTTTAAGGGAGCGTCTCTGGCTTGTGCATGCCGGCAAAACGTACCACGAGAACCTTCTGCTTGGGTTGCAGTTGTTTCGGCTGGCCAAAGAAGTTGCCTCCCAGTGTGGTTTCCGCAGCATTGGTGCAGGAAGCAACTGCCATTTCACCCGTGTTGAGGGTGACAGAAAACTTTTGTGCATAACAGGTTTCGACCAGTTTTCCGCCCCGAAGTTCCCAACCGGCATCTGTCGGCGTGTGTCGCATCTGCTCCTGCCCGTGGTGGAGTTCTGGGATGAAATCGAGGCGAACCCAGCCATCCTGCAGTCGATGCGGGCGCAGCTTCAGAACACACTGAAGTTGCTCGAAGGTTTTTGCGGTCGTTTTTCCGTTTTCATTCAGGCTGACTTCCATAGGATCCAGCCATGATTTGACATCAATATCGGTCGTGGCACCCGATTGAACAACCACTTTTCTGCGAACGCATTGACTGAGTGAATACTCATCTTCGATCTGCCGCGACATTCCGAGGAGTGCTTGCAGCATTGGAGGAGGCGAGGCACCGACAGTGCCAATCCGCAGTCCATTCTGTTGCATCAACTGCCTTAAGCCGGGTGCTGCCGCACCGACTTCATCAATTTCCCGCCAGAGTTGCTCACTGACAGTCGGGTCAGAAGCCGGGCGTTCGACAAATAGAATTTCCAGTTGAATCGAGTTCGCCGGCGCATTGATCGGGGGAAGTGGATTTGTACTCGATATCGATTGTTTTTTGAGAAGCTGATGTGCCTCTTGTGTGAGTCCTGGCACCAGCACACAACCGGCAAAAACGGGGATCAGCAGGGAAGTCATTCCCAGCAGTAAGACCCCACAGAGCCGGTATGAGCAATGCCAGTTCACGGTAAGTTTTGTCCTGAAATCGAGGGATGCCATGTGCAGGAGAGGAGCCAGCGATCAAATCGAGAAGAGGGCAGTTATCGTCAGAAATGGTGTGAAATATCGCCCGGCGGTGAGGCCATGACTTAGAGACATCGAAGTGGTTTGAAGCGGGGTAGGGAAGTGTGGCAGGTGCGATGGATGGCAGAGAAAACAGTTACTGAGCAGTGAATGTCAGACTGGGGAGGAAAAGGCTTTCGACGGATGAGAATTGTTGGAGAGGAGAATCAGTGCTTGTAAAAAGCAGATGTCGTGCGGGGAAAAGGATCGAGCGGAGGAGTGAAGAGATTTTGCGGAATGGTGCTTCTAAAAAGTGACACAAAACGTGTCAACATCAAAAATCGTCGCCATATCTCGTTTCAGAGGGGGTGGTTAACAATTCAGACTGTGCGGAAGTCTGTGGGAATGAGTGTCATTTCGAATGACTTTTTGGTTGAGATCTAGTTGAAAACGGAGATTAGGTTGTGACGATTCGATCGAATGCCTAGAATCGCGAACGTTTTGAAGTGGCCTGCAAGGCTTTCCATGCGATGGGATTTTGGAGTTTGGCATGTCGACGTTTCTGTTTACGAGCGAATCAGTCAGTATGGGGCATCCTGATAAGGTGTCTGACCAGGTTTCGGATGCGGTTCTGGATGCCTTGTTAGCCCAGGATCCTCGAGCTCGTGTCGCTTGTGAAACGTTATGCACCACAGATTTTGTATGTCTGGCTGGCGAAATCACTGCCAACGCTCAGGTTGATTACGAGAAGGTCGCCCGCGAAGCCATTCGCCAGATTGGCTACACCAGTGACGACATTGGCTTTAACGCCGCAACCTGCGAAGTGCTGGTCAAGCTGCACAGCCAGAGTGCAGATATTGCGATGGGCGTCGACCGCGATGGTGCCGGCGATCAAGGATTAATGTTCGGGTATGCCTGTGATCAGACACCCGAACTCATGCCTCTGCCGATTGCACTCTCTCATCGCATTATCAACCGCTTGACCGAAGCTCGCCAGAAAGGTGAGGTCAACTGGTTAAGGCCAGACAGCAAGAGTCAGGTCACTGTCGAATACGATGCCAAGAACAATGCGGTCGGGATCTCGGCCATTGTCGTTTCGACACAACATGCCGAACATGTTTCGCAAGATGAGATTTCTGAGTTTGTGCGTTCGGCTGTGATCGGGAAATCTGTCCCGACATCCCTGCTGAAGCCATCCACCAAGTACCACATTAATCCGACAGGGCGATTTGTGATCGGTGGGCCACATGGTGATTCCGGGCTGACAGGTCGCAAGATTATCGTCGATACGTACGGCGGTTGGGGTCGTCATGGTGGTGGAGCCTTCAGTGGCAAGGATCCCACCAAGGTGGATCGCTCCGCCGCTTACATGGCTCGTTACATTGCCAAGAATATTGTGGCAGCCGGTTTGGCTAAAGAATGTGAGCTGCAACTGGCATACGCGATTGGTGTGGCTGATCCTGTCAGCGTGCGAATCAATACCAACGGCACAGCTCTGATTGCTGAAGACAAAATTTCCGAGCTGGTTCGCGAAAACTTCAAGATGACTCCGCTGGGAATCATTGAGTCGTTGCAACTGCGTCAACCGATCTATCAGCGAACAGCCGCTGGTGGCCACTTTGGTCGTAATGAACCGGGCTTCACCTGGGAATCCACAGATAAAGCCTTGAAACTCCGAGAGCAGGCTGGGCTGGGGTCGACCTTGCCGCCAGTCGGCCATATTGCTTAATGAATGGATTACCACCCCGGCCTTGTGCGAACAAAGCCGGGGTTTTCTGTTTAAAAGTGAATGCTGGAATAGTTGCCATGGATGGCCTGTTTCAATTGATGCATCGATCGAGGCCTGTCTTGCAGGTCTTTCTTGCAGTATTAGCCACGCTGATCAGTGTCAGCATCTTCGCGATATCCGCCGACCGATTTCCGGTGATCACTTCGCTTCTGGCTGGAATATGCCTGCTGATCTGGCTGGTGCTGACCATCACCCGGCGTGTTGACTCAGACGCTGCTTATCAACGTTGGTTGCTGGTGGTTGCTGGTGGATTTAATGCCGCCTGCTGGTTTAGCTTCGCCATCATTTCGGGCTCCCCGTTTTTTGCCGGTGTGTTGGCAGGGCTGCTGCTGATTGCTTTTCTCGGCCAGTCGCTGGCTTCTTCTGTTCTCTATGCAAACATGCATCTGGCTAAAGACCTGCTTGCGAAGTCTGCACCGGTTTCATTAGAGGTCGTTACTCAAAGTCTTTTGTCGGGGTTTGAGAAACAATTGACTAAGACCACTGTTGAGGCTCATTCGCCAGAAGACGTACATCCGCAAGAAGATGTTCACCTGAATGACTTCCAGAGAAGCCAGATTGGAAGTCTCCGGCCCAATTCCGGAGATGATGATCTGTCAGAAATTGACGAAGAATTGACGGCTACAGACGATTCTGTGAGCCACCTTGTTCGCTTTGTGTACGATGATCGCGAAGTTCAGGAAGGACACCTGCGAATTGAGTTTGAGCAGGGAGCGAGGGAGTCTCTCTTTCATTTGGTATTTTCACCGCCGTTTGATCATGTGCCCCGCATTGAGATGGAGGACACGACTGCCGGCGAACTTGAGCTCGAGCCACTCGTGGTTTATCGATTTGGAGCGAGAATTAAAGCTCGTCGATCAAGCTCAGTTGAAGCTCCTTCGCTATTCGAGATTGCCTATCAGGCTGCTGCTCCACGCCGTGCTGCATGAGACTCTGCTGCATGAGGCGGTACAGAGTCGAGTGATTGCCTGCGATGGATCAGGAGGGCAATAAAGATCATGACTATCGAACACCTCGACACCCCGCAGTGGAGAGGAAGATCATTCTTCGATTCGCAGATAAACAGGGCTAAAGAGCCCGGCGGGAAGCTTCTGAGTCAGCAGTTCTTCGTTGACGGAAATCAACACTCTCAGCTTCGAGAAGATGTTCTTTGGCTGAGGGAGCAGGAATGAATACTGCTCCCTCGTTTCGTCGAAAGTGCCGATACGTTCGGAATTGAATTCAACACTCCCCGTTCCGCGCATTCCAGAGAACTCGACAAACACGAATCTGGCGGCTGGTGCCTTAGTAGAGTCTTGTTGAGCCGGGGACTGTATTTGGATCCGTGGATAATGGAAGCTTCGGGAATACTGCACTTCACCAGCTTCATTTCCATGCAGGCAGGTGTATTCGACAGGCATCTTGGCAGAGCCTTGAAATTGCTGGTTTTTCGTCAAACTGGTCCACAGATAGTCCCATGGGCCCTTCAGGGCAATGCGATGGCTGGACATGAGTTTCCTACATCGAAAATGGCAATTCGTGGACCCATGAAAATTCGTCGGGAAGTCGATCAGGTCCAGACATGTTGGCTAGAATTCAAAGAGCGCAAGCGGTAGCATGCAACGGAGTTAAGATTTTCCTATGGGTTGACACCGATCATCGAAAACGCAGAGACATTTGTCTGACGACGGGTGTTCACTTTGTAAACGATGATTCGAGTGTTCTGGATTCTCGATATGCATGATGCATCGATCGGACAAAAGATTCGAGAGTCGATGATGCCCGAAGGTCTGCCGCTGGATCTTCTGCAAATGGCAGAGACGCACCGAATTGCCGAAGAGGCTCAAGTGATAGAAAAAATTGTCGAGTCGACATCATCTGAGATCATATCCTCATTAGAGACGAGTCCGAGTTCTCAGATCAACAACGGTCATGTTCAGTCAGAATCTCATGGTAAGCCAGCAACCAGCGGTGAAGTTGTGAAGCAGCCAGTGAGAACTGCTGATCCTCAATGGCCAACACGGACATCACAGCTTTTGGGTTTTCAGATCCTGGGTGTCGGGGCCTATGTTCCCGATCAGGTCGTGACCAATGCCGAGCTGCAGGAGCGTTGTGGCATTGATCCTGAGTGGATTGAACAGCGAACTGGAATTCTCGCTCGTCGTTATGTGGCTGAAGGGCAGGCCACCAGCCACTTGTGCATTATGGCCGCTCAGCGGGCCATGGCCGACGCGGGAGTCACAGCCGAGGAAGTTGATCTGGTTGTGATTGGGACTTTTACACCCGATCATCTCTGCCCATCGACGGCGAATCTTGTGCAGGCTCATCTGGGTATCGAAGCTCCAGCCATGGATCTGGCAGCGGCCTGTTCAGGATTTACCTATGCATTAGCAACCGCTGCTCAATTTATTGTCACTGGAAATAGCCGCCGAGCACTGGTGATTGGCGGGGATTGCAACAGCCGGATTGTCAATCCGCAGGATCCTAAGGTGGCACCTTTGTTTGGTGATGGCGCCGGTGCTGTCGTACTGGGCCGAGGCGATGAAAAGCAAGGTCTGGTGCGGTATCAGCTCGGTTCGGATGGCTCCGGGGCGAGCCTTCTGGATCGTCCTGCTGGCGGGACACTCCACCCTTTCACTGAGTCTGATCTTCGTGATGGGAAAACCTATCTGCAGATGGATGGCAGAAATGTTTTCAAATGGGCCGTGAAGGCAGTCTGTAACAGTATCCTTGTGACGCTGGAACAAGCTCAGGTTTCGATCGAGCAGGTTTCCATGTTTATTCTCCATCAGGCCAACCTGCGCATCATCAACCATGTGGCTGAAGATCTGGGGATCCAGCAGGATCGTATTTATAACAATCTTGATAAGTACGGAAATACTTCGGCTGGCTCAATACCTATCGCCCTGGCTGAAGTGATTGCCAGTGGTCGCCTGCAGCGGGGTGAGCTGCTGTTGATCTGCGGCTTTGGAGCCGGGTTAACATGGGGTACCTGCCTCCTGCGATGGTGATGTATTTGTTCGCAAGCAGTGTCAGTATCTGCAAAGCTGTACATGACTCTCTCCTGCTTTGAAGTTCTCCTCCGGAAAACGGGCTGTTGAGAACCTGAAATCCACAATCTTTCTTAATGTGACTGGCTATGCCACACGTGTTGATGGCGAGGGCTCACAGGAAAAGCCTGCTAAACAACACCTGATCTGCTTAGTGTAAATATCAGACCTCTACCTCCCTGATAGAAGGAGAGAAGCCGGGTCAGAATGCCAGGAACCTGGGTCGAATGCTTGAAAGCGACTTGAATAGTCAAACACTACTACGCTTATTGTCAGCAGGGTTATTGTGAACAGTAATCCCGTGTGTCTATAGTTTATTCGAGTGGTTTTGTAGTCGTAGTACTTTATTGGGAACGAAGGGCTCGATTCCGCTGGTTAAGTTGGATTTCTGTTGATTGGCAGCAGCAAGTAGTCGTTAGATAAACCGGAAAATCTTCTAAAAGCCATTGGCTAGTCATTCAGTAGCCAGATAGGCTTGCAAAATGAACGGTTGGGCTGCACTATAGTAAATGACAATACCAGCAGTTCTGATAGTGCTTCACGAACTTGCTGAGTTGCGATCAGGTTCCCGCAGGTTGTGGCAGCATTCTGAGGGATTTTTCCAGTCATTATGTTCTAGTGCTGACTCGCAGAAAACGTGGGCAGTTGCTTCTCAGGAGATTCTCATGGCTAAGGCAAAGTTTGACAGTTCGATCAACAAGTCTGCTCTCTATCGTGAAACCATCATCGCCCTGGGTGGGCCGGAAAAGGCCACTAACGCTCAGGTGAAGAGCAGCATTGAGTCGCAGTACGACGGTTGGGAATGGGGTAGCAATCCTGCTGCCGCCATTGGTCAGGTTCGTAAGTCCATGTTGGCTGCCGATGGCAAGCCAGTACCAAAGCGAACCAAGAAGGTTGCCAAGAAGAAGACCGGAGCCAAGCCCGGCCGTAAGCCCGCAGTGAGCGTTGCCACGAGTGGTTCGTCGTCTGCAGTGGCCGTGGCTGCTGCACTGAGCTTTCTGACAACCTATAGCGATGCTGATGCGGCACTGAGCAAAGCCCGTGAAATCGTGCAGACGGTGGGCCCTGAGTTGGCAAAGCAGATGGCCGACATGCTTGCAGGTCACTAAAGACAATCTGACAGTTTTGAGACTGTCGGTAAAACCATGATTCATCGCTTGCCCGGTTCGCAATTTCATTTGCTGACCGGGCAAGGTTGTTTTTGGCAGGGATCCTGTGAGAATATAAGGTCGAAGCAGATGGAAGATGTTTGAGTGAGGGAGAAGGCTGTGCTTGTCCAGATGGAACTTGTGCGGATCATTATCAGCGAGATCAATGATCAGCAGGTCATTTATCTGAAGGAAGTCGATGGCTCGCGAGCCTTCCCGATTCTGATAGGTCTCTTTGAAGCGACCAGTATCGACCGGCGTGTACGAGGTGATGTACCGCCCAGGCCACTCACTCATGATCTGCTGAAAAATATTGCCGAGCAGTTGGGAGCTGAAGTGCAGGATGTGGTGATCAACCATCTGGAGGATCACACTTACTATGCTTCTATTCGTATCCGCCAACAGGGGGAACTGATTGAGATTGATAGCCGGCCCAGCGATGCCATCGCATTGGCCGTGCATTATCAACCTTTTCTTCCCATTTATGTGACAGAATCGGTTCTACAGGATGTGACCGGCTGATCAAATGACTATGTGACAGAAGATAAAAGGCCCGGAAGTTACTACAAACTTCCAGGCCTTTTATCTTCTGCTGATCGAGGAATCTGCTATCCGCTTTCAGGAAAGCATTTTGAATCCGTGTCGTCAGTTACTTGCTCAGTTTGCTCAACAGATCGAGAGTGGCCTGCCAGGAGGTTTTGTCCGCCTGTTCATCGTACTTCATGCCTTCAATCCCATGTTTGCCGGCATCGGGGACAGTGAAGCTATGACGAACCCCCGGGAATGAGACAAACGTGAGTTGATCGCCGGAACCTTTAAATGCTGTCTGGAACTGCTCGACGACTTCTTTGGGAATAAAAGCGTCATCAGCTCCATGAAAGACGAGAACTTTCGCTTTGACCTGGCCAGCTTCTTCAGGCGTGACTTTGGGGAGTGCCCCGTGATACGAGACAACGGCATCCAGGTCGCTACCCTTTAAGGCGAGTTGAAGAACCGTCGATCCTCCAAAACAGTAGCCAATCGCCACCAGATGCTCTGGATTCACGTGCTCGTCTTTCTTCAAGACATCCAGGGCAGCATTTGCGCGGGCCAGCCATTCCTGTTGATTGGAACGTACACTGGTTGCCATGGTCCCGGCATCTTTGGGGTGCTGAGTGGTCTTGCCTTCGCCATACATGTCGCAGGCAAAAGCAACGTATCCTGCCTCTGCCAGTTTTTGAGCGCGATTTTTGGCGTAGTCGTCTAATCCCCACCATTCATGAACGACAAGGACTCCCGGGCGGCGTCCCTGAATCTCATCATTCCAGAAAATCGTCCCTTTGGATTTCACTGTGCCAGCCTGATATTCGATCTCTTTCGAACGGATTTCCGCCAGGCAAATGGCGGTCGAGAATGAGGTCATCAGGCCTACGGTGGTTGCGAGCAGAAATCTTGGTGACCACATAAGTTTGTATCCCTCCTGAGATAACAATTCGGGGTTTAAAGTCGCGCTTCGGCAGAAGTATTCGCCATCTCTTGAGCATAGTCAGAGAAGTGTTCCGTTCCAATTCTGGGGTCTTCTCGATTTGAATTCGCAATCAAGGGTGTCTGTGTCTGGAAAAAACTTCAGGGACTGGATCCGCTGCTCAACGGGGAATCGGCCGGAAGTTGAGGGGGTCTCGAGATCAACCGCCTGCTCAGCGTGCCAGCCAGCCGCCATCGATATCGATGATACTGCCGTGCATGTAGTTGGATGCACTGGAGGCCAGGAAAACACACAAACCACCCAGTTCCTCGGGTTGTGCCCAGCGCCCGGCAGGGATGCGGCTGAGAATCTGCGGGCCTCGAACAGGATCGTTGACCAATGAGCCCGAGAGTTCCGTGAGCAGATAGCCCGGACAGATGCAGTTGACGTTGATGCCTTGAGCTGCCCACGAGTTACATAGCGATTTTGTCAGTCCAGCCAACCCATGCTTGGCGATGGCATAAGCCGGGATCTGCCAGCCACCCTGATGGCTCATTACCGAACCAACATTAATGATTTTTCCAGAGCCTCGCTGGATCATCGATGGGGCGACCTGTTGGGCGAGATCGAAGGCGGCTTCAATATGAACAGCCAGCATGGTCTGCAGGTGAGTAAGAGGATACTCCTCGGGCGGAAAGCGGGCCGTTAAACCCGCGTTGTTGACGAGGATATCGATTGATCCCGCGATGGACCTGGCCTTTTCTACAAGACCAGCACGATTTACCTGATGACTGAGATCGCAGGGGAGGAAGTGGAATCGTCGGCCCAGAGAGAGAATTTTCTCAATATGTGCCTCGGTGGGTGAGGTTCTTGAGACACAGACGATATCTGCACCCGCTTCTGCCAACGCTAAAGAGATGGCCGCTCCGAGGCCTCTGGAACCACCCGTGATCAAAGCGACCTTGTGATCCAGCCGAAAGAGATCGAGGATCATGTCGAAAGGTCTCCTGAAGTGCTGTGGCTAGAGGGCGATACGCGGCAGAATCTCGGGGATGAGGCGGGCCAGTTTAGCACCGCCACGTGCAGCCACTTCCAGAATTTTATTCAGTTCCACCGGCTCGAGCGCATCGGGCAGGCAAAGATCTGTCACGACAGAGAAGCCGAGAACGCGTAAGCCCGCATGGACTGCGACGAGTACTTCCGGAACTGTCGACATCCCCACGACATCGGCTCCCATGAGCTTCAGCATGCGGTATTCAGCACGGGTTTCCAGGTTCGGGCCGCTGACTGCGACAAACACACCTTTGGGGCAATGTATGCCCAGTTCCAAGGCCACCTGACGGGCGACTTCCATGTGCTGGCGATCATAGGGGTGGCTCATGTCAGGAAAACGAGGTCCCAGCGATTCATCGTTAGGGCCACGCAAGGGGTTTTCGGGCATGAGATTGATGTGATCTTCGATAATCAGCACATCCGAGAGATCCAACTGTGGATTGATTCCACCGGCGGCGTTGGTCACAAGGAGTGTCTTCACCCCCAGGGCCTTCATGACGCGCACTGGAAAAGTGACTTGTTCGAGAGAGTACCCTTCGTAGTAGTGAAATCGACCTTCCATGGCGACAACAGGAATGCCGCGTAATCGCCCGCAAACCAGCCGGCCGGCATGAGATTTCACGGTCGAGGTCGGGAAGTGAGGAATGTCGCTGTAAGGAATCGCGACATCCTGCTCGATTTGTTCCGCCAGACCACCGAGACCAGTTCCCAGAATCATGCCCACAGCAGGTTCACCTTGCCAGAGCTGGGAGATTTTGGCAGTGGCCTGGTCAATGCGTGATTTCAGTTCGGACATCTCGATTTCCGGATGAGTTCGGCTCAACAGACGCATGAAATGCTACGTGAGCCGTCAACTAAGGAGAGCATAGAAGGTGGAATAACAAACTCAGGGAGAGCCTGCAAAATGGCAGACTCTCCCTGAGAAAACATCAAATCTTGATTTCAGTTACTGCGAGTAAGGAAACATTCCCAGTCGAAAACCATCGTTTCGCAGCGGTCAAAGCGATCTCAGTCTCAGCATTCGCTGAGAGTCCGATGATTAGTAGTCATCATCTTCGTCGTCGAGATCATCATCGTCGTCGTCATCGTCGTCATCATCATCAAAATCATCGTCGTCGTATTCGTCATCGAAGTCTTCTTCGTCATCGAAGTCATCGAGATCGTCATCGTCGAGGTCATCGACATCTTCATCGTCGAATTCATCATCTTCATCGTCTTCTTCGTCATCCATATCTTCGTCCTCATCCTCGTCTTCGTCGCGGGCACAGACGGGCGAGGTGATGAAGGGAAGATCGAATTCCGAAGTCCACGAGGTTGCGAACAGAGGATTCAACGTGTCTGGCGAGACTGCCAATACTGCCAAGCTCATGAATACGAACCTCAATCCTATTGGTGTCGTTCCTGTATTGACTCAAAGTCCGATCTGACGAGTTTTGAGTCACATTGTGATGTGAATAACAATTGATCATCGTATCGCAGGTCGGAAGATTTCCTGCCACTGGTATTCGAGCAGACCGTCGATGTCAAGGCTCATCTGTTGGCCGAAAATTGAGAATTTTCGAGAGAACATCAAAGTCGGTCGCCAGTCATACACAATCACAGTTCGGTCTTCCGGGCGCGGTCACTATAATCATGCTGGATCAATGAGCAAGCCTGACTCGTGGCCGTCATCGAGAAATTATTATGATTTTTTTGCTCTGACCCGTCGGAATTCGGAAAAAGTTTCTGGCAATACTTCGGCAGGGGCGGAAATCTGTAACTCAGGCGTCTCTCAGGGAGATACCTGAAAATCGCTGAAAACACAAATTGCAGCCAATAATTCTCAGGAGTTCAATTTCTGACAGGTCGAGAGAAACTTTGTGGATTAGTATTTCCAGTTGAATTGTCTGTATTTTTCGCCCAAGGCAAGTCCGCTATGGGAGAGTCCACAGTGGGCTTCGAGTTGAGGCTGATTCGCAACCTCGGCTGGCTGGCAAAGTCCGACGGCCCCTAAAGGGATGATTTTTACACGATTTCGAGCTCTGCCGTGACTTCTCACAGCCAATAAACACGACTCGGCATCGTGAAAAATGGCAGCGTGGTTCTAAGATCAATTGCGACGCGAGTTTCCAGTTTCAGTGTGAAGGCAGCATCCATGTGGACAGTTCCCAAGAATGCCGAAAGCGGGATGTCAACTGCGTTGTGCCCACCATCACCTGCTGATGACGGAATATCCTGCGGTGAATTGGAGATTCGTCCGTTTCTGGTGGAACAGGAAGAAAACGAGGCGGGGGATGGTGTTGGTCTCTGTTCAGAAAACAGGCATCCGATCGTGGTTGCTTCCGGGATACGGAGAATTGTTTTTCAGGTGGGTGGAGTCAGTTGTATCGGTTTAGCCATTGCCGGCGTGTTTCTACCGGTGTTGCCGACGACTCCCTTTCTCATTCTGGCCAGTTTCTTGTTCTACCGGTCATCTCCCGAACTGTACCTTCGCTTGCATCAGCACCGCTTTTCAGGGCCGCTTTTGCGAAAATGGGAGCGAGACCGGGGAGTCAGTTTCAGGGTAAAAATGGGTGCTGTGGGAATTGTCCTGCTGATGGTGGCACTCACCCTGCTGTCAGGTCGCATCAACTCTCCCATGCAATGGCTGATTATGGGATTAGCGAGCATCGGCATTATGGTCATCCTGCTCCTGCCATCCCCACGTCGACAGCCAGTTTCGCTGGTACGAATCGAGGAACTCGCCAGCAAAAAAGTGGGCTAACAGTTCCTTGAGACGGGCAATCAAGCCAACACATCTCGGCCGCTGGTGCGAAAGAGCCTTTTAAGTGCTGGTGCTTAATCCTAAAAGCACGCAATACTTCGGCAATGGCGGGTAAGGTTCCCCCGCCAGCACGACCACTCTGTCTTAAAGTCACTGGTGGCTGTCAAACTGGACTTCCTCGATTGAGCCCAATTTCGTACGAATCAACCAGGTGCATTTGCGTTGATGGAATGCAGTCGATGCTTCTGTTGATCGAGGGGGCTGTTGAAGTCGCCATGCATCACAATGGTCCAACCGGTAAGTCACTGAGCGAGAGCTGCAGATCAAGTTCTATTGACGAGTGAGTAGAGACTGACAAAGTCTGCGAGGGCGGGGTGGTTCGATGAGCCAGCGACACGCACTATTGATCGATGACAATCGTATCTGGATTCGACATCGAGGGCGTGTCTTCGGTCCGTTTGACTACGAATGGAGCCCCGATTTTTGCGGAGCCGAATTTCATTATTCGGGACAGAAGTTTGGCGAGTATTGCAGCGTCGATGAGATCTACGTCGATGCGAAAGATCTGGGGCTGCCACACGCTGTTTCCGAGGTGGCGGTCCTTGTCATTGGAAGTCTCATTTGTGGAGTTCTGGCAGGTGAAGTTCTGGCTGAACGGATCGATCGCATCAACCAGTGTTTAAGTCGATATGGTTTTTGTCGCTTTCTGCCTGTGGAAATGCATCAGCCATAAATCTGGCCAGTGTGGGTAACTTTTCCGATTCCGGGGGATGTGATAGAACGCTGTCTGGTGGCGTCGGGGTCTGTTTCCACCAAAGTTGCGATTCGGTTTTTCACCGATGCCTCCCCGACGATTTGGCTAAGCCTGCCGACATGATCGCCGCGACCTCGAATCGTCCTGTGTCCCCGGTGGAGAACGTCTCTTCAGACAGACAGCCTGTCCGTCGTGATCTGGCTGCGAGTATGGGTGATGGCGCTTCCTACGGTGTGATGGTGGGAATCGGCGAGACGTATGTTCCTGCTTTCGTCCTCGCGGCTGGGCTGGGCGATGTCTTTGCAGGCTTGATTGCGAGCGTTCCTGTATTTCTGGGGAGCGTGCTGCAACTGATTTCGCCAGCAGCGATTCGAATTCTGAAATCGAACAAGTTATGGGTCATGCTCAATGCTTCGATTCAGGCCGCGTGCTTCATTCCATTGATCGTTGCGGCGACGTATGGAGCGATTTCTCAGTGGCAGGCACTGTTCATCACATCGGTTTACTGGGCCACCAGTCTGGCGACCGGCCCGGCATGGAACACCTGGATGGGGGCTGTTGTTCCCAAGTCTGTACGTCCTCATTTTTTTGCGAAGCGGGCGCGTTTCAGCCAGGCGATGACGCTGGCAGGATTTCTGGCTGGAGGGTTTATCCTTCAGGCGGGGACATCCTCCGCAGCGCCGACCAGAGCTTATATCCTGCTGTTTCTGATCGCAGGGATCAGCCGGGTCATTTCGGCATTCTGCCTCTCTCGCAAGAGTGAACCCCAGCCTGCGCGACTGGTCGATGATCTGCCATTCATGCAAAGAGCCATGAGTTTCGGTCGGGGAAGGGCAGGGCGGCTATTGTTGTTTGTGGTCTGTATGCAGGTGGGAGTCTGTATCTCAGGGCCGTTCTTTGTGCCCTACATGCTCAAAGGATTGAAGCTGACGTACATTGAATATGTGATATTGATTGGGACTTCGTTTGTTGCCAAGTTTTTAACATTGCCTTACTGGGGGCGGCTGGCCAAAAAAGTGGGCGCCCAGCAACTCTTATGGATCGGTGCCATCTGCATTACGCCTCTCGCGGCTGCCTGGGATGTCAGTTTCAATTACGGCTGGTTGGTGTTGGTTCAGATCCTGGCGGGAACGGCCTGGGCCGCTTACGAACTGGCTGTGACGTTGCTCTTCCTGGAGGCGATTCCGGAGCATGAACGAACCGGAACCCTCACGATTTACAACGTGGCGAATAATGCCGCGTTGCTGGCAGGCTCTTTGATCGGGACGTTCATGCTGCGATCAATGGATGTCACCATTGAGGCCTACCTTTGGGTTTTCGCAGTTTCCACAGCCGCCCGGGGAGCGAGCCTTTTGATTCTGGCGACAGTACCAAAGATGAGTTCTGGTGTGGTGGAACCCACGTTTCGACCATTGTCTGTTCAGCCTTCGATGGGTTCGATCGATCAGCCAGTTCTGGCAGGACTCCCGGCCGATGCCGAGAATCAAGTGGCGGAGAACGAGCTCCTGCTTTCCGTGGAAAACGATACGAACAGCGGGATTCCCTTGCAGAACCGCTCCTCCGTTTTTCCAGAAGAGGCACCGGCAAAAAGTCCGTCGGAAGGCTCGGATCATACTTAGCGATCTGGTTCACTGCAAGATTGATGAGTCAATAGGGTGGAATCGTCTTCCACAAGACATCAGTTCTCATTTCCAGAGTTTCCGGAAAGATCCTTTGATTCATCCCATACGGCAGGCCACCGTTCTCCTGATTGATCGAGAGGTTGCGATGGAGGAGATTGACATCGCTTCCTGGCGGATGGCAAGATTAAGCGGGGTGCATCCTTACAGCGAGACGAGTTTATGAAGGCAGAATTGACGCCACTCAAAGGTGGCCCTGTGATTCCTATCACGCGAGACATTACGCTGATCGGCCGTCAGGAAGATCTGTGCGATGTCTTTATAGATAAAAGCAGTATTTCCAAACTGCACTGTCTCATTGTCCGGACTGACGGATTGCTGTTCATCCGCGATCTGGGAAGTACGAATGGCACGAAGGTTAATGGTCAGCGGGTTGTCAGGGGAGCACTTTTGCCAGGGGATGAACTTTCACTGGCCAGTGAAAAATTCCGTGTCACCATGGGGCCAGCCGATCCCGTGGTCCATCAGCAGGAAGCACATACAGAGGTCATCCCCGTCGCCATTCCTGAGGATCGGTTGAGGCTCTCTCCTGAAACACCACTTCCAGCAAACGTGCCATCTCGCAGTGATGTCAAGCTGATTGAAGAGTAGCCAGAGATGTCTGGTTCAGACCCCATGTGCGCCAACAGGCAAACTTCTATTCTTTCGAGTGATGGGATTTACTCGCTGCGTGGATGAGGTCCGAGCGGCCTGATCAAAGAAATCTCATCGAGACTGATTGGCGAAGTGGTCGTTAATTCCTGCGAGTGACAGTCGCGATAGACTAGTACGATCTGCTCACCACGGCTCAATCGACCATTGATGTAACCCGAAACCTCGCTCCCATTACGAAGCGAAACATTCCACTGGCGAGATTCATCAAAACCAAGTTCCGTATGAATCACGCCTTCAAAACGCTCCCAGGCCCAAGGCCATAAAGTGGCATCTGGCGAGATCTGCCCGGCGAGATCGACCCAATTCAAGGCGGCGAGCCGAAGTTCGGCAACAGAGGCAAAGCGGCACCAGGGCCGCAATACGTGCTGAATCCAATGCTTTCGGGATTCCACCAGACTGACAAAATCAGTGACGTTAGAAACTTCTCTTTTCGAATGCGTTGCCAAACCTGACAGGGGAACGAAAGTAGATGACGCTGCGGCCATCGAAGCTTCCAACTCGTCCATAAATTTGCCACCGTCCTTTCGTTCACTCAGCAGGCATACAGGTTCAATAGGATATGCCGACGATGGTTCCAGTTTTGACTTCAGCGGGATCGAACTCAAAATCCGATTAAATCCGCCTGGAGATGAACGATTCGACGAACGTGTAGATTTCCTCAGCGATTTCTGTCTGAGATCGGAGAATCGAATTCTGGAGGCAGGGGACGACATGCCAGAGTGGGTCATTCGCTGCCAGATTTCGATACTCAATCAGTACGCGTTCCAGATAATTCTGATCGGCCTCATGAAGATCGGCCTTCGATGTCGTGTAATCCCGCGCCGGCTTGCGATCAATCAGTGTTGTCGCAGTTTCCGCAGTAGTATCCAGCAGGACAACCAGATCGGGCCTGGGCATCTGATAGAGGTGATATTCGACGTGTTCAATCCACTGCTGCATTTCGGCTCGCAACTCCGGCTGGGCCTTGGTGAGTTGATGAGCCAGATTCGAAGGGATGTATCGATCACAAAGTACGATTTTGCCTTCGTTCAATGCCGATTGAAGAAGTCCTCGACTTTCGAAGCGATCGCCAGCATAGAGCATTGCTGCCAGAAACGGGTGAACCTGCTCCAGAGTACCAAATTTCCCATTGAGAAAATCGGCCACGCGCTGTCCGAAAAATGTGCTTTCGTAACGCGGAAAGCTCAGCGTAAAAACGTCTCGTGACGATGACGTGAGACGTTCATGAAGGAGTCTGGTCTGGGTTCCTTTCCCCGCACCGTCGATCCCTTCAATGACAATCAGTAACCCGGAAGATGAATGCGGACGATGTTCGAGAACCACCAGGACAACCGCCTTCTTTATGGAGCTGTTTCTACCATTCGAAAATCTTTCGATGGGAGAATATCGAGGATCGTCCTCGTTGCTGCAACTCGTCAGGTGGCCTGCAACTGGCTGATTCCCGAAGGAACATCGATGGCCATCAGGAAGTAATCCTGCAGGCGACTCAGTTTCAGAACATCGGCAACTCCACCATTGGCGGCTGCCAGAACCATACGGCCATCTTTACGATGAAGACGCCGATGAAGGGTGATCAATTTTCCGAGAGCTGCACTGGTCACAAAGGTGACACGTTCCAGACTGACCACAAGTTTACGACAGTTAAATGTATCGATTAAGGACAGTAGTTCCTGCGACATCTGTTCGAGGTTTTCGTCCTCAGTCAATAACTTGCGGCTAATGGTGGCGACAAGCACATCACCATTAGGCTGCAGGTCAAAAAAACTTGCTTGAAACTCAGGTTGACTCATTCGAACCACCTTCGCCCGGCCTGAATTCACAACAAGAGACAATCTCGATCTGGACGGCAGAGGACTGGCGTCTGTTACACATGCCAGACTTCGGACCCCTCGCCCAAGAGCATACCCTGCCGCACGCCAATCACCAATGTTTCTCTCAATTGTCCTAAATCGGAAATACTTCCCGCGAGGATAACGGGACAATAGCGCTCGTCGGTACCAACGACCAAATCTGGATGGTCGGGATGCATGGACTCGACCATCACCTCAATTCTGGAGCCCTTCAGATTCTCTCCAAAGGATTGCACCAGTTGGAGTTCGAGATCTTCGAGTGCCTTGATCCGAGCATCGATGACATGCCCATGGACACGGTTCGGAAAAGTGGCGGCGGGTGTTCCTTCGCGGGCACTGAAGGAAAAGGCATGAATTTTTGTGAATCCGACGTTCTGGCAGACATCGAGAGTTTCTGCAAACTCTTCTTCGGTTTCACCGGGAAAGCCCACAATGACATCGGTGGAAAAACCCGGTTGAGGCAACGCTTCCTTGAGCTGATCGACAATGTCGATGAATTTTTCTCGGGTATAACGTCTTCTCATGCGTGACAGCACGGCATTCGAGCCACTTTGCAGAGCGGGGTGGAACTGAGGGCAGAGATGTTCGGCATTACTGACAGAGCTGATGAATTCATCTGTCATTTCAGCGGCTTCAATGCTCGATAGACGCATTCTCCAGTGACCAGGGATCTTGTCGAGGCGGTCAATCAGGTGCCAGAGCCTGATGCGGGGAGCACCGGGTGTTCTCCTCCTGAGATCAACTCCATAGTGGCCGATGTGGACACCCGTCAGGACGATTTCCTGATATCCATTGGCAATCAACTGGCGAACTTCCCGCTCGATATCTTCGGGTTCGCGACTGATCAGATGAGGGCGTACCTGGGGAATAATGCAGTAAGTGCAGCGCAGAGCACATCCATCCTGAACTTTCACATAAGCCCGCTTGCGTCCCTCAAACCGTTCGATCCCTCGCGGAAATTCAACCACTCCAAATCGCTGGAGAACATCGGGCAATTCGCGGCGATCAGTGACGACCTCATGCACTGAGGGAAGTTGGCGAAACGATTCCGGCGATCTCGTGGCACCACAACCAACAACAATCGTTCGTGTCCCTGGATTCGATTTCGCTAACTGGCGGACGACTTGACGCGATCGGGATTCACCATTGGCGGTGACAGTGCAGGTATTCACGAAGCACAGGTCGGCAATCTCGTCCTCATGGACTTCGCGATACCCGTGCCTGGCCAGTGCTTCTTTGACAAGTTGTGTCTCGTACTGATTCACCTTGCAGCCAAGCGTCACGAGGCGGCAAGTTCGCGAAGGAGTGCCAGTTGAATTCGGTTCGACAGACGACATTGGCAGCAAAAAATCCTGATGAGCGACGAAATTTCCAATCAATTGTAGACGAAACCCTGGTATTGGCTTGAAAGACCTTCTGGCAATGTCAATCGCTGTCAAGACGCAGAGCTTGATTGTGCAGGCAGCCGAACCTCGTACCAAACAGGATGCGATGCCTTGATCCGCACCATCCGGCCAATTTTGCTTGCTAATGCCGTTACTGATCAGCAACCTTTACCGGCTGGAAGTCGCAGTTCAACTGAGACAGCCGCTCAGCAGATGAGCGGCTAGCCTCATTTAAGTGTGACCTACGTCCAACTGTGACTCCATGTTCGGCGGCGGTCACCGGATTTAACTGCGATATCTGTCACCTCGCCGATGATCGTCGCGGCGCGGCCTCGAGGAGCGATCTCCGTCAGTGGAGGCTGGTGTTTTGACGAGCATCCCGATCGCTTCTTCCCAGGTCGGAATATCGTCGTAGTTGGCAGGAGTGACCGGATCGTGCGTCGCTTCATCAACAGTTTGTGAAACGGTCGCCACCGGTCGCCTCGATGGAGGAACTTCGAGGTCGCGTGGAGAACGCTCGGTGTAGTTCTCATCGCTCACCGGCCGACGTGGCCTGCGCCTGGGCTCATCAACAAACTCGTTGTCCCGATCACCGATCACTGGCTCATTTTCTTTTTTGACTCGAGGCGATTCACTACGGGCAGATTCTGCACGGGGTGGCCTCGCTGGTCGATCGGTGCGCTCATCTGCCGTTCTGCGGGGACTGCGCTCGCGTCGTGAACGATCCCTTGCCGGTTTATCCGCAGAGCTTTTCTCTGCTCGTGGTGCAGGTCGTTCGCGCTCGGAGAGCTCCAACTCGGGTTCATCAGGATCGAGAGCGCGACTGTCTTCAAGATGTTCTTCGAGTTCATCGCTGTCTGTGCCAAACTCTTCGGCAACCAGAGGATCGCGAGCTGTTTCGCCTGGTCGATTCCCTGGACGACGACGGCGGCGGCGGCGACGGCGACGGCGAACTTCACCTTCCTCTGAATGTTCAGAAGATTCTGCGACGAAGGCGACATCATCGATTTCAGTCACATCATCCAGTTCATCATCTTCTGCCAGAGCTTCAACGGGAACTGGTCGTCGTGGTTGTGAAACCGGTCGAGGAGGGCGGCGCGATGGAGTTCGATCAGAAGTTCCTGCGGACTCACTCAAGCCTGACCCAAATTCGTCATCATTGGCGGACTGATAAACGGCACGTTCCGTTGTTGGAAGTCGTTCTTCCGCAACTCGCCTCTGGCGTGGTTGACTGGATGGAGAATACGAATCGTCGCGAGGGGCCTTGGATCGCGGTGCTCCTGAACTTGAATCAGCAGCTCCGGAATGAGCTTCAGCAGATCGGGGTCTCCGTTCATGGGGAGTCCCTTCGCGAGTGCCAGACTTTCTTTCAGACCGTCTTTCTCCGGAAGCTGCCGATGAGGAAGGGCGACCACTCCGCTCAGATTCTCCTGCGGTCTCTCTGGAGGCAGAACGGCGACCTCTCTTCTCAGCCGCATGGGGATCCGCGAGTTCACGTGCCTGGCGAGAATTCCTCGCAACTTCCGCTTCGAGAGTCTTGAGCAGATCTTTCGGGCGGGAATCGCGGGATTTGCCTTGCGGTTCGTCCCAGTTCCAGCTTTCGAGGGCATCCCAGTAGTCATCACCCTGTTCGGCGATCGTCATGGGGAATTCATCGGTTGAAGGAGCGTCTTCAAGTTCTTCCTCGTCAAGCTCACTAGGGGTGGTCTCGACGCGACTGGTTGTTTCCTTGGTGACAGATGGTTTTTGAGGAGCACGGGGTGCAGGTCTGGCTGGACTCACTTCCCGAACCTCAGCCACAGCTTCAAACTCTTCCGCCTCTTCCTCGATATCGGAGTCGAACAGATCGCTTCCAAACGCGTCGTCGACCACTTTCTTTCGCCGAGCAGGAGCGGGTGAGGCCGGTGCGGGCAGGTCGGTGACAGACGGCGTTTCAATGAGGGGCTCTTCCTGAGGAAGAGTTGCGGCTGTGGGGATCGATTCGTTCAATTCGTCAGGATCTGGCAGATCCAGTTCATCGTCGACACCGAACTCAATACCGAACAAATCAGAAGCAAGTTTGCCCCAGGAGTCATCATCGTGGGCCAAAGGGCGTTTTGGCGGGTTCGTCATATCTTCTCGCAGTCCATTGATATGCCGGAAGCGATCACAGGAACGCAGGACGCTGCGCTCAAACCGGACTGCTTGCCACGGCAAACAAGATCATCCCATAAGCGGCTCCGAACCGCAAATGTGATGTGGGTGACTACGACCGAAATATCGCAGTAAACGGGACTTGAGTAAGATTTTTCATGAAGGGCGGGTTTGTGTATGCCGGGCCTGCAGGATTTCTGATTGCCGACGAATGGCTGATTGCAGGATTTCCGCGTACTTGTCGGGCTCATGAAATCCTGTGGAGCGAGCGAGAAGTTCAGCCTCCGTATTGATCACGACGGTTGCCGGGAGGGCTTCGACATCGAGAATCTTGGCCGCTTTATCGTCCTTGTCAAAATCGAGTTTGACGGGCACAAACTCGCGCATCACAAACTGCGCAAGCCGTTTATCCCCAAGGGTTTCCTTCTCAAGTTTATGGCAGAATCCACACCAGCTTGCACCAAAGATAATCAGCAGGGGCTTTTGCCTCGAAAGGGCCTGCTGATGGGCTGGTTTGAGTGCAGTAAACCAGTTGACCTTCGAGGTCTCGGAAGCCATCAATAACTGGCTCAACAAAGGTTGTGCTGCACAAGTGCTGAGAAATGCCTGCAGGAATGTCCGGCGATACATGCTTTGGCCCCCAAAAATGAGGGCACACCCGACCAGCATCAGTCGCCAGCCCTCACTTGGGGAAATATCGGCACAACTGCCAATCGCACTATCTTCAATTTTGGCGAATCACTCGACTGGCAATTTTTGCTGGCAAAGCTCTACCGATTCGCCATAACCTTCTGTCGCGTTGACACTTGCGAGGATTCAATCGACATCGACTCGCCGGTTATCCGTGGCTGGTACACAACACATCGGTGAACCATTGAGAGTTTTCGTGCTCATAAACTGCCAATATTGACTGTTTCTGCCAGCAGGCTGACAAATCTCAAGCACGGGGATGGTTTATGGAGCCCTTGGAAAAGTGATTCCCGGTGGGGTTGGAGCGGCGGGTTGACCGGTGGTTTCTTCAGCTTTTTTGGGTTGAATGAGTGTTTTACGCCCCTGCTGCAACGCGTCGAAACTGTCAGAACTGATCACATAGTACCAATCCGCAAAACGCTGATTGAGCTGCTTGACCTGTTTTTCGCCAAACATTTTCTTCGTTTCCCATTCCTGCAGCTCGTCCTTGTACTTGCGAGTCTCTTCCATAAAACGGGCCTGTGCTTCGGCAGCGGCTTTCTGGGCAGCGGCGATGTCATCAACACTTAAGGTCGTATTGGCTGGAGCGGTGGCACTGGCTGGGCCATCGCCTGTCGCGGCGGAATCCGCAGGTTTTACACCCTCCGGCATGACGAACGGTTTAGGTTCAACGGGCGGTGCGGGCTTCGGCCCTAAGGCTTCAGGGTTAAATTGTGCCATCACAAACAGGTAACGATTCTTCGCTTTGGCAGGATCGGTACTGCTTGGTTGACTCGTTTTGGGATCCTGCGAATTCTCATCGGCCTTCTTCGCGTCGGTCTCTTTGGATTCGTCTCGATTGGCGAAGCCAAATTCCACTTCCTCTTCGGTTCCATTAAAAACATTGCCAAACCGCAGGACATAAACCACACCCTCGTCAGTCATCGCGACGAGATCACCTTCTTTGGAATAGATCTCGGAGGCGCCGTCTTCCGATTTGACAGGGAAGAAGCCACTGGAAAGTAAATCCATTTGAGTGGCTGGGTCGATGGCAATGCCTTTGTCAAACTTCAGATCGCGACTGAGTCTCGCCGGCTTGGGGCGAACACCGACAATTTTCAGATTGTCGAGACCATCGACCAGCTTTTTCATTTCGGTCTCATTCACTTCCTCTTTGGAGGGATCAAGACCTGTCATGACCCAGGGATCAGTCGGCTTCTCTCGTGTCAGTTGATTCGTCTCTCGGCCCATCAAACGACCACGATTCTCATCCACTGTGTACTTATCGATGATAATGGTCTTGATGTTATTCGCTTCAAGTTTGAGCAGGTCAGGCTCAATCCAATCGGCAAATCGAGTTGAGAGATTGATGTTCAGCTTGGCTGCATAGACATTCTTGTCATTGGAATCGAGTGGACGAATGTAAAACTGGCCGTTGTGGCCGGGAACAGCTTTACCAATCACATAGGAGGCCAGAACTTTCCCATTTGCGTCTTTGAGGGTGATTCGCTGGCCGCGACCTGTCAGTTGAGTTGTATCTTCGGAGAGCGGGTCGATCACATCGAAGTCACCATACTGAGAGGGCTGCCGACTGATCAACTTCTCTCGCTTGATTCCGGACATGGAAACAGCGGTTTTCGCAAGGCGGTCTTTACCGTCAGCCGGATAGTTGTGCCTCGAAGGAATTCTCCAGACGCCATCTTTGAAGTCGACAGCAAAGACTCGAGCCTCAGCGGTCTCCTTATCATAAGAGACAACCTCCAGAGATTTTGCCTCCGAGGCGTTCGTGAATTCCGGGAAGAATTCTTTACCAACCGAGTCAAAGTCCTTCGGGGGCTTGGGAGTTGATGGCCCAGCGAAAAGTGCGGCCACCAGTGCGACTAAAGCCACACCGGCAAAAATAAGAGTTCGCTGTGTTTCTCGCATAGTGATGACCTATTCAGACAAACTGACTTCAATAGGGATTTCAGCAGTTGGCTGTCGATGTGAAATTCTTGACGGAATGAGAGGTGATTTGCCTCTGTTGATTTCCAGATGTTTCTCGACCTGGAGTGAACTGCAAAACTTCATGTGGAAAGTTTTTCAAACCAGGTCGAGGAATGCTTTGTTTTGATCAACCCATGCAAAAGATGCTTTACGACTTGATCCGACGCGAGGGGGTGATGTCATTCTGTTCGTTGCGAAGCCTGATCAGTAATACGAGCAGACCGAGGATTGCGGGGGGGATTGGAGCAAGCAGAAATGCCGCGAGGAAGAAATTCTGCTCGACCACACGAATCTGTCGGTCCGTTTGTCGCTGATTTTTTTCCAGCTTCTGCTGTTTCAACTGTTCGATATTACTTTCAGCCACCTGGACTTTCCGCGTTTCGCTTTCCTGAGCGATGGAGAGCGCCTGCAGCTTCGCAATATCATCAAGCGAATCATCCTTGCGGATCTTTTCGACTTCCGCTTTCAAGCGTTCTTTGGCCTGATCGAGTGCCTGCTTGGCCTCTTCGTTCGCTTTTTGCTGCTCGTCGGAGCGTTGCTTGACGAAAGGAGCTGTCTGCCGCTCGACGGCTGTCAATGTGCGAGCTTTCGCACGGCGTTTGCGCAGATCAATAAAGGTCTGGTCGTCAGCGAGCAGATCAACAGCATTCAGCACGAAAGTCACGTTATCGAGATCAAGATTCAGCAGACGGCGTTCGCGAACCTGGAAAAACCAGTCAGCAATCAGGTCGGTATCCGCCACGTAAATCACATTCACGGGCGGGCCGCCAGCAGCGGTATCACCCTCAATCCGGCATGCGACGATATGGGAATACTCGTCCTTAACGCGGGGGGGGTCCTCCACAATCTGCAATCCGCCGCCAAAGAACCCGGGTCGCACCAGATCAGCCCAGCCAATCAATCCGGAATCGGGTCCCGTCTGCATCAAAGGGGTAACTTTGACATTGGCTTTATCACGCTTACGAATTGTGCCCGAGAAAAACAGCAGGACTTCCTGCAGGCCGCTGGTGACTGGACTGGTCATCGAGAAGGCGTTCTTGACACCACTTTTCGTGCTGATGGCCACGATTTCCGGGCGAACGACGTCGGAGAACTCGGGGTGCAGCACCTTGATCGTATTGTCAAACACGACCTCGTCATAATTCCATTGAATCCCCAGCAGGTTGACCAGAGAGGTCGCTTTACCACCATCGGCCTTAGGTTCGCCAGGAGGTGACATGCCTCCCATCATTCCTCCGGCGCGAGGTCTCGGCTGGCGAGGTGCCAGTTCGACATTGGTCGCGGGAATCGGATCGTCAAAAATGAGCGTGGGTCGCCCTTTGCGAACATAATCGACGAGATTCCCCATATCGGGTGTCGAAAGCGAAGAAGGGAGCACTGCAATCAGGACATCGTATTTTTTGTCGTCGATCGCCGCAGCGGGTGAAACCGATTCGACGTTGTATTGCTTTTTGAGTTCCGTGACGATCCGCCATTCGGGCGAATTCCGGAACGATTGCATGTCGAAACCACCCATCAGTTTGGCATCTGTTTCCAGAATACCGACTGTCTTTCGTTTCTCTTCTGAGACTGTCTGGATGGAACGCGTCAGTTCGTACTCAATGGGAAGTGCGACATCAAAGAACGGGATCACCACTTCATTGGCACCACTGTTGATCACTGCACCCAGATAGACATCTTCCATCTGAATGCGACCACCACGTTCGGATTGAACTTTACGGGCTTCGATGCCAAACGCCTTGGCTTCTTCGGCGGCTTCACTGAAGGGTTCAACATCGACAATGCGAACGGAAAGTTTTCCTCGACCAATCTGTGCGTACTGGCCCAGAAGCCCAATCAATGAAGTACGGACAGATGCATATTCGCGTGGGACTTGCCGACTGATAAATGCCTGGATCGTGACGGGCCGGTCAGTATTGATCGAGGTCAATGTCTGACGCGTGGTCGGACTGATGGTGTAAAGTTTTTCCTGGGTGAAATCGAAGGCAAAGTTGGCATTCGCCAGAATCAGGTTGAGCGATATCAAGGCGACTGCCAATGAGACCGTTCGAATCAGATATTGCCAGCCCATTGCAGAACCATTCTTGCCTCCGGACCAGTGTCGATATCCGATCAAGACACGGTTGATGTAGAGCATGAGAATGGTGAATGAGCCAAAGTAGACGAGCGATGAGAAGCGGACAATTCCGTTGCCAAACGGCTGAAAGTGATATCGAATCCCGAATGTTTCGAGTGAAAGTTCGTTTCCAAAGAGTGACGAAAACGGGGCAGGAATCGGGACATTCATGATGAAAACGGCAGGCAGGCACAGCACCAGACCGATGATGAAGGCGACTGTCGCACTGCTCGTCAGGTAAGAGGCGAGCATACCAGCACTGAGCAGAGCACATCCGGCCAGCCAGAAACCGAGATAATTGGCAGCCAGTTGCCAGATATCCGGATTTCCAATCATCAGCAGCACGAGGCAGTGCGTCAGTGAAAAAATCAACGTGACGGAATAGACCCCAATCACTGCCAGATACTTACCGAGCAGAACTTCGATATCCGAGACGGGCAAGGTAAAGAGAAGTTCATCGGTCCCGAGCTTACGTTCTTCCGACCAGACACTCATGGTAATGGCAGGAACCACGAACAGTAACAGTTGGGGAAAGTAGAGATTCAGTTGAGCCAGATTGGCCTGATTATAGGTAAAAAACTCCTCCCGGAAGGCGAACCAGGCACCCGCCGAGACAAAGACCATAATAAACAGATATCCAATCGCTCCCGAAAAATAGCTCCAGAAGTTGCGCTGGAAAATGGAAAAAATGACATGAGACCGAAGCATAGTTGCCAGTTCCCTCAGCTCGAATTCGGGCAGTCACCTGATTGGAAGATTCCGTGAAGCCACCCGATTTGAAGACCCTACGACATCGAAGAAACACATTGATCGTCAGCAACTCACAGAGTCATTTGAGACGCGTCTTAAGGGGTGCGTCCACCGACGGTCAATTGGCGAAAACGAGTTTCCATTTCGGCATTTGCGACCATTTCTGATAGTGAGCCGTTAAAGACCAGCCGTCCTTCATTGATCAGCACCACATGAGAACAGACGGCTGTCACTTCCGTCAGAATATGCGTTGAAAGAAGGATCGTTTTGGTTTTGGCCAGACTGAGAATCAGTTCGCGAACATCATGCGTCTGATTGGGATCAAGTCCACTGGTCGGCTCATCCAGAATGAGAACTTGTGGATCATGGAGCAGGGCCTGAGCCATGCCGACGCGCTGTCGATAACCTTTGGAAAGCTTGGAAATTGGTTTTCGCCAGACAGTAGTCAATGAGCAGCGGTTCGCCACATACTCCAGACGACTCTGCAGTAATGAGGCGGACATACCGCGTGTCTGACCTGCAAAACGCAGCATCGACTCAGGTGTCATCTCCAGATAAAGCGGCCCGTTCTCCGGGAGATAACCTAAAAGCGGAGCCGCTGCCAGACGATCTGTCTCCATACAATGGCCAGCGAGAAATGCTGAGCCTTCGGTGGGGGCCAGATAGCCAGTGAGCATCTTCATGGTTGTCGATTTACCGGCACCGTTAGGCCCGAGAAATGCGCAAACCTGCCCCACGGGAACCGAAAACGAAACGTCTCTGACGGCTGCGAAGTGGCCGTAAAACTTGCTGAGGCCACGGGCCTCAATCATCGGTCGACCAGTCGTTGTGGACTGCGAGGCCGCTTTCGACGAGGGTTGATTTTCCGCAAATGTCACCATGAGTGATATCCTTCTGGATGACAATCGTGCCTTAGACTCAAATTTTGACTTCGTTTGTTACTGCAGACGATCAGGCCAAAAAGCCCATTCAATGCGTTCTGCCAGAATGACAACCGAAGCACAACACGTTGCAGCAATCAGACTGACAGTTGATCCTGAGCAGGCAGAATCACTTTCAGAGAAGATTCGCATGGCCAGAGAACTGTTAAGAGAACTCTTTCGGGATGGTTACTCTTCAATGAATTCCACTTCGCCATCACTGAATTTGACATCGAAGCGACTTCGCAATTCGTCAAACCACCTTTGCTGCAGTTCCATGCTCTGACCTTCGGTCAGATATTGATACGTCGTGGGCAAGTTAAACGGTGACTTTTCCGGAATAAAGGATGTCGCCAGATACTCTGTGCGGAGTTCTTCCAATGAAGTCAGTCCCGAATCGGGCAGGCCGGCTCGCTTGGTGACTTCCACCAGATAAACGATGGATCGATCCTGATTGAGAGCAGCACCGACCTGACCAGGCTGGAGATCCTGGAAAACTGTCTTCATGAAATCATTCCCGGCTCCGGTCACTCCCGTAACGTTCGAAAGAGCCGGTCGCAGGAAAGCCTTGAAGAAACTCATCTGAGGATTGCTCGAATCGACTGTCATCCAGGAGAACGCATTGGTATCTCGCAGAGTGATGACTGGTGACTCTGGCTTGCCGGTAATGGTTTGATCCTTCACAAGATCAGCCAGTGGCTTGTTGCTCTCTTTAGCCAGCTTGACCAGTTCCGAGGCGCGTTTCTCGGCGAGTTCACGAGCTTTTTCTCGCTTCCAGGCTTCCACAACCATGTCCTTGACCGGGCCATCGGAGAGTTCGGGCACTCTTGAAGGCTTGCGTTCGATCACCCAGTAGATGAAGTCACGGTTCACCAGGCGATCCTCGGCAAATCGAGATCGGAAAGGATCGATCCTGAAGGCCGCTGTGTGGACGGGAACTGGCTGCTGGTTTGGATTTCGATCCAGAGTTGTTTCGAGAGCGACACCGATGTGGCCCGCGGTTTTTGCACGCAGTTCCATTTCCGAGAGATGAGATGTCTCTTCGTATTTGAGTTTGTGCTTGCCGGCGATTTCTTTGACTTTTGTGGCGATCTCGGCCATGGCACTGGTGCGTTTGGCTTCATCGACTTTGTCGCCTTCGACAGGTGTCGGGTAGAGCCGCAAGGCGGCTTCAATTTCGCTGGACGCATTGCTGATCGCCGCTCGCATGGCCGCGAAGGCGCGTTCTTTGAGAATCATTTCTTCGATTTGATTCCGGACATCTTCGAAGGGCTGAATCGCATCCTTGGCGACTGTCCCGGGAAGATTATCGAGCACAGTTCCTGCTGGCAGAGCCGGGTCAATCATCAGCGGCGAGGTGGATGGACCATTCGCTGCTGGCGGGGTGGTCGTTCCCGTGGCAGGAGGCTGTTCAGGAGTCGCTGGCTGCTCGGGAGTGGCCTCGGTTTTGGCGGGTGCATCAGGCTTTGCTGGCGTGGTTGCCGGTGTAGTTGCAGGAGCGGCCTCGGGAGTTGATGAAGGAGCTGAGTTCCCCTCTTGAACCACAGGTGCAGTAACCGATTCTTGCATGACAACGGCCAGAGGATCAGGTTCCGGGCTGGGCTTGATTTCTGGTGCTGCGGGAGTTGCCGGTGCGGGGGCAGCAGGTTCCGTTGGTGATGGGGTGGTGGGTGATGGAGGAGTCGATTCTGTTGTCCCGGCAGGAGCAGGTGACTCTTTTGCAGGCTCTGCTTTCGTTTCCGGCTCCGATTTTTTCTCAGGAGCTGGGGATTCTGGAGTTGCGGCAGGCTTTTCGGCAGGCGCGCCTTCGGTGGCAGGCTGACTGCTGTTGGCAGGGTTCAGTGCACTGGCTGCGTCTGCGGCCGGTGTGGTGCCATCTGCTGGAGAAGTCCCAGTCGCGGGCATGTCATTCGGCAGATTGCGAGCCCTGAAGCGAGGCTTATTCTGCTCGTAGAAGAGTCGCAATTCGTCTTCTGTCGGGCGGACAACTTCATTCTCGAAGACATCAAAATCGGCGGCCAATGAACCGAGTGAGACTTTGGGAGGCTGCAGAAATCCTGGTGTCCCGGTGGGTGTCGGGAACTTGTCCTTATATTTATTGAAGAATGCAGTGAGTTCGGCATTGGTCGGTTCGGGAAGATCGCCGACAAAAGCCACGACTGGGAGTGCCGCAACGCTCAGCTCTTCCTTGAGATTGAGCTTCTCAAACTCAGTCCAATACTGATCTGGTGTGGGCGTGAGAGTGGTGACAACACCCTGGCGAGCGACTGGTGGCCGCAACAGGCGGGCTGCCAGATTTGCGGTCAGCTCGCTTTTGATCACTTCGAACAGTCGGCTCTCGTCGATGTTCAGACGTCGAATGACTTTGCGGAAGTCTTCGGCACTCAGTTTTTCATCCGTTATGCGGCGAATGAAGCGATCGACTGCCGCATCATCGAGCACGATATTCTGCTGCCTGGCCTCGGCCAGAAAGACATCCTTAAGGACGAGGTCTGCAGGATCGAGTGACCCGAAGTAACCATTTTCAAACTCGGCTGCATTCTTCTGTCGATAGACGGGATCGACGACTGTCTGGACAAACTGTTCGGCAATCATGCGATTGCGGCGAGCTGTCACCAGGTCGCTTTCGGTGTAACTGCGGAGTGTGGTGGTGACCATAGGGACGTCGCCGCGCACGGTGGTCAATCCGATGAGTGCACAGATCGCACCAACCGCCGCACCACCTAAGCCGTATTCCGTCCCTTTGCCGCGCTGGGCACCGACAAACCACATGCCACCGCCGCAGATGAGAGCCATCAGGGCGACCGCTAATGTAATGGGAAGTTCGCCACTTCCCATGGTCGACTGATCGAAGAAGATGAACGAAAACATGGCCATGCAGGTGACTGCGACCATGAATGTTTTTTGATTGCGACGAAACACATCAAACGGCGATCCTGCCATTCTTGCTTCCTCTGCCTGATGTTCAGTCAAACGTAGTTGTGGTTTGTGTCTGTGATGATTTGTTCAGAATCGAACTATTCCGCAATTTGTCTTCCTTTACGTCAACCCCAGTGGTCAGCGCTTGACAGTTGCGGGAACAATTCCTTATGCCTTGGAACGAATTCCCTTGTCTGTTTCTGTTTAGGTGCATGGCAGACAGGGACGCATTCTAGCTTTCCGCATAACCCGCACAAGTTCCACGACTGGCTTAAGCAGCGTTTCTTGACAACCAGTCATTTTCCGCAAGGGGTTCCCAGGTAGGGAGTTCAATGTGGACTTGGTTCCAGACTTCATCAGGTACTCTCCGTGGCAGCAAAGCAGCACAAAGCTCTGGTGATCGTTGAATCTCCCGCAAAAGCTCGCAAAATCGGCGAGTATCTGGGGAAGGACTATATTGTTCTGGCCAGTATGGGGCATGTGCGTGATCTGCCTTCCGGAGCAGCCGAAGTCCCTGCAGAACTCAAAAAAGAGCAGTGGGCGACTCTGGGTGTCAACATCGACCAGCAGTTCGAGCCTGTTTATGTTGTACCCAAAGACAAAAAGAAAACTGTCAAAGAGTTGAAAGATGCACTGAAGACTTGTTCAGAGCTCATTCTGGCAACCGACGAAGACCGCGAGGGAGAGAGCATTGGCTGGCATTTGATGAAGCTCCTGGAGCCGAAAGTCCCTGTCAGCCGCATGGTTTTTTCAGAAATCACCAAAGACGCCATTCAAAAAGCGATTCGTAACACCCGCGAACTCGACCAGAATCTTGTCGAAGCCCAGGAAACTCGGCGAGTCGTCGATCGCTTGTATGGGTACCGGCTCAGTCCGCTCCTCTGGAAAAAAGTGGCTCCGAGATTATCTGCCGGACGTGTTCAATCGGTGGCAGTGCGTGTGCTTGTCAGACGAGAGATGGAGCGGCTGGCTTTTCGTAAAGGGAGCTACTGGGATCTCAAGGCGGCATTAGCAACAGCAAGTGCCGCCCGTTTCGACGCTGCGCTGGCGACCGTCGGCGGCCGGCGTGTGGCTCAGGGACGGGATTTCGATGAATCAACCGGGCGACTGAAAACCGATGCCGACGTGTTGCTGCTGGATGAAGCCCAGTCGAAGGCACTTCAGAAAAAGCTGGAAGAGAGCCACGACTGGGTTGTCAGTAATGTCGAAACCAGGCTGCAGACGCGCAAACCTTACCCGCCATTCACCACCAGTACTTTGCAGCAGGAGGCCAACCGCAAACTGGGTCTAAGTGCTCGCGAGACCATGCAGATTGCACAGCGGCTCTATGAAAACGGCTTTATCACCTACATGCGTACCGATAGCGTCAGCCTTTCACAAGAGGCAATCTCCGCCTCACGTGCCTGCGTGACAAATCGATACGGCCAGGAATTTCTGCACCCGGAAGTTCGTCAATATACGACGAAATCCAAGTCGGCTCAGGAGGCTCACGAGGCCATTCGTCCGGCCGGTGTCGAGATGAAAACCGCCGAAGAATTGAGCCTCAATGGTCGGGAAGGGGCACTCTATGCCATGATCTGGAAGCGCACCGTCGCGACTCAGATGGCAGAAGCCCAGCTTCGATTTCAGACGGTGACGATCTGCAACCTCGACGTGGAATTCCGAGCGACGGGTCGGCATGTCGAATTTGCTGGTTTCTTCCGGGCCTATGTTGAGGGAAGTGATGATCCCGAAGGAGCACTCGAAGATTCGGAAGCAGCACTTCCTCCCATGGAGAAGGGGCAAAAGCTGACGTGTCAAGAGGTGCAGGCTCTGGCACACGAAACCAAGCCTCCGGCCCGCTACACAGAAGCGACACTGGTCAAAACACTTGAAGAAGAAGGGATTGGCCGTCCCAGTACTTACGCTTCGATTATCGGAACGATTCAGGATCGAGGCTATGTTCGCAAACAAGGCAACCAGCTTGTTCCAACCTTTACGGCCATGGCCGTCACAAAGTTGCTGGAGAAAAACTTCTCACGGCTGGTCGACTTGCAGTTTACCGCCCGCATGGAGCAGGATCTCGACGATATTGCGAATGGCCAGGCAGAGCGTCTGCCCTATTTGAAGTCGTTTTACTCAGGTGAAACTGGCCTTGATGAGCAGGTCAAGCAGAACGAAGCAGGGATTGATCCTCGCGAAGCCTGCACTCTCGATATTGATGGAGTAAATGCTAAAGTTCGCCTGGGAAAATTTGGAGCATTCTTTGAAGGGGAGCGCGAAGGTCAGCCAGTTACTGCGACCATTCCCGATGATATCGCTCCTGCCGATCTGACGAACGAACTGGCCGAAAAGCTGATTACCCAGAAAAGCCAGGGGCCTCAGTCACTGGGGATTGATCCGGAAAGTGGGCAGCCCATCTTTTTGCTGATCGGGCCATTCGGGCCTTACCTCCAACTGGGGGAAATGAAAGATGGCGAAAAGCCCCGCCGTGTTTCGATTCCGAAAACTCGCGATGTTTCGACCGTTAAACTGGAAGATGCTCTCGAATACATGAAGCTCCCGAAGACCTTGGGGCCACATCCAGAAACAGGCAAGGTGGTCAAAGCCGGGATCGGCATGTACGGCCCTTATGTGCATCACGACAAGACATACAAATCGCTCGACAAGACGGACGACATTCTGCAGATGACGATGGAGCGGGCGCTGGAACTGCTGGCACAGGCGCGAGTTCGAGTACCGGTGGCACCTCTCAAAGAACTGGGTGCCCATCCGGTCGATGGAGATCCTGTCCAGATCTTTGAAGGGAAGTATGGCCCTTACATCAAGCATGGCAAAACCAACGCGACCATTCCCAAAGAGCGCGAACTCGATTCGGTGACGTTAGAAGAAGCTGTCCGTCTGCTGGATGAACGGGTGGCTAAAGGTGGCAGTACCGGGCGACGTGGCGGAAAGAAGACCACCAAGAAAGCGGCTGTGAAAAAGGCGGCTACTTCGGCAGCAATGACCACGCCCAAGAAAGCACCCGCCCGAAAGAAGGCCGCTAAGAAAGCCACAAAGAAGTCTGTTTCCTGAGCTTTCAATTCTGCTTCAAAAACAGAGCTTCAGATTCAGGTTCATCGGATTCAGAAGGTGAATTCAGAGATCTGTTCGCGAACTTCCATCAGAGCAAAGCCCAGGAGATTCAGGCCTGGCCAATGCTCTGGGGAAGAGTTTCGAGCCTCTTGTTCGGTAAGGCCGATTCCCCAGATATGATCAGCGGGGCTTGCTTCAACCAGAACTTTCGTGCCAGTCCCCAGAAGGTACTGGCGCAGCGTGTGGTTCTGGGTGAACTTGGCCCAGTTGCCATCGACGACGAAGCGAAATCTGTGGGCCTCCCAGCGGGCTTCATCAAAGTCGCGGACTTTTCGGCCAGCGGCCTTGGCGTCTTTCGGACTGTCAGCGGCGCGGATCTCTGCCAGAGCTGCAAAATCACCAAAGAGTCGGGCTTTGGACGCCATCATCCAATGTTCAGCCGTCGGATAGACGACACCATCGATGGTGAAGGGAGCAGGGAACCACTGGCTGAGGCAGGAGTGATTCACTTCGCCATTTTCAGGAGGAGTATGCCCCCAGAAATATAGAAATTCGATGGCTGCACCACTCGCATGTTTCTGCCGCAGTTCATGAATATCTCGCATGAAGTTTGTTTCTTAATGAGGGCAGGGGAGTGGTGGTTCTCTAGTGACAAAGTGATCAATCCCAGAGTGGCCTGATGATTACTTCTTTGCAGGTCGCCTGGGATCTTTCGCGAGAGGTAGCTGCACCTGTTTTCCGCTCCAGGAGGATTGGTAAATGGCGAGAATCATTTCGACAGATTTTCGGCCCTCGGCACCGGTCACTTTCGGCGTACGCCCGGTCTTGATGGCAGCGATGAAATCTTTGAGCTGCTCAGCATGGTTTTGAAAACTGATCGCCTTCGGGTCACTGGCACCGCCTGAAATCGCTGAGTTTTTCCCATACTTTTCCAGAAGTGCTGCATCCTTGGCTTTGGGTTTGGCGAAGTTCCAGAGAGTGATCTGATCCTGCTCGATGATCGCGGAACCCGTTGTGCCGTGGATTTCCGTGCGTTTGAGCAGACCGGGCCAGGCACTGGTTGTCGCTTCAATGACGCCGAGGGCACCATTTTTGAATTTGAGAGTCGCCACGCCCACGTCTTCCACCTCGATGCGGTCGTGGGCCAGTGTCGAGGTGATCCCACTGACGGTATCGACATCTCCCATCAGCCAGTACAGCAGATCGACATTATGAATCGCCTGATTCATGTACGCTCCGCCGCCATCAAGTGCCCAGGTCCCGCGCCATGCACCGCTGTCGTAGTATTCCTGGCTGCGCCACCATTTGACGTAGGTATCGCCAAGAGTCAGACGTCCAAAGCGGCCTTCATCAATCGCCTGTTTCAAGGCGAGATTGGCGGGGCTGAAACGCGAAGGGAAGATGGCACACAACTGCACATTGTTTCGAGTGCACGCCTCGATAATGGCATCGCAGCGCTTGAGGCTGATTTCGAGGGGCTTTTCCACGACCACATGCTTTTTGGCATTGGCGGCAGCCACAGCGGGTTCTAAGTGAGCACCACTGGGAGTACAGACACAGACGATATCGACATCCGGGCGAGAGAGTAGTTCCTCAATTGTGCTGCAAGCGACTCCACCATGCTCTTCCGCAAACGAAATCGCCTTGGACGGAGTGGAGTTGTAGCAGGCCTTGAGGCTTGCTCCGCGAATCGACTTGATCGCTTTCGCGTGGAAATGGGCAATCATGCCACATCCAATAATGCCAAAACCGATTTGAGACATAGTGGATTTCAATCAAGAGTTGGAAGCAGTGAGATATCGTTGAGATCGAATGTTGAAGCAATTTCAACTGGGGAGTTTAAGCCTGGCGTAACGTTTTTTGCCGGCTTTGAGAAGCAGACCATTCGTGATGGGGATCGCCTGGTCATGAGAACTGATCACCTGGAGATCGTCTCCAAAATAGGCTCCTCCCTGGCTGATCAGCCTCCTCGCATCGGAAGTTGTCGGGCAGAGCCCCGCCTGTTTGAAAAGGATTGCAGCCGTCACTGTTCCATTAGTTATCAGGGAAGCTTCGAGTGTGACCTGCTCAATATCAGCCGGGAGGGCACCGGCACTGACTTCCGCTTCCCATTGCTGAATCGCTTCATCGCCGGCTGTCGAGGTATGGTATTGGGCAATGACTTCTCTGGCGAGGCGTTGTTTGGCCAGCTTGGGATGGCCTGCCAAAAGCTGTTGAACTTCATCGAGTGGGATATTCGTCAGCAGTTCGAAGTACATGGGCATGACTTCATCGGGAATCTGCATGAACTTTTTCATCATGGCCAGTGGTGACTCAGCAATCCCGATGTAATTCCCCAGGCTCTTGCCCATGCGCCTCTTGCCATCGAGCCCCACCAGAATGGGGGACATCACCCCTAACTGCTGTTCAAGCTGCTGGTCACGCTGCAGATCACGGGCCAGCATAAAGCTGTAAAGCTGCTCGGTGCCGCCCAGTTCGATATCGGACTTGATCTCGACCGAATCCCATGCCTGCATCACCGGGTAGAGGCATTCGTGCAGGAAAATGGGTGACTGGCTGGCATAGCGTTTGGCAAAGTCATCGCGGGTTAAGAGCTGAGCGACAGTGACCTTGCTGCACAGCGTGAGGATATCGGCAAAAGTCATCTTCGAGAACCATTCGCCATTGCGGTGAATTTCGGTTTTCGAGAGATCGATGACTTTGCCCACCTGCTTCAGATAATCTGTCGCGTTGGCTTCGACTTCTTCGGCTGAGAGACGTTTGGCCCGGGCTTGGTCGCGTCCACTGGGGTCACCCACCATGGCGGTGAAGTTGCCAATGATCAGCACAGCCTGATGCCCCAGTTCCTGGAACTGTCTCAGTTTTCTCAAAGGAACGGTATGCCCCAGATGAACATCAATCCCCGTGGGGTCGATGCCGTACTTGATTCGCAGCGGACGACCTGTTTCGCGGCTTTTTGCCAACTTGCGAGCCAGTTCCTCTTCGGGAACCACTTTTTCGACTCCGCGCAAGATCACCTTTAATTGATCTTCAACCGGGGGAAAGGCCAGGGCGGGCTGAGAGTCGGACATGAAAACCTCGATCATTCGAACGACAGGAACGGGCCGGTCAAGGCCATAATCCATCAATATCAAAAATGGTTCTTAAGAGAATACAGGCAAGCTCGTCAAGGTGACGACCTCGCACTTCGAGTGCAACTCAAGAAGTCCTGACGTTCATTGAAACTTGATCCGAAGAATTGTGTTCGAGTGTGAAACCGGCTTTTTGAAAAACGGAAACCTCGATGGCTTCAGGTGCAGAGATCGGTGGATTCTGTTGCCCAGGGACTGGAGATTTTTCGGGAGCAGCCGGTTGAGTCGCATTCACTGCCAGAACCTGCATGATCAACATGGTGGCATTGAAAAATGAGTGTAGCGCCACGACCGATAGCCAGCTTCTTCTGCGGTCAAAGAGGATTCCCAGCATGAAACCAACCAGTAGCAGTGGCACGGCATCTGGCCAGCCATGAACTGCCGCAAACACAATCGCCACGAGGGGAATGGACCAGTTTCGTCCCAACAGACGAGTGAGCCAGCTTTGAAGGATGACTCGGAATAAAAGTTCTTCGAACAAAGGTGCCACAATCGCAGCCGTAAACAGCAGCAGTACGATGTTGATCCACGGAGAATCGAACGAAAGCATTTTGAGAATCGGATGGCTGTCTTCGGGCTTGATCCACGGGCTTAAAGAAATTCGCAGAATCGCCGCACCAGTGAGCATCAGCGGAGTGGCCCACAGAGCCGAAATCAAATCCTGAACTGGTTCCGGGCTGATGATACCGACTGCGCGAAATCGCCTGGGATCAATGGCCAGTAGCAGAAACAGCATGATGATCGTGTTCTGTGCAACCAGGAAGAGAACCTGGTTCATGGTGAATTCGGCAGCAGGTTTTGGTGCGGGACTGATCACATGCAGCATGACAGGTAAGAGCAGTGACAAAAGAATCCAACTGCAGGCCAACCATGTTGCCAGCGCGGGCCATGCAGCCTGCTGATCGCTCACCTGGCGTTTGGGAATCGGGCTGGCGATATTGCGGTCAAGAAAAGCGGCCAGACTCCAGATGGTGCTGGCGAGGCAACCTCCAAAAATTCCCACAACGACAGAGATGAAAATCCCGCTGGCAATGGTGCTATTCATTGTCGGGATTCCATTCAAGTAGATACCACAAAGGGGGAAGAGGCCGTTATATTGCTGTTGGAAATCAGACAGGGAGAAATCGATTGACGACATCAACCAGTAAAAATGTCCTCGATGAAATTGTTGAACACAAGCGAGTTGAAGTAAAGCTGGCGAAAAGTCGGGTTTCGGCGGTCGAGCTTTCGGCACAAGTGGCAGATTTGCCAGCCACCCGTGGGTTTGCCCGGGCCATTGAGCAGGCTGAAGATATGGCCTTGATTGCCGAAGTCAAAAAAGCCAGTCCATCGGCGGGATTGATCCGTGCAGACTTTGACCCCGTCGCTCTGGCAAAGACGTATGTTCAACATGGTGCCACCTGCCTGAGTGTCTTGACTGACGAACGTTTTTTTCAAGGTTCGTTGGACTATCTGAAGCAGATACGGCGAGCCGTCGATGTTCCGCTGTTGCGAAAAGAATTTGTGATTGATCCTTATCAGATTCTTGAAGCGCGAGTGGCGGGAGCCGATGCGATTCTGTTGATTGCTGAATGCCTTTCTCAATCGCTGATGGAGGAGCTTTTCGGCAAGGCGACAGAACTTGGACTGGATACTCTCATCGAACTGCATGATGAAGAGCACTTGGATCGAGTCCTATCGATTGGCTCAAAGTTGGTAGGAATCAATAATCGTAACTTGAAAACGATGGTGACTGACCTGCAGCAGACAGAACGACTGGCAGCCAGAATTCCTGCGGAAGTGCTGCTGGTCGGAGAAAGTGGTATTCGTACCCGGACTGACGTGGATCGCCTGAAGCTGGCTGGTGCGCGGGCCATTCTCGTCGGCGAATCTTTGATGAAACAGCCGGATGTCGGAGCGGCAGTCGAGGCTTTAATGAAGCCACAATCCCGCCATGCAGTCGTCGAATAACAGCAGAGAACCCGCTTTAACTCCATCGAACTGATGGACATCCCCCCTCGACAGAGTTCAAAACTGGAGAATGTTTTGGAAGAGCATGTGCTGGTCGTCCCCACGAAGATTTTCCACGATCTGGGTCACTTTGAAGGTTTCTGTGCGGAGACAGACAAGTATCTGGCAGAGCTGCTGAATCCTGCTCATACGCGGTATGAGCCAAGGAGTGCCGTTGAAACCGATCCTTCCCTGAAACAACTGATTCCTTACTGTATTTTTACACATGGTGGTGAGATCTTTTATTATCGCCGTGGTAGTAAGGGGGGAGAGGGCAGGCTGCACAAGAAACGATCGATCGGAATTGGCGGGCATATCTCGTCGACAGATCCGGCGGGAGGAGAGCGGCGTTATGGCCCGGCAATGGAGCGCGAAATTGAAGAGGAAGTCTTTCTGGAGACAGGATTTAAAGAGCGTTGCGTGGGACTGATTAACGATGACTCCAGCGATGTGGGACGCGTCCATTTGGGGATTGTCCACGTTTTTGAGTTAGAAGCGGCAAAAGTTCGCCCACGGGAAGAGTCGATCTTAGAGTCAGGATTTGCCCCGCCGTCACAACTGGTTGCTGAAATTGAAGATTTTGAGACCTGGTCGCAGATTTGTCTCAAGTCTTTGTTCGCAAAAGTCTGACTCCGCGAGAGAGTCTGGCTGTTCAGGCCGGTTGAAAATGATGGTGGCTGCAGTTATTGCCGACCGCTCAAGGGAATTTGAATGGTTGGGCCAAGCGCATGGATGTCTGGAAGCGACAAAGGAGTGTCGAGAATGAGTGATGGTTTAACTCGTCGATCCCTGTTGGGGGCTGCCGCTGTGGCGGTCACTGTTCCTGCTGCGACGAAAGTGCTGCAGGCTCAGGAAAGTTCTGCCCGGGGCCAACTGAGCGACGAAAGTCTGGGAACGCTGCTCAAGGCCATGGGGCTCGAAGCAAAACTTTTCGACAAGCGTTATGACTTTGTTTTCAAAGCAAATGTCAATAACGACGAATGGGAACTTTCGATGAGCACAGTGTTGAGCATGGATCGCTCTGTGGTATGGATTATGGCCTGGCTGGATGAACTTCCACGCTCGGCTGCTGATGTGCCTCGTACGGCACTCTTGAGGCTGCTGGCCGATAACGACAAGCTGGGCAAGGGCAAGTTCTTTGCTTACATCGCCAGCAATCGCCGGTTCGTGCTGCAGCGAGTGATTCCAAATACGGACATCACCTCCGCGTCCTTCCGTGCCGATCTGGATGATCTGGGAGCGACAGTGGTTTCGACACACCCCCATTGGGCTGTCTCCAACTGGTCGTCACCCACACAGCCCGATCCCTCAGCTACACCTGCGACTAGCACAATTCAGGGGAGTGCACCACAGGGTGCGTCAGCCGGATCGCAACCCGGAACTGCAGTGCGCGATGGTGCGACAATTCGCCGTTAATTGAACAGCACAGAACGTCATGCGTTCCATGTCTGCTAATGAAAATGTGCCATTGGGGAAGCTCGCCGAAAGCGAAATTCTCCAGTGGCACTTTTCGTTGATACCCATTCAGCGAAATCAAAAAAACAGATTCAATTGCTGATTACCTGGGATGGCTGGGAGTGATCTGCTCCTGATCTTTGCGCTGCATTTCATCCAGCACAATGGGATGCAGTCGACGACTGCGTCGGTCGGCAGGTTCATAATGAGAGCGAGCCCAGGCTCTCAAACGAAGCTCTTCGACAAGATCAACATTTGCACCCGAATCGACTTTTGTGGCGGCAAGTGAGGACATTTGGAGGCCTCCAGAAGGGAATCATCGCCAGTTTGGAAAAGAGCGGCAACGAACCACACGAAATGAGACGTTCGACCACAACTACAAAATAAAAATGGCTGATGGGTTCGCCAAGAAAAATCACGAGAAAATTGAAAAATAATCTCGAATATCCAGCCTGATGCTTGACAAAGATCTTGGCTGCTCACCACGGTCAGCAAACCGCGATTATCTTACGCAGCTTTTTCACTCTTCCCATTATTTGTATTCGAGTGGCGAGAGGGAAAGGCATCGCGATGGGGAAGGTCATCCAGACTGGCCAGACCCAAATCCTCAAGAAACTTCCTGGTTGTTTCATAAAGGTAAGGCCGGCCAAGGCTTGTGTCTTCACCTGCCAGACGGACATACCCGTCTTCCATCAGTTGTTTGAGAATATCGACACACTGCACACCTCGGATCTGCTCGACATCGGCACGTGTGACTGGTTGCCGATACGCGATGATTGCCAATGTTTCTAATGTGGATGGTGTCAGTTGCGGAGCTTTGCGCGTTGTGTTCAGGCGAGTGAGCCACGGCTGATAATCAGGCTTTGTCAGAAGCTGGTATCCGCCCGCCAGAGGGTAAATCTGATAGGGACTGTTGGTGAAATGATAGCTCTGGTTGAGCCAGCGAATCATTTGTTCGGCTTCGCGAACATCTGTCAGGCTGGCTAAATTGGCGAGCTTCTTAATAGGAAGCGGGCCATCGGCGACAAAGAGAATCGCTTCCAGCCTTGCCAGCCGGGATGTTCGCACAGAGTTGGTTGAGCCGGGGCTTTGTTCCAGTCCAAAGATATGAGCAGGCGCGCCGGTCGGTGATTGCGGTTGGATCAACCACTGGCGTGATGATGCCAAGTGACCTTGCTTCCAGCGATGTTCGTGATTGACCTGCCACGAATTGTTTGGCTGAAAGTTTCCCGAAGTGCGAGCCCAGAGCAAGGGCATGCTCATCGTGAGGAACTCCACTCTTCAATCTGCTGAAGAACCTTCTCGACAGCTTTGAGTGGTTCGTTCGCCTCGGCTTCGAAACGGTACGAAATCCGTGGGTTGTCTGCCGGTGTGTATGAGCAGATGAATACAAATACGGAGGGTTCTGCACCGGGTTCGAGACGGAAGTTTCGAATCTGTAATGCATGAAGCCTCTGCACGGCATCTTGCCAGGTTAAGGGGGGAGTATCTGCCGGCTTTTCGCGGGATGATTTCTTTCCGCCCATTTTTCCAGGAGGCTGGGGGGTGACAGTAATTTCTGTGTTGCCAGCAGGAATCACACCTTTCGCAGAAGCGCCATCGATCTCCTGTTCTGCAAACTCCCCATGGATCATGCCGTTCAATTCAGAATGATTTAATGGCGCTGTGGATGCATTGGGAAGAGTTCGTGGTCGAGTTCCGACCGGTGGGGAAGTTGTATCGGCCCATGCCATCGCTCCCGCATCGGCTGGAGTGATCCCAGGTTCTTTCTGATCAGGAGGATTTTGATTATTGCTCCCCTGATTGTTACTCCAGAGTGGAGGCTCCGAGTTTCCGGCCACACCCTCGGGATGTTCGGTGAGAGGCGCAGTGCTCGCTGGCAGCGCAGACGATGTTTCTGAAGACAGTGACCCAGCATCAAAGGCTTTGGCGTCCGAGGCCAGCGGAGTGACATCCGAGAGTTCCGGAAACTCTTCTTCGAGCGACGTCTGGTGAGTATCTGTTGAGATTTCCGGCAGGCCAAATATCGCAAAGAGTGGCACTGCCAGAACTGGCACGAGTAGTAACAGTGTGGTGAATGAACCCTGGGAGCTCGCACGCATGTTTGAAACCTCCCTGTCTGTTCCGTCCCCGACATCCCGTCAGGTCGATCTGAGAATCTCTCTGCCATCAACTGAAATGAAAATTTAGCCCAGTCGAGAATTCTCTACAATGACAACTCATCAGAATTGAACTGACCAACACTCACGAAACTCGCCTTGGAATCGGCCCGTGTTCTCTATCCTCACCAGATTCACGAGCGATCTGAATTCTTACAGGCTCTCAAGTGAAGATTCAGAAGCATCGCCTTGAGACCGTTCCAATCGTTCTCTGGCCATATCGGCCCATGGCCCGCGGTTGTCGAAATCGAGATAGCGCAACCAATGAGGACGGGCTTTCAAATGCTGGCCAATCTGCTCAAAAAGTTCTGCCAGATGCAGATGAGCATCGGGATAATCCGGGTGAAGCAGCAGGGCGGCCTCAAACGCTTCGCTGGCCGCCTTGGTATCACCCATTTGTGCAAGGACACATCCCAGTTGCGTCCAGGCCTCGATGTACTCGGCATCGCATTCCACAGCCACATGATACCGTTCTGCGGCTCCCGCATAATTTCCAGAGCGGTACAAGGCATCGGCTAATTGAAAATGAATCGAGGCTTCGTGAGGAGCCAGCAGCAAGGCTCTGCGAAAAGCCTGGATGGCGGCCGCTGTTTCGCCTGAGTCGAGCAATGTGGAACCGGCATGAGCCCATTCATTGGCTCCCCAGTTTCTGGAGGGATTCTGCAGACCATGAATCGCTTTAGTATGGCCAGGAAAGGGGATTGTCAGCGTATTTTCAGAAGCGGAACCATCGCCTGAATCCGGCTTGTTTTCCGAAATTTCGCCGTCATTGACAGGGATTTCATGGAAATCAAAGATCCGCTGCCCTGTCTGTGGATCCAGCAGGCTGGCAGCATCACGAATGTAAAGCTGATGGTCTTGCGAGAGAATTTCGAGTTGAGCGAGCGGTCTTTCAATCGTGGGCAACAACGACTTCAGCTTCTCCAGGCTGGCACCAATTTTCTTGGGAGAAATCCCTGTCGAAATCAGATCTGCCAGTCGGCGAACCCCCGTCACTTCCTGAAAATCGAAATAAGGCAATCGGCAAACTCGTCGAACCGGTCGAATCAGTCCCAGGCGTTCCCAATGACGGATACGGGAAACAGGGAGTTTCATCAATTGACTCAGCATCGCTGGCGTAAAAACCCTGCGATCTGCTGGAGAAGGGCTTTCCAGTTCAATCAACTGCAGCCACTCCGGTTCGCTCAGAATCTTAATCGGGAAGCCCCGTTCAAGCAGTTCACGAGCAGCCTCCAGCTTTAACGAGGGTTGACCATCTTCTTCCAGTGGCCAACCTTCATCGCCGACGACCAGCAGGGTCGTCTGCTGGGAAACCTGATTCGTGAAAGTTCCCCCGTACTGCTCGACATATCCGGCGGCTTCCCGGTGGGTCATCGAAGCCAGTGTTCCCGTAAATGTGACTCGCTCACCTTGAAGTGGAGCAGTGCTCCTCAATCGGCTCGTGGATTCCGCGGAGATCATCGGCGTTTCCGCAGAGTTCATGGACATATTCCTGAGCAAAGACAATTGCGGAGGTTGATCTTCCGGCGGGCAGATGAATGCTGTTCAGCAAACTTGTGGAGTCTCCACATATTGTGCGGGATCGAACGTTCGATTGCCAATTCACCACAGGTTGGCTCACAGCAATTTTCTCTTACTTTTCGAGTCAGAATTGAATTTCTGATTCGATAGCATCATTTCATAATGTCGTCTCGGAAATTTTGTTTTCAATCAGTCCCTGGGTTTCATGAATTCATGGGGCCAAGGAGCGCAAAGAATTCCAGGTGCTCGGGAATTAGGTGCCCATCGCCGAGCACAGGTGCGAAGCTCGCTCGCTTTGCCTATAATTCAGAGTAAAGCTCAGGTTGATCAGCTCAGTGCACACATTGATCCGCGCAGTGCACACAGTTCAGGGAACACTGCTCAACCAGCCAGATCGATGACCAGAATTAGCGATTGATATCCAGGAGAATAATTGATGGCCGACCGTATGCCTGTGCTGACCGCTGCAGATCCTGAGATTGCTGGTGCAATTCGACAAGAAGAAGTCCGGCAGCATGACGGTCTGGAACTGATTGCCTCAGAGAATTATACCAGTCAGTCTGTACTTGAAGCTGTTGGCTCAGTCCTCACGAATAAGTACGCCGAAGGGTATCCGGGGCGACGTTATTATGGTGGTTGCGAGCATGTCGATACGATCGAGTCGATTGCTCGAACACGGGCCTGCACGCTGTTCGGTGCTCAATATGCGAACGTACAGCCTCATGCCGGTTCGCAGGCCAATATGGCTGTCTTTATGGGCTTTTTGAAGCCGGGAGACACTTTTCTGGCGATGGATCTGGCCCATGGTGGCCATCTCACGCATGGCATGGGATTGAATTTTTCGGGAATTCTTTACAACGCTGTTCATTATGGTGTGCGTGAGTCAGATCACCGGATTGATTTTGATCAGGTGGCTCGTCTGGCAAAGGAGCACAAACCGAAGCTGATTATTGCGGGAGCCAGTGCCTATCCGCGCGAAATCGACCACGGAAAGTTCGCCGAAATTGCGAAATCCGTGGGTGCCTTGTTCATGGTCGACATGGCCCACTATTCCGGATTGGTGGCAGCGGGCCTGCACAACAGCCCGGTGCCCCATGCGGACTTTGTGACTTCGACCTCTCACAAAACTTTGCGCGGGCCCCGATCCGGGTTTATCCTCTGCAAAGAAGAGCATGGCAAAACGATCGACAAAACCGTCTTTCCAGGATTGCAGGGGGGACCCTTGGAGCATGTGGTCGCTGGTAAAGCCGTCTGCTTCCGTGAAGCGGCTCAACCAGCCTTCAAGCAATACATTGAACAGGTCATCAAAAACGCCCGGGCATTGGCGGAAACCTTAGTGGCCGGGGGCGTGCGTCTGGCTTCTGGGGGGACGGATAATCACCTGATGCTGTGCGACGTCACATCTGTCGGTTTGACTGGAAAAATCGCCGAACATGCGCTGGATGTCGCCGGTGTGACCGCCAATAAAAACATGATTCCTTACGATACACGAAAGCCGCTGGACCCCAGCGGAATTCGACTCGGCACACCGGCGCTCACGACTCGTGGAATGAAAGAAGCGGAAATGCAGCAGGTCGGTCAGTGGATCCTGCAGATTTTCAAACATCCGGAAGATGCCGTCACTCTGGGCAAGATTCGCCAGGAGATCTGCGAGTTCTGCAAGAGTTATCCAGTTCCCGGCATTGCGCTGTAATGATCAAGTCGGCGGTTCTGAACAGACGCGGTCTGCCTGAATCTCCCTGCGGATTTGAAGTGGCTTTCAGGGAACCAGGTTGTTTCCCTGAAAGCACCAACCGCTCAATTTGCTACAACCGGCAAATTTGAACTCCCTCCGTCTCGGAAAGTGCTCCTGACGGACATTCCGTCACAGCACCATCTCCTGAACGAGCTTTATTTCACTCGTATGTTCTGGTGAGCGAGGGCCGGGCAGCATGTGCTGCTGCGCTACACTCAGGACATGAGGGAGTGTTCGGCATGCGGGCAGCAGATCAGCTGATCTTCGACGATGGTGACATTGTCGACGAAGAAGCGGCTCTGGAACCCACACTCGTGGGGCATGCGGCTTTTGGGACCGATCTCAAAACTCTGGATGAACTTTTGTCGGGTGGTGCAGAGTCTGCAGATGCCTCCCGGTTATTGCCTGCAAGTAGTCCTGAAGTTCTTCATGCCACTGGCCCATCAGTTTCGGCATCTGGTGTGACAACTCAGACGAAGTTGTTGGCTCCTCCAGTTCCGAAGAGAAAAGTCGAACGTGTCCGAGATTTGTCGCCAGGCCAGGTCAATGCTGATGTCGGCCGTCCGCGTGGTCGTTCCGGGACATTGATCCAGCAGCGATTAATTGCCGCCGCCATTCTGGTGTGTGTGGGATTACTGGCGTATTTCATTCGCTCGCTGGTCGTGCAAAGTTCGCCTTATCCGTACTTACGTGCGATCGTCCTGCTCAATTCCATTACCTGTCTTTGCATTCTACTCAAAAATCGAATGCTTCCCCTGGACAGACTTCGATTTCTCGAACTGTTGCTCTTCATACCGCCCGCCATTCAGATCGTGTTAACACAACTGCTCCAGATGCGCGAAGCGGGTGTTCTGCAGAACAGCATGCTTTTAAGCGATCTGCTGCATAATGGAACCCTGGGCCTCATCATTGTGATGATGTCCTATGCGATGTTGATTCCTAATGGCTGGAAGAGGGCTGCGATCCTTTTATCGCCTTTAGCTCTGGCACCACTGGCGACAATTGCTTATCTGCGAATGTCGATCCCCTGGACTCAGGAAGTTCTCACTCTCCAGGTGTGCCTCGAACTGGCCACGACACTGGCTGTTTCGCTCTTCGCTTCGATCTGGGGAACATTCACGATTTCTGCCTTGAGACAGGAAGTCAGCCGAGCCCGTCAGTTGGGCCAGTATCGACTGGCCCGGAGACTGGGAGCAGGGGGGATGGGACAGGTTTTTCTGGCCGAACATCGGCTGTTGACTCGTCCATGTGCGGTCAAGCTGATTCATCCTCAGTACGGCACTGATCCCATAGCCCTCATGCGGTTCGAGCAGGAAGTTCGCAGTATGGCGCAACTTTCGCATTGGAACACTGTTGAAATTTACGATTACGGTCATACAGAAGATGGCACGTTCTACTACGTGATGGAGTATCTCCCGGGGATGAATCTGGGAGAACTGGTGGCTCGTTTCGGGCCGCTTTCTCCGGAGCGTACGGTTCATTTTCTGATTCAGACGTGCCGGGCACTGCACGAGGCCCATCAACTGGGCATGATCCATCGCGATTTGAAGCCTGCCAACGTCTATGCTGCGAAGCGGGGCGGTGAGTACGATGTGGCGAAACTGCTCGATTTTGGTCTCGTGCTCGATTCCCGTGGTGTGCGTGTTCGAGGTTATAGTGACAGCAGCCGGCAGACGAGCGTAGCTGGCTCGCCGCTATTCATGTCGCCAGAACAGGCGACATACGAGAGTGTGCCTGACGCCCGGAGCGATATCTATGCACTGGGAGCCACCGCGTATTTTCTACTCACGGGGCGCCCGCCATTTGAGGGCAAAACTCCCGTGCAGGTGATGATCAAACATGCGCGAGATCGAGTTGTGCCGCTGCGAGATCTGAGAGCCGATATTCCTGCCGATGTGGAGGCCATTGTTCTCCGTTGTCTGGCAAAAAATCAGGAATTGCGATTTGGCTCGGCTCGTGAGTTGGAACTGGCACTTTGTCGATGCAGTGTTTCGGGCAAGTGGAATAGCGATCAGGCGGAAAGATGGTGGCAGACCTTCGCCCCCGAGATCGATTTACCTGTCGAAATCTGAAACTCCGGCGTTGATAGCCGAATTAAACTCGCTGCAAGCCCACGAAACGACGAGTCAGCAACACCGGGGAATTCCAGGTCAATTCGAGGCTACATTGAATTGGATGAGTTCGTTGTGGCTGCCCGAGCGAAAGCCGGCAAGATCGAGGCAGATCTGGCGAAATCCAAGTTCACGCAGGACTCGCACGCATGCTTCACGCATTGGCGAACTGGCAAGTTGCGTCAAATCCTCGGGATGCAATTCGATGCGGGCCAGTTCCCCGGGTTCAATCCTGACTCGGAATTCCTGAAAGCCGAGTGATCGCAGATATTTTTCGGCCCGTTCGACTCTCAATAATCGATCGGAAGTGACTTCGACGCCATAAGCGATTCTGCTGGCCAGGCAGGGACTGGCAGGTCGATCATGGATGGTTAAACCAGCGAGATGAGCCAGGCTCCTGACGATCTGCTTGTTGTAGCCCAGTTCGACGAGAGGGCTGCGGATCTGAAATTCTTTGGCAGCCGCCAGTCCGGGGCGATGATCTCCCAGGTCGTCGAGGTTTGTACCATTCACAATTAAGGGGAATTCGCTGGCTGGGTATTTCGATCGAATCGTGCTGTAAAGGGTGGATTTGCAGAAATAACAGCGAGTTGGCGAATTGGCCCGATACTCAGCCAGCTCAATTTCTTGCGTGTGAATGGTCTGATGCTGAATTCCCATTTCACGTGCGACTGCTGCGGAGAGTTCCCGGTCATTCTCAGAAACGCTGGGACTCAAGGCTGTCACGGCCAGTGCCGAATTTCCCAGTGCCTGAACAGCTCCCCAACTGACCAAAGCACTGTCAACTCCGCCCGAGTAAGCCACGATCACAGATGGCCACGGGCGAAACCATCCCACAAGCTGGTCGAGTTGTTTCTCGGTCAAAGATCCAGTCGCTCCACGACTTTTCGAGGAATCATTTTCCACAAGCTGGGGGGAATTCATGGCATTGATGGATGTTTGTGGAGGTGGTTGCGGGTTCATGAGGCAGTCATTTGTGAAAAATCGGTCTCTGCGAAAACTTCCGGGCGAACTCTGGGCATGAAAGACAGGTTACCCGAACATCTGGCGATAGAATGTCGCAGCAATTCGTAACTCACAACCGAAACGGGGTTTGCCCCGATTGCCGTAAACAGGATACACTACCGAGAGTTGACAATCTCGGAAGAGTACAGGTGTAAGACAAAACTGCGGCTCGATCTGTGGCAGGTCTTGGCTTCTCGCGGTCAATATGAAATTAAGTCGGCTATTGGTCGAATCGAAGTACAAAATCCAAAACAACGTCAGGCAATAGGCGATGATCACAATGTTTGGATGTCAGGTTTCTATGCTTCGTCAAATCTGTTTCAGCCTCGTCATGGCAACAGTCCTGATTCAGGCGGCATCGCTGATGGCTGCCATCACGCCTGAGCAGCGGCAACAGCTCAATGATCTCAAGACGGAAATTGGCAAGGTCCCCGCACTCCTCTCAAAGAAGAAACTCGACGAGGCCACGGCAGCCGTCACTTCCGTGGAAGAAAAACTCAACACACTGGTCAAGGACGGGATTCCAGAGACCGAGACGCTCGTCAAAGCTCTTCGAAAACAGGTCGAGACACAACGAGCGATTCTCGCGAAACAGCAGGCCCTGGTAGCAGCCAAAATTCCGACCAGTTTCTCGAAAGAAGTGGCTCCGATTCTTGAGGCTAACTGCGTCTCCTGCCACGGAGAAGACAATCCGCGGGGTGGTTTGCGGATGGATAATTTCGCCGGGATGGAACGAGGCGGCACGAATGGCGCCCTGGTTGTCGCTGGCAATCCGCTCCGCAGTCCTCTCGTCCTGAGGCTGACCACCACGGACAACCGCTTGAGAATGCCTAAGAACGAAGAGGCACTCAAACCTGCCGAGATTCAGGTGATTGCCAAGTGGATTTCAGAAGGTGCCAAGTACGACGCAATGGACAAAACCGCGTCGCTGGGATCTCT
>VFQR01000536.1_pt1 | contig 49063 bp, 55 predicted proteins | sample 3512321 | NCBI WGS metagenome assembly VFQR01 (sample SAMN10412374, study PRJNA504923) | tailings metagenome | isolation source: Relicate 3 Philex TSF1 revegetated site | place: Philippines: Tuba, Benguet | collected 2017-08-29 | reverse complement strand
GGTGCAGCTAAGCCCGCTTCGCCTTACCTACCCCGAGGTAGCGCTCCAGGATTTCCGGCTGCTTGCGCAACTCGCCGCTCGCCGATTCATGCACGATCATGCCGCGCTCCAGAATCGCCGCGCGGTCGGTGACGCCCAGGATTTTCTGCGGACTTTGTTCGACGAGAATCGCGGTGAGCTTTTCTTCCGCAATGATCCGCTGCAGGGCGGCCAGCAATTCGTCGACGATGATCGGCGCGAGTCCTTCGAGCGGCTCGTCGAGCAGCAAGAGCCTGGGGTTCAGCACCAGCGCACGGCCGACCGCGAGCATCTGCTGCTCGCCGCCCGACAACTGGCTGCCGAGATTGCCGCGGCGTTCGGCAAGGCGCGGAAACATCTGAAAGACGCGCTCCGGTGTCCATGCTCCGGGCAGCGCGACCGCCGTCAAGTTTTCGTAGACGGTCAGCGACTTGAAGATGTTTCGTTCCTGCGGGACCCAGCCGATGCCGGCAAGCGCACGTTGGTCGGGACGCAGCGCCGTGACGTCCTTGCCGCCGAGAACGATCTTTCCGCCGAAGCGGCGCGTGACGCCGACGATGGAATTCACGAGCGTCGTTTTGCCCATGCCGTTGCGGCCGAGCAGCGCAAGCGAGCGGCCCTGCTCGATCGAGAGCGAGAGATCCGGGATGACGACGGCTTCGCCGTAGCCGGCCCGCAGGTGTTCGATGCGGAGCACCTCAGTCATCGCTACGCTCGCCCAGATAGACCGCGCGCACGCGCGGATCGTGTTCGATTTCCTTCGGCTCGCCTTCGACGAACAGCTTGCCCTCGACCAGCACGGAAATGCGGTCGGCAAACCCGAAAACGATATCCATGTCGTGCTCGATGAGAAGCACGGTGACGTCCTGCGGCAACGCGGCGACGGTTTCGAGAATTTCGTGACGCTCCGCCTCGGGTACGCCGGCGGCGGGTTCGTCGAGCAGCAACACGCGCGGCTTTCCGGCAATCGCGAGCGCGATTTCGAGTTGACGCTGCTTGCCATAGGGCAGGGAGGACGTGCTCTCGTTGAGGACGTCGGCGAGACCGAACTGTTTCGCGAGTGCGACCGCTTCGGCCACGATCTTCTCGTCGGTGCCGAAGGCGCGCCAGAGTTTCGTGCCCAGCGATTCCCGCTCGCCGATGACGAGGGCAAGGGATTCGAGCGGCGAAAGCTCCGCGAACAGCTGATTGATCTGGAATGTGCGCGCGATGCCGCGGGCGGCGCGCTGGTGCGGCTTCAGGTTCGTGATGTCGGTGCCGGCGAGCATCACCTGGCCGCGGCTCGGCTTCAGCACGCCGGTCAGGAGGTTGATGAGCGTGGTCTTGCCGGCGCCGTTCGGCCCGATCAGGGCATGGCGTGCGCCTTCGCGTACACGAATGTTGACGTCGTTGGTCGGCACGATGCCGCCGAAGCGTTTTTCGAGGCCGACGGTTTCGAGCGCAATCATGACGCGGCTCTCGATTTGCGCAGTGCGGCGATGACACGCTCGACGATGCTGAACACACCGCGATCGCGCGCGAACAGCGCGATGATCACGAGGGCGAACCCGATCCAGAATTCCCAGTACTGCGGCGTGATGTTGCCGATGAATTTCTGCGCGACCAGGAACAGCACGCTGCCGACGACGCCGCCATAAAGATACCCGGTGCCGCCGATGATGAGCATCAGCAGCACGTCGGCGGAGCGCTGAAAATCGATATAGGTGAGCGAAACGACAGGCGTGGTCTGGGCGAGCAGTGCGCCGGCAACGCCGGCGTAGGCGGCCGCGATCGTATAGACCGCGATCAGGCGCAGGTTGTTGGGAATTCCGATCGAGGAGGCGCGCAACGGGTTGCCTTTGATCGCGCGCAGCGAATAGCCGAACGGCGAATGCACGATGCGCTTGGCGACGAAGAACAGGACGAAGCAAACGACGAGCACGTAAGCGTAAGAATTCTTCGGAATGAAGTAGATCGGGAAGAATCCAAGCACGGCGTTGACCGGCATGCCGGTCAAGCCATCCGCGCCGCCCGTGAGCCACGACATCTGGTTTGCGATTTCGTACATCACGAGCGCGATGCCGAGCGTCACCATGAGGCGCGTGAGATCGCTGCCGCGCAACACGAGCAGGCTCGTCACGAGCCCGAGCAGTCCCGCGGCGAAGCCCGCAACGAGAAGCCCCGTCACGGGCTCCCCGGTGAAGTTGATCGCGAAGAGTGCCGCGACATAGGCGCCGAAACCGAAATAGGCCGCATGCCCGAGCGACACGATGCCGGCATAGCCGAGCAGCAGATCGAGCGACATCGCGAACAGCGACCAGATCGCGATCTGCGTGAGCAATGCATGCTGGCTCGGAAGCAGGAACACGGAAGCTGCGGCGGCCAGCCAGAACAGATATTCCAGCCAATGCCACGCGCGCTTGCGCTGGAGTGTCGCCGCTGCCGCCTGAACCGGATCCATGCTGCCCATCTGGTGTAACCGGCGCTACTTCGCGCTTCCGCGTGCGAACAGGCCCTGCGGGCGCAGTACGAGCACGACGATCATGATGGTGTAGATGACGAACCCGCCGAAACGCGGCGCGTAATATTTTCCGGCGACGTCCCCGATGCCCAGCAAGATTGACGCAAGAAACGGCCCGGTGATGCTCGACGTGCCGCCGACCGAAACCACGATCAGGAAGTAGATCATGTATTTCAACGGGAAGTGCGGCTCTAACGCGAGGATTTCCGCGCCGAGCGCGCCGCCGAGGCCGGCAAGGCCGCAGCCGACTGCGAAGGTGATCGCAAAAGCCCAGTTGACGTTGATGCCGAGTCCGCTCGCGACCCGCTGGTCGTCCACGGCCGCCCGCAGCCGGCTGCCGAAGCGCGTGTAGTTCAGGATCAGTTGCAGGGAAATCACGATCAGCGCGCAGATCAGGATGATGAGCAGCCGGTATTTGCCGACACCGATGCCGAGGATGTCGAAGCGGCCTTGCAGGTAGGACGGCAGATTGATGAAGCGTTGCTGCGAGCCCATGGCGTAGTCCACGACTGCGGCCGTCATGAAGACGAGGCCGATCGTGAACAGCACCTGCTCGAGATGGCTGCGGTTGTAGAAGTGGACGTAGAGCGTGCGTTCGGCGACGAGGCCCAGCATGGCCGAGAACATGAAGGCGATCGGCAGGCTCGCAAAGAACGGCACGCCATAGAAGTTCACGAGCTGCCAGGCGCAATAGCCGCCGAGCATGGCGAAGGCGCCGTGCGCGAGGTTGACGAAATTCATCAGGCCGAGCGTGACCGCGAGCCCGCATGCGATCACGAACAGGAGCATGCCGTAAGCGATGCCGTCGAAGAGAATGGTCAACATACGCAGGTCTCGGACAACTGTCTCACCCTTCGAGACGCCCGCTGCGCGGGCTCCTCAGGGTGAGGCTACATCATGAACCAAAAGCCTCATGGTGAGGAGCGATGCAGGGCATCGCGTCTCGAACCATGAGGCTCTTGCCGGGTGCGACGGCTACTTCTTCGCCGCCTTCACCGGATCCTTGACGTCGGGGAAGCTTGCGAACTCGACATTGTAGAGTTCGCCGTTCTTCTTCTCGACCTTGCGGATGTAGATGGTCTGCACGATGTCGCGCGTCTCCGGATCGATGGAGATCGGGCCGCGCGGGCTTTCCCACTTCATGCCCTTCATCGCCGCAAGCAACGCATCGCCATCCGTCTTGCCGCCCGTCTTCTTGAGCGCTTCGTAGATCAGATGAATGCCGTCATAGCCGCCGACGGAAGCGAAGTTCGGGCGCATGCCGGGATTGGCTTTGCGGAACGCCGCGACATAGTCCTTGTTCTTCGCCGAAGGATGGTCGGTCGAATAGTTGTGCGCGGTCACGACGCCGATGGCCGCATCGCCGAAGCCCGGGAGCACGTCGTCATCCGTGATGTCGCCCGTGCCGATCAGGCGGATGCCGGACTTGTCGAGGCCGCGTTCGACGAATTGCTTCATCAGGATCGCGCCGACGCCGGAGGGCGTGAACACATAGAGTGCGTCCGGCTTCTGGTCGAGCACGCGCTGCAGGAACGGCGCGAAGTCCGGGTTCTGGATCGGAACGCGGATGCTCTCGACGACCTCGCCGCCCTTCGCCTTGAACTGATCGACGAAGGACTTCTCGGCGTCGTGGCCGGGCGCGTAGTCGGTGACCATCGTCACGACTTTCTTGATCTTACTCTGCGCGGCCCAGTCGGCGATGATGACGGCCGACTGTCCGAGCGTGAAGCTCGTGCGCACGATGTAGGGCGAACGCTCGGTGATGATCGAGGTGCCGGCCATCATCACGACCATCGGCACTTTCGCGTTCGTCGCGATCTGTGCGGTCGCCATGGCGAGCGGCGTCAGGCCGAAGCCCGCGATGAAGCTGACCTTGTCGTTCTGGATGAGTTCGCTGGCGATGCGGGCGGTGTTTTCCGCGCGTCCGGCGTCGTCGCGAACGATGAGCTCAACCTTCTTGCCGGCGACGGTGGTGCCGTTCTGCTGCATGTAGAGCTTTGCGGCGGCTTCGAGCTGCTTTCCGGTGGTGGTGAAAGGTCCGGTCAGCGGAATGATGAGGCCGATCTTTACGGTCTCCTGCGCGGTGGCGGGCACACTGCCTGCCGCAAGCGCGGCGGCCGCGAACGCGGCCAGAAACGATCTGCGTAGCATGGACATGATCCTCCGGGGGCTGCGGTCTTTGGTCGGCCGCCTTTCAAATCCCCGCCGAATACTCCGCCAAGTGCGGGAATTTCGCAAGAATTCGTGGGCAATCCGACGGTTGCGCGCCGGCTTCCGCGTCCGCAAATTGGGCTAGAATAAGTGCGGGAATTGTCCGGCAAAGGAAGGCAAATGCGGTTTCGAATTGGCGGCAGCGTTATTGCTGCGTTTGCGTTGTTGTGCGTCAGCGGTTCTTGGGCTGCAGCCCAACCGTCATCCGCAAACTGCCGTAACACCGGCAACTTCGATAAATGGCTCACCGAATTCAAACGCGAGGCGCTGGAACAGGGCTTGTCGCAGAGGACGCTCGCGCGCACCCAGCATCTCCTGGTGCTCGACCAGAAGATCATCGGCATCGACCGCGGCCAGCGCGTGTTCAGCCAGCCCTTTCTCGAGTTCGCGAACCGCATGTCCGGCGGCGGCCGCGCGCCGCGCAGCCAGCAGCTGATCAAGAAGCACGCCGCATTGTTTCAGAAAGTCGAAGAGCAATACGGCGTACCCGCGCCGGTGATCACGGCGTTCTGGGCTTTGGAAAGCGGCTTCGGCGCGGACATCGGCAAGTTCGAAGTGCTGCGTTCGCTCGCGACACTCGCTTACGACTGCCGGCGCAGCGAGCGTTTCCGCAAGGAATTGCATGCGGCGCTCAAAATCGTCGAGCGCGGCGATCTTTCGCCCGATCAAATGGTCGGCTCATGGGCCGGCGAACTCGGCCAGACGCAATTCCTGCCGTCCCACTATCTGAACTACGGCGTGGACTACGACGGCAACGGCAAGGTCGATCTTTTGCGCAGCGTTCCCGACGTGATCGCGACCACGGCACACTACATTCAGAAGATCGGCTGGCGGCGCGGCGAGCCGTGGATGCAGGAAGTGCGCGTGCCCGCGCAGATGGACTGGTCGCAGGCGAGCCTCGATATCGAACATCCGCATGCGCAGTGGACGAAGTGGGGCGTTACGCTTGCGAACGGCAAGCCGCTGCCGGAGAACGCGCCGCCGGCCTCGCTGCTCTTGCCGATGGGCCGGCTCGGGCCTGCGTTCCTCGTCTATCCGAACTTCCGCGTCTACACCGAGTGGAACCACTCGATCATCTACTCGACGACGGCATCCTATCTTTCGACGCTCATCGCCGGAGCGCCCAGCATGCGCAAAGGCAACGGCGAGCCCGCGACGTTTACGATGGAGCAGGTTCGCGAATTGCAGACGCTTCTGGTGAAAGCCGGGTACGACGTCGGTGGTGTCGATGGACGCCTCGGTGCCGCATCGCGCAAGGCCGTGCAGCAGGCGCAGGTGAAGTTCAAACTCCCCGCCGACGGCTATCCGACCGAAGAACTCATTCGCCGGCTGCGGCGCGCAGGCGGCTGATCGGCGACGATCCGAACCGTTTTTTTTGTTGAGAAGTTGGTAGCGGAGGAGGGACTCGAACCCCCGACCCCAGGATTATGATTCCCGTGCTCTAACCAGCTGAGCTACCCCGCCGCCTGTTCCGCGACAAAGCTACCGTCGAAGAGGGCCGGGATATGAAACCCAAGGCCGTCCCTGTCAAGGATCGAAAATCAGGCGGTCGCGGCAGCCGGGCTGCTGCGTGCGGCGTCTTCGCGGGTGAAGCGCATCAATGTGAAAACGCCGAAAGGCGACACCGTGCGACGCTCGACCAGCCGGACATGGCCGTTCTTCTCGGCCCAATCCGCGATTCGCTTGAAGGGGAATTCCGGCGACCAGCCGAGCTTGCGGGCGTGCTGCGAAAACCAGCGCTCGAAACTTGCCCGCAATCCGCGCTCCGCGCCGATGTGGTTCACGAGCACGATTTCGCCGCCCGGCTTGAGCACGCGTGCGAATTCATCGAGCGTCTTTTCCGGCTGCGGCACGGTCGTGATGACGAATTGCGCGACCACGCAGTCGAAGGAACTGTCGGCGAACGAAAGGTTCGCGCCGTCCATCACGCAGAGGCCCTTCACGTTGTGAAGCTTCTCGCGGTCGACGCGCTCCTGCGCCTTGCGCAGCATCGGCTCGGAGATATCGACGCCGATCACTTCGTGCGATTTGTCGAAGTAGGGGAGTTCGAGCCCGGTTCCGACGCCCACGTTGAGAATCCGGCCGCCCACGCGCGTCGCGGCGTTCGTCGCCGTGCGACGGCCTACATCGAGCAGCGGGCCGAAAACGAGATCGTAGACAGGCGCCCAGCGGGCATAAGCCTTCTCGATGGTGACGCGGTCGAGTCCCTGTGACGCAGCGCCGTTTCCGGCCATTTCCGAATTCATTGACGCCCTTTCAAGAACGCTCAAACCACCAACGGGGTCCCGGGTAACGGGGACATAACTATTTTCTCCCGGGTTTGGTTCGTCGGCAAGGTGGCGGATATCACACCACCGCCCAAAACCCGGGCGCGCAGAGCAGGGCTGTCATACAGGACACACGCCTGCCCCGGCGCTACGCCTTCTTCTCCATCGGTGAAGTCGATGAAAATCTCGTTCCCATCGCAATGCAGCGTGGCGGGAACCGGCACGCGGCTCGACCGCACCCGTGCGAATACAGGGGTTCCGGCTTGTGCCATTTCCGTGGGCGAAAGATCGCCGAGCCAGTTTATTTCGCGAAGCGCCGCGCGACCGACCAGTAAGTGCTGGCGCGGACCGACGATCACGCGCTTCGACTTGGCATCCAGCTTGATGACAAAGAGCGGCTCGGCTTCCGGAGTGCTCAGCGCAAGGTTCAGGCCGCGGCGCTGGCCGACCGTATAATGAATGATGCCCTGGTGGGTGCCGAGCACGCGCCCGTCGAGATGCACGATCTCGCCCGGTTCGCCTGCGTTCGGTTTCAACCGGTCGATGATGGTCGTGTACCGGCCGGAAGGCACAAAGCAGATGTCCTGGCTGTCCGGCTTGTTCGCAACGACGAGCCCGAGTTCTTCCGCAATCGCGCGCACCGCGGGTTTCGCAAGTCCGCCGAGCGGAAAGCGAAGGTAGTCGAGCTGCTCCTGCGTCGTCGCGTAGAGGAAATAGCTCTGGTCGCGGTCGGCATCGTGCGCGCGGTACATCGCGCGGCGGTTTCCTGCGCTGCGGCTGTCGATGTAGTGGCCGGTGACGAGCGCGGCGCCGCCGAGATCTTTTGCGGTCGCCAGCAGATCCTTGAACTTGACGGTCTGGTTGCAGGAAATGCAGGGGACCGGCGTCTCGCCGCGCGCATAGGAATCCGCGAAGGGCTGGATCACCTGATCGCGAAAGCGCTCCTCGTAATCGAGCACGAAGTGCGGGATTCCGATTTTTGCCGCCACGGTGCGCGCATCGTGGATGTCCGATCCGGCGCAGCACGCGCCCTTTTTCTGGATCGCCTCGCCGTGGTTGTAGAGCTGGAGCGTGACGCCGACGACATCGTAGCCCGCGCGCTTCGCGAGTGCGGCGGCGACCGACGAATCCACGCCGCCCGACATCGCAACGACGATGCGGGTCTTCTTCGGGTCTCCGGCGATGTCAAAATCCGGGGTCATCGGCTCTCTCGGCGCGGGTTATAGGGATCGCATTCCCGCAAGCAAAGGGGCGGCAAAGTCTGCCCGGTGTGCGGAATTTGCCGATCGGGCGAGAGCGATGTGACGGAGAAAAGTGCGTATTTTCAGGCACTTTCTGCGGCCGCCAAACTGGCCCGGCGCTTGCTGCAGGAAAGGCGGATCCATCCGTTAGCTCGAGGTGTTCCTTGGCCAGCGTCTCTGCCGTCTCTACCGCCGAATTCCGCCCGAACATTTTGCCGCAGACGAACGTCGCTTCGGAAACCGAAGATCCGTTCTCGCTGCTGCTCAATACGGTGACCGACGTGAAGGCCACGGTGCAGAGGCCCGAGGCGCCGAAGGTCGCCGAACGCCGCGACGCTCCCGTCAAGCAACAGAAGCCGGAAGCGGACGCCGACCGTCAGGCCAAGCGCCAGACCAAGGAAGCCAGCAAACCGGAAGCAAGCGCGAAAGCGGATTCTTCCGCACCGGCGAATGCCGCCGCCACGGGCGAAGACGACGAAGAGGTCAGTGCCGACAGCGACAAGCCGGAAGCCGTGGATGCGTTGCTCGCGCTCGCAATCGGCGAGACGCAGCCGGAGGACGCCGTTGCACAGACGCCGGGCGATGCGGATGCATCGCTTGCCGATACGGTTGCGGTAGCTCCCGTTGCGGAAGGTGAAGCAACCCCGGCCACGCTGCCTGCGGCTGCCATCGAAGCGGCGAAACCGGAAGCGGTGTCGCAAACTGCCGCTTCGAGCGCGGCTGCCGCCAAAGCGAATGTTGCGACGGCTCCCGTCAATCCGGCGGCGCTCGATGCCGACGCGGAACTGGATGCTGCGCTTCCGAAAATCTCCGCGGAAACGATTTCTTCGCTGACGAAGCCGCTGAAGGCGGCTTCATCCCTCGACACGCAGGCACAGACGCAGGTGCAGCCCGGTTCCGTGAATCTTGCGGCTGCGAAGCCGCTGCAGGGTCCGGCGCAACTCGACATGCTCAACGCCGCGATCAGCAAGCACGCGCAGCTTTCGCTCGGTTTCGAAGCGCCGGAGGCGGCGCCGGAAGCGCCGAAGCCGCTGGTTTCCTCGAATGCGGTCGCGCCGAATTTTGCAATGACCGCGCAGGTCAACGCGCCGGTGCAGGCGCAGACGCAGCACGTGGCCGAAACGGTTCGTGCAGTGCCGCTCGATCAACTCGCGGTCGAGATCGCGACCCGCGCCGGCAAGGGCGAACGCCGCTTCGACATCCGGCTCGATCCTCCGGAACTCGGCCGTATCGATGTGCGGCTCGAGATCGACAGCAAGGGCAACACCACGACCAAGCTGATCGTGGAGCGCGCGGAAACGCTCGACATGCTTCAACGCGATGCACGCGGTCTCGAAAAGGCGCTGCAGAATGCCGGCCTGAAAACCGACGCCGGCGGCATGCAGTTCTCGTTGCAGCAGGATACGCAGGCGCATCACGGACACCAGAACCACGGGCCGGATATGCGCGGCGGCCGCTCCGATATCGCTTCCGGCGACGTCGAAGCCATGACGCCCGTTGCGGTCAACAATTCTTCGCTCGCAGCGCAGCTGCGCGGCGGCGTCGATATTCGAATTTAGGAGCCGGGGTATGGCAGTCAGCGGCGTAGGCGCAACAACGACATCGGCGGCGACGACCAGCCGGGCGTCGATCGCCAATAATTTCGACACGTTCCTGCTCTTGCTGACGACCCAGCTCAAGAACCAGAACCCGCTCGATCCGCTGGACACCAACCAGTTCACGCAGCAGCTCGTGCAGTTTGCCGGCGTCGAACAGCAGATCCGTTCGAACGAGTCGCTCGAGGCCCTCGTCAACCTGAACAAGACGAGCCAGCTTTCGACGGCGATGAATTATGTCGGCGCCACCGTCACCGCCGAAGGCGCGACCAGCGCCCTGAAATCCGGCGTCGCGACCTGGTACGTCACGGCGCCGCGCGCCGCCTCGGCGACGATCAACATCGCCGACTCCACCGGCAACGTCGTCTACACGCATGATACGACGCTGGAGGCGGGGACCAACGGCTTCAGCTGGGACGGCAAGATGTCGAACGGCCAGACCGCGCCGGAAGGGCAGTACACGATCAAGATCAACGCGAAGGATGCGAGCGGTCAGGGGGTCACGATCTCCACGCAGTTCTCCGGCGTGGTCGATGCGGTCGATCTTTCGGGCAGCGAGCCCTTGCTGATGGTCGGCACCGCGCTCCTGTCGCTGGATAAAGTGAAGGCCGTGCAGAAGCCTTCGACCTCCACGCCTGCCTCGTAATCGCCAAAAGTCCTTATTTTTCAGCGCTTTTTGGCTCTGTTCCCACTCCGCTAAATGCTGGCGGAGCCAATAACCTTTTGGAAACAACCTCTTAGGGAAATGTTCAACTCTCGGCAGTAGGTTTTCGTCATTACGAGTTGTGTTCTGAGTGAGTTTGTAATGACCGAAGCGCATCGCCCGAGAGTGAAGTACGTGATCGGGCCGGACGGTAGCCCCTTGACGATCGCGGATCTTCCACCGCCGTCGACCCGCCGTTGGGTCATTCGCCGCAAGGCGGAAGTTGTCGCGGCCGTGCGCGGCGGTCTGCTTTCGCTCGAAGAAGCCTGTGCGCGCTATACGCTCACGGTCGAAGAATTCCTGAACTGGCAGGCTTCGATCGACAAGCACGGTCTCGCCGGTCTGCGCACGACGCGCATTCAGCAATACCGGATGTAACTGCCGTCCGTTTCAAAACGGAACGCGCAACAATCCAATACCGATTACGATCAGAATGAGCGCGGCCCAGCGTTTGGGGCCGAAGCGCTCTTCGAAAAGCAGCGCTCCCAAAATCGCAGCGAATAGAACCGACGTCTCGCGCAAGGCGGCGACGAGTCCGATCGGCGCCTGCGTCATCGCCCATAGCGCAATTCCGTAGCTTGCGATCGTGAGTGCGCCGGCGGAGAGCGTGCGAGCCCAGAAGCCGCGCTCCTTCTGCATTACCTGCTCACGATAGAAAATGAGTGCGATGGGCAGGATCAGCGCGGCGGTTCCGAGCAACATCCAGGAAACATAAGAAAGAGCGTTGCCCGCAAGCCGCGCGCCAAGGCCGTCGATCAGCGTGTACGCGACAACCACTGCAGCATTCGTGAAAGCGAGGACTGCCGTGCGTGGCGTCAGGCCGCCGCGCAGGAGCGCGTCCGCCGAGAGCGTGACGACGCCTGCGGCAATCGCGCCGACAGCCAGCCACCCGGAGATGGCGAGCACTTCGCCGATCCAGACAGCGGCAAGGATGGCGGTGAAAGCCGGCGCGGAGCCTCGTGTCAGGGGATAGACGACGCCAAGGTCGGCGTGGCGCAGCGCATAGCCGACGAGTGCAAAATAAAAGACGTGGATCAACGAAGAAAGCGCAATCCACGGCCAGCTCGGTGCGAGCGGGATCGGGCTCATGAGGACGAGCGGTATCGCCACTATGCCCGCGCCGAACGCCACCGCGGCGGAGGCCGCGAGCTTGTCCTTTTCCCATTTGATGAGGGCGTTCCAGCTCGCGTGGAGAAACGCGCCAGCCAGAACCGCGAGGAGAATTGCAGTCGTCAAGGGAGGCCTGTCTTTTTATTCAAATGACGCATAGCTGCTTTTTCATGGGCCCGCGAATCCGGCTTGCGCTTTTCTCACGCTGACGCTTCCATTGCGGGGTTACGGGGGTATCCAAGTGTTTCGGTTTGCGGCGAACCTGAACATGCTGTTCGGGGAATATGCGTTTCGTGATCGCTTTGCGGCGGCGCGCCATGCTGGCTTTTCGGCGGTGGAACTGCTGCATCCTTATGCCGAGCCGGTCGAGCACCTGAAGGGGTGGCTTTCCGAGAACCGGCTGCAATGCGTGCTCATCAATACGCCGTTCGCGCCGGAGGGCGGGGATGTCGGATGCGCCGCGATCGCGGGCCGCGAGCATGACTTCCTCCGCAAGATTCACCTCGCGTTGAGTTACGCGCGGGCGCTCGGCGTGCCGACCATCCATGTGATGGCGGGCGACGCAAAAGCCGATATCCGGAATACCGAAGCCTTCATCGCGAATCTCAAGCAGGCGGGCGGCGAGGCGGCGGAACTCGGCATCACCCTGACCATCGAGCCGCTGAACGCCCGCGACCGGCCGCATTATTTTCTCCGCACCAACGATCAGGCGGCGGAAATTCTCGACGCGGTCGGGCTCGACAATGTGCGGCTGCAGTTCGACATCTATCACACGCAGATCACCGAGGGCGATCTCACGCGGCGCATCGAGCGGTATGCGCATCGTTTCGGTCATGTGCAGATCGCGGGCGTGCCCTTGCGGGACGAGCCGGACCGCGGCGAAATCAACCTTGCGTCGGTTCTGAATACGCTCGCCTTTACGAGCTATGACGGCTTCGTCGGCTGCGAATACCGTCCGCGCGGGCGCACCGAAGAGGGTCTCGGCTGGATGGAACCCTATCGTCTCGCGCCGGTGTAGCGGATTTGACATTCGCAAAGCGGTGCCGGCGAGCCTATGCGCGAATGCCAAATCCCAAGGCCCCGCTGGCGTGACAGCGCAGCGTCGTGCCGCTAGTCTTTTTCACGCGGCGCGGGGACAGGGACGAGTAGCGTGAACGACAAAAGCAAGCCGGCCATGCCGGTGGCAACACCGCTGAAACAGGCGATGCACGACGCAAGGATCGAAGCCGCCGAGCGCTCCGCCGTGATCATCGATCTGCGCGATGCAGAGATGGCGCGGCTCGAAATCCTGAACGAAGCCATCGCCGGCGTTTTCAAGGATGTGCCCGCGCGGCATACCGATTATTTCGACCGCGGCGTTTCGGGTGGTTCGCAACCGCGCCTGTGGCTCGATGCGATCACGCATGTCGTGATGGGCAACGACAAGCGGACCTACCGTCTGCTCACCGAAACCGCGAACGGCCGCCGCGTGCTCGAAGAAAGCACGGACGTGCCGGCCATGCGCGAAGCGATTACGCGTTATGTCGCGCGCAGGCTGGTTGCGCGGGAGCAGGCGCTCGCGACGACCGAGACGCGCGAGGAAGCGCCGAAGAAAAATCGCGGCGCGATCTTCATGGCTTTCGTGTTCGGGGCGCTTGCCGGCGCGGCGGCGCTGTTCGCAGCGGTGTGGTTTACGGCGGGCCCTTAATTTCTATTTCGTCATGGCCGGGCTTGTCCCGGCCATCCACGTCTTTACTGCGCTGATGATCTGTTAAGGCGTGGATGCCCGGCACAAGGCCGGGCATGACGAGTATATTGTTAGAGCAGTCTCACGCTTCTGATTTTCGCGATGGTGCCGCTGCCCGGCGTAAAGCCGAAGCTTTCGAGGTCACAGCTCCAGCGGCCTGCTTCGCCGTCGATCCGGTAGATGTTGTAAGCACCCCCGCGCTCGGGGCTGCCTCCCGGGTTGGATGCGGACGGCACGCCGATGACGTGTACGTCCCGGTCGGGGCCCGCAATCTTCTGCAGCATCGCCTTGTGCTTGTGACCGTGCAGCACGAGTTCGGTGCCTTCGCGCGCCACCACGGCGCAAAACGCTTTGGCGTCCGTGAGAATTTCGTGCGGCGAATGTCTTCCGGCGGGCGGATGATGAATCAGCACGACGCGGAAGCGGTGCTCGTCCTTCGCGATTTTCAGGAGCCGCTCGAGTTCGAGCAGTTGTGCCTTGCCGAGCTTGCCTGTGGCGAGAAACGGTGCGGTCGGGATCGCGGTCGACAGTCCGATGATCGCAAGATTGCCGCGGCGGCGCAGGTAGGGAAACGCCGCGCCGGCGATCCCGGTGTCCTGTGCCGGTGCGTCCCCGGCAATGTAGTCCTTCCACATGTCGATATGCAGCAGCGCGGTGCCGCGCACATAGGCGTCGTGATTGCCGGGCACCATGGACACGCGGTCGCCGGGCCCGAGGCTCTCCAGAAAGCGCCGCGCGAGACCGTATTCGTCGGGCAGGCCGAGGTTCACGAGATCGCCGGTGACGGCGAGATGATCGAAGCCCCGGTTCTTCAGGTCTGCGACCAGCGCGCTCAGGAAATCGGGACTGTGATGCGCGCCGCGATTCGAGCGCCAGTTGAAATAACCGACCGCGCGCTTGCCCATCAGTTCGACAAGCTTCGGGCGCGGCATCGGCGAAAGGTGGGGATCGGAAAGATGGGCGAGCGCGAACATGAGACCTGTCTAGCGGGATTTGAGGAAAGGCAAAATCCTCATCCTGAGGAGCGCCCGAACGGGCGCGTCTCGAAGGATGAAGTCTCATGGTTCGAGACGCGCTCGCGTCCAAGGCCGCTCGCGCTCCTCACCATGAGGCTGTAGTAACGGGCTAATGATCCGCCGATTCCTCCATTTCTACTGGCGCGTGAAGCGCGGCATGACGCTCGGCGTGCGTGGCGCCGTACTGCGCGACGGCGAGGTTCTGCTCGTGCGTCACGGCTATACGCCGGGCTGGCATTTGCCGGGCGGTGGCGTGGAGCCCGGCGAGACCTTCGAAGAGGCGCTCGCCAAGGAACTGCGCGAAGAGGGCAACGTCCGGATGATGGGAGTGCCGGAGCTTCACGGCCTGTTTCAGAACAGGAACGCTTCGGCGCGCGATCACGTCGCCGTCTATGTCGTGCGCGACTTCGAATATGATGGGCCGCTCGCGCCGACCTTCGAAATCCAGGAAGCGAAATTCTTTCCGTTGCAGGCCTTGCCGGAAGGCACGACGCAAGCGACCCGCAAGCGGCTCGCGGAAATTACCGGGGGCTCGCCGCCCCCGGCGCAATGGTGATCAGGCGGTTTTGAATCTTTCCCGGTCGTGCGGCGCGTCGAGATTGAGTTCCGGCCCGACGGGGACGATGCCGGTCGGATTGATCTGCCGGTGGCTCGCATAATAATGCGTCTTGATGTGATCGAAGTCCGTTGTCCCGCCGAAAGCCGGAATCTGGAACAACTCGCGCAGATAGTTCGAAAGATTCGGATAGTCCGCGATGCGCCGCAGGTTGCATTTGAAGTGGCCGAAATAGACCGCATCGAAACGCACGAGCGTCGTGAACAGGCGCACATCGGCTTCCGTGAGCATGCCGCCCGCGAGATAGCGCTGGCGCGATAGCCGCTCTTCGACATCGTCGAGCTCCGCGAACAAAGCGCGGAACGCCTCCTCGTAGGCTTTCTGCGTGGTCGCGAAGCCTGCGCGATAAACGCCGTTGTTGATGTTCCGGTAGACACGCTCGTTCACGGCATCGATCTCGCCGCGCAGCGTCTCCGGATAGTAGTCGCTGTGCTCGCCGGTGCGATCGTCGAAGGCCGTATTGAGCATGCGGATGATCTCGGCCGACTCGTTATTGACGATGGTCCGCTTCTGCTTGTCCCAGATCACGGGGACGGTGACGCGGCCGGAATAATCCGGTTTGGCCTCGCGATAGATTTCGTAAAGCCGCTTCTTGCCGAACAGCGTATCGCCGGTCGCGGCCGGATAGGTGTCGAAGGTCCAGCCTTCTTCCAGCATCAGCGGGTGGACGACCGAAACGGAAATGAAGTCTTCCAGCTTCTTCAGCTTGCGAACGATGAGCGTGCGATGCGCCCACGGGCAAGCGAGCGAGACATAGAGGTGGTAACGATCGCGCTCCGCCTTGAAGCCTGCCTCGCCCGAGGGGCCTGCGCTTCCATCCGGCGTGATCCAGCTTCGAAAGCTCGTGACGGTGCGCTCGAAGCGTCCGCCGGTCGATTTCGTGTCGTACCACTGATCCTGCCAGACGCCGTTTACCAATAGTCCCATGATGGTCTCCTCGTCGCGCTTATGTCGCGACGAAAAACGTGGAAGCAAGCCGCGCAATACACATTTGCAAACCTGCCGTCATTGGACCCGCTTCGGTTGCCGTGGTATTCGGCGCGCGAATTCCGTGGAATTGCCCGCCTTGGCCGATCTGTCGCTGAATATCCAACCCGAAACGCCGGAAGACGATCCGGCGATCGAGAAGCTTTCCGAGCGGACCTTCGGTCCGGGCCGCTTCGCGCGCTCCGCATACCGGCTGCGCGAAGGCGTCGAACACCGGCGCGAGCTTTCCTACACCGCGCGCATCGGCACGCTGCTCGTGGGTTCGGTCCGGCTGACGCCGATCACGATCGGCGGTGCGAAGGCGCTGCTGCTCGGCCCGCTGACCGTGGAGCCGCCGTTCCGCAGCCGTGGCGTCGGACGCGCGCTGATGGAAGCTTCCATGACAGCCGCGAAGAAAGGCGGCACGAAGCTCATCCTGCTCGTCGGCGACGAACCCTATTATGCCCGCATGGGTTTCGCGAAGGTCGCGCACGGCCGCGTGAAGTTGCCGGGGCCTGTCGATCCCGATCGCGTGCTGATTGCGGAGCTTGCTCCGGGTGCGTTCGAGGGTGTCGAGGGCGCGGTGCGCCGCGATTACGCCCGCGACTAGCGGACGCGCTGCACGAGCACGAAGGTCTGCTCGAGCTTGCGCACCGGCAGCGCCGTGAGCGGCGGCAGCATCCTGAATTTTCCGTCTTCGCAGAATTTTCCCAGGATCTTCGTGAGGCCGTCGAGGCCGACATTGAACGGATCGAGAATGGTGGGGTTCGCGGTGTGCGCGAGCGACCATTCCAGCACCATGACTCCGTTCACGCTGAGGCAGGATAGCCAGGCGTTGAAGAGTTTGTCCGGATCGTAGGAGTGATCGAAACTGTTCGAATAGACGATATCGACGGCGCCGAGCCACTCCGGCTTCACCTCGTGAAAATCCCATTCGATCGTCATCGGGAATTCGGAGGCGTTGTCGGAAATTTCGGTGCCGAGAATGGTCGCAGGCTTCGATAGCGCGTTCTTGAAAAAGTTCTGCTCCGCGGCGTTGCGGGTGCCGTGGCACAGCACGAAGCGGACTTCGGGAACGATCTTCTCGATCTCTCTCACGAGATAGGTGATGTTTTCCTGCACGGCGAAGACGCGATCCAGCTTGCCCTTGTTTCCGAGGGTCTGGATGGTCTTGTAGAGTTCGTAGTCGAACTTGCCGTTCGTCTTGTACGACATCACCTTGTAGAGATCGCCGCCCTCGAACTTCTTCAGTCCGATGCGTTCGCTGTAGAGGCGGCGGATTTCGATCTCGTAGGGAATTTCCTTGTCGCCGCCTCTGGCGCGTTTGATCCAGTGGCGCAGACGGAAGAAGAGATAGTCGAGGTATGCGATCATGGGCGGCGTCCTACGACGCCGAAGGCTCTGAATCAATCTCTCGTGGTGACGCTGTGGCGGCCTTCGCCAGCGATCAAGGTGGGCCTATCGGCCTTCGCGGGCCCACGCGGCAGCGACGCCCGCCATCAGGATCAGGAGACCGGAGAGCCCGGCGAACAGCGGGAACAGCCCCAGACCGCGCACGACGCTGGCGTCGCGCATCTTGAGGCCGAGCCAGTCCGGCCCGGCGAAGCGTTCGGCTGCGCGAATCTGCGCGATGCGCGGCGCGCCGCCGGAAAGGTCGGCGAGCCGCAAGACGCCGCCGCCGGTGCCGTTCGCCAGCGGCAGCATGATGTCGCGCGTGCTGGTCACTTCCATGTACTCGCGCGGGTTCAGCGGCCCGAGGTTTATCATTGCGGAGAGCTTGCCGTCGGTCGCCCGCCACAGGCCGAGTTCTTCGGCCTTGATGGTCGCGCGGAAGATACCGGGTTCGGCGCGCGTCAACCCGAGCGTCTGCGTGCCTCCCGAAGGCGTGGTGACGGTTACGGGCTCCACCGTCTCGCTCATCGTGCGGCGTTCGACCGAGATTTCCCCGCCGCGTGCGGTCATCACGAGACGTTCTTCTTCCAGCTCCGGCTCCTTCATCAGCCAGTGCGAAAGCCTGCGCAGAAGATCGAGATGCGGACCGCCGCCTTCGTAACCGCGCGCCCAAAGCCAGATGTGATCGGAGAGCAGCAGCGCCACGCGGCCCTCGCCGAAGCGCGAGAGCACGAGCAGCGGCTGGTTGTTCGGTCCGTTCATCAGCGCGGTGCCCGCCGACGTCTGCGCGTCGATCAGGCGGAAGAAACGGCTCCAGCGCGGCGGCGAGGATTCTGATCCCGGCAGGGCGCGCGTGACCGGATGCTTCTTGCCTTCTTCGGTGAGACCGGCGCGATAGGCGGTTTCCGTGATGTTGCCGGTCGGCGTTGCGGGCAGGATCGCTTCGAGCGGCGTGCGCCAGACCGAATTTCTTCCGGCGTAATCGGGGCCGGCCGCGATCAGCATGGCGCCGCCCGCGCGGACATATTCGACGATGTTGTCGAAGTAGATCAGTGGCAGCACGCCCTGCTGGGCGTAACGGTCGAAGATGATCAGGTGGAATTCCCGGATCTTCTGCTGGAAGAGTTCGCGCGTCGGAAACGCGATCAGCGAAAGCTCCTGGATCGGGGTGCCGTCCTGTTTCTCCGGCGGACGGAGAATCGTGAAGTGCACGAGGTCGACATTGGCGTCCGACTTCAGGAGATTGCGCCAGGTGCGCTCGCCGGCGTGCGGTTCGCCCGAGACGAGCAGCACGCGCAGTTTCTCGCGTACGCCGTCGACGGTCAGCGCCACGCGGTTGTTCAGCAGCGTCAGTTCGTTTTCGAGCGGCGCGGCTTCGATCTCGACGATGTTCGCGCCGGCATGGGCGATCTCGACGTCGACGCGTTCCTCGACGCCGGCCGTCACCACGGTGTTCGCGACCACGGCGCCGTCGCGGCGGACCGTGACGTTCACGCGTGCACCGTTCGGAATGCCTTCGTCGACCACGCGGAAGCCGATGGTCTGCCGCTGTCCGACGATGCCGAAGCGCGGCGTCGACGTCAGGGCGACGCGGCGGTCGCGCTCGTTTTCGCGTCCGGTGATCAGTGCATGAACCGGCGCCTGAAAGCCCAGATGCTGCGGCAACGGCACATCGTGAACCCTGCCGTCCGTAATCAGGATGCCGCCGGCGACGCGCTCCGGCGGCACGTCGGAGAGTGTGGCGCTCAGCGCGGCAAACAGCTTGGTGCCGTCGCCTTCGCTATCGGTGCCGCCATCGACCACGCGGACTTCGAGATTGGGAATCGCGGCGAGGCGCTCTTTCAGGATTTCGGCGGCCTTGTTCGTCGCCTCGGTGCGGTCGCCGAAGCGCTGGCTCGCGCTGCGGTCCAGCACGACCGCGACGACGGATGTGAGCGGGTCTCGGTCTTCGCGCGTCAGCGAGGGATTGGCGAGCGCGATCACGCCGAGTGCGAGCGCGATGGTGCGGATGATCGCGCCGCGGGAGCGCGAAAGCAGAAGCAGCGCCGCGACAAGCGCCGCAACGACGGCTGCGCCCGCAAGGAGCGGCAGCGAGATCAGCGGTTCGAATGCGATACCAAGGTTCATGCCGTCACTGCCCCAGCCGTTCGAGCAGCGCCGGTACGTGCACCTGATCGGCTTTGTAGTTTCCGGTCAGGATGTACATCACGATGTTTACGCCGACGCGGTAAGCGAATTCGCGCTGGCGCGGCTCGCCCGGTGTCAGCGGCAGCATCGGCTGTCCGTCCGGCGCGATGGCCCACGCGCCGGCAAGGTCGTTCGACGTGATCAGGATCGGGGAAACGCCGTCGCCCGCGCGGGCGGGCCGGTCCGCCTGTTCTTCGGCGTTGGCAGGCAGCGCTTCGACCCAGAGACTGCCGCTCGTGAAGCGTCCGGGAAAATCGCGCAGGAGATAGAACGATTTCGTCAGCACGTGATCGCGCGGCACGGTGTCGAGTTCCGGCAGGTCGAGCGAAGAAAGAATGTCGCGAAGCGTGGCCGTGGCGGGCGTGACCTCGCCGCTGCGCGGATTGGTGATGGCGAGCGCGTCCCGCGTGTCGAACAGGATGCTGCCGCCTTGTTTCATGTAGGTGTCGATCCGACTCAGCACCGCAGGCGAGGGTTTCGCCGCACCCGGCACGATCGGCCAATACAGCATCGGAAAGAACGAGAGTTCGTCGCTCGCGATGTTCACGCCCATCGGCGTGCCGGGCTCGAGCGCGGTGCGCGCGGCGAGGAAAGCGGAAAGGCCTTCGAGTCCGGCCTTGCTGATGGCGTCGGTCTCGGCATCGCCGGTGATCACGTAGGCGAGCCGGGTCTGTTGCACGGCGCGGACTTCGATGGGCAGGGACGTATCGATCTTCTGCTGCACGCGCGGCGCGGTCTGCGCGTGGGCTTTTGTGTCCGCGAACAGAAGCGAGGTGCAGAACACGGCGAGGATTGTCGCGGCAGCACGGCGGCGGGTCATGCGATTCCATCCGCCGGCAAGCCAGAACACGATCAGTGCGTCGATCACGAGCAGCAGGAGCACGAGCGACAAGAGCGCCGCGCGCAGATCGACCGGCTCGGAACGGCGGTACGGTTCGACGCTCGCCTTCAGTTTCGAAAAGTCGAGCGGGCGAAGGCGATCCTTCGGCAACAACGCATTCACCGCGAGCAGGCTTTCCGCCGGGCCGTAAAATCCGGGCGGGTGATCGGCGTTGCCGCGGTCGGTGAAATCGGTCGGCAGCGGCTTTGCCGTCGGACCCGGCGCGGTGAAGGCGCCGTAGCCGTCGAGCAGGCGCGATGGTGCAACCGTCGGGACGTTCGTGCGTGCGACTTCCTGCTTGCCGTCGGCAGGACGATTGACGGCGCTGCCGAGACCGACCGTACGGCGCAGCATTTCGACGAAGGCGCCGGAAAGCGGAAGGTTCGACCACGACGTATCGGCGGTTACGTGGAACAGCGCGAGCAATCCCTTGCCGCGCCGTTCCGCGGTGACGAGCGGCGTGCCGTCGGTCAGCGAAGCCCAGGTGCGTTCGGCAAGGCGTCCGTCCGGTTCGGCGAGCACCTGACGCGTGACGCTCACATCGCCCGGAATATTCATGTCCGCAAACGGACTCTCGCGCGAGAACGAACCCAGCTTCTGCGGCTGCTCCCACGACAGCGAACCGCCGAGTACGCGGCCGCCGCGCCGCAGGCGCACCGGCACGAGATCGTCATCGTCGGCGCCGGCCAACCGCCGGCCCGCGAAGCGGATCAACACGCCGCCGTTGTCCATCCATTTGAAGAGTTGTTCGCGTACTTCCGGCGGAATGGTGCCGACATCGGAGAGCACGATCACGGGGATCTGCTGTTCGATGAAGCGCGAAATGGAAATGCCGGCGGCTTCGTTGCCGGACAGGCGGACGTCCGCGAACGGCGAAAGCGCGCGGGAAAGATAGAAGGTCGCTGCGAGCAGCGGCTGCGCGGTGTCGACGGTGCCACCCGATACGATGCCGACGGTGCGGCGGCGCCAGCGCTTGTCCAGCAGTTGCACGGCACCGGCCGAGCGCTCGCCGGTGATTTCAAGGCGCGCGATGTCGTTCCGGATTTCGACGGGAAGTTCGAACTTCGCTTCGGCTTCGAGCGCGCCGAGCGCGAAGGCGAACGGCGCGTCGCCGAGCGGCAGTCCGCGCAGGTCGCGTGCCCGGATGCTGCCGTTCGCAGGCGTATTCGTGTCCGCGCGCAGCACCTTCACGATCATCGCTCCGGCGTTGTTTTCTGCTCCTGCGAGCGCGAGCGCGCTTTGGGTGCCGCCGGAAATCACCGTGAGCTGTCCCGCGGGAATGCGCTCACCGAGTGTTGCGGTGAACGCTTCGCCGTCGCCGAGGTCGATGCCGTCGGAAAGCCAGATCACCGAGGCATCGGGCTGGCGTTTCATCAATTCCGTAAGGCCGGGAAGAATGTCCGCGCGGTTCGGCTGGTGCGCGGCCGGAACGAGCAGGCGCAGCTGTTCGCGTGCTTCGAGCGGACGCAGCAGCGATACATCCTTTTGCGGCTTCGCCGTCGCGAGCAGCGCGACAGGGCGGTTTTCGGACTCCGCCCGCGCGATGATCGCATTCGCGGTGTAGAGCCGGTTCTGCCACTGCGCGGCGGAAGCCCAGCCGGAATCGACCACGAGTACGATCGCGCCGCTCGTGCGCGAGGTCGCGGGTGGCGGATTGAGTAAGGGGCCTGCCGCCGCGAGAATGATGAGGGCTGCGAGCAGCAGACGAAGGGCCGTGAGCCACCAGGGCGTGCGTGCCGGGGTTTCTTCCTTCGGTTCGATCTCGAGCAGGAGCCGCGTCGGCGGGAAGCGGATCAGCCGCGGCTTTGGCGGTACGAGCCGCAGCAAATACCAAAGCACCGGAAGCGCCAGAAGCGCGAGCAGCAAAAATGGCGAAGTAAATCCGATCGGAAGGCCGATCATGCGGCCTCCGTTTCACCGAGCTTCGCGCTCGCGCGCTTTCTCGAAATCACGTCGCGCGCTTCGCCCATGCGCGCGTGGAGAGAAATCAGAAGCTCGCTCGCCGGCCGGTCGGTGCGGTGGATCGCAAAGCTCCAGCCGCGCGGCGACGTTTCGCTGCGGATGGTTTCGCGATGGCGGGCGACGAGATCGAGGTAATCGCGCGCCCACATTTCCGCGCGGCCGACGGTGAGGTTCTGTCCCGTTTCCGGCTCGCGAAAATCGATGCGGCCCGAATACGGAAACGTTTCCTCCGCCGGATCCACGATCTGCACCAGATGACCGCCGGGGCCGCGCTTCGCCATGTGGTCGATCGCGGCGACGATCTTGCGCGCCGGGCTCCACAAATCGGAGAGCAACACGATTTCTTCGCGCGGGCCGGGGGTGATCGGCGGCGGCAGGCTGTTCCATGCGCCGCCGTGATGGATGATCGCTTCCGCCATGCGCTCGATCACGTTGCGGTTCGCGGAAGGACGCATGAGACCGGGAATGGCGACACGCTCGCCGCCGCGCACGAGCAGTTCGGCAAGGGCGAAGGCGAGCACGAGCGCGCGGTCGCGCTTCGTTTCCCACACCAGCGGCGAAGCAAAGATCATCGAAGGCGAAAGGTCAGGCCAGATCCAGATCGTGTGCGAGGCTTCCCACTCGCGCTCGCGCACATAAAGATGATCGTCGCGTGCGGAGCGCCGCCAGTCCACGCGGTTTGAAGGTTCACCGTCGTTGAAGCGGCGGTACTGCCAGAAGTTTTCGCCGGAACCGGCGCGGCGTCTGCCGTGCAGGCCGTGAAACACGGAAGCCGCGGCGCGGCGCGCTTCGAGAATGAGACGCGGCATGGCGGCAACGAGTTCTTTCGCGCTTCCCGTCGCGGAACGAACCGGAGCGATTTCTTCTTCCCGTGTTTCGCCGTTGCCCGCGTTCATGCGAACTTTCAGATCTTCGCTTTCAGCTTCGCGATCACGCTTTCCACGTTCGCGCCGTCTGCCCGCGCCGCGAAGGTCAGGGCCATGCGGTGCTTCAAGACCGGCTCGGCGAGTTCGAGAACGTCGTCGATCGAGGGCGCGAGGCGTCCGTCGAGCAATGCGCGGGCGCGTACGGCGAGCATCAGCGCCTGCGATGCGCGCGGGCCGGGACCCCATGCGATCTGCTTCGCGAGGTCGCCGCCCGCGTTGTCGGGACGCGCCGAGCGAACGAGATTCAGGATCGCTTCCACGACCGACTCGCCGACCGGAATGCGGCGCACGAGACGCTGGGCGGCCATGAGGTCGTCGGCCGTCATTGCGGCGCGCGGTTTCGTTTCCTCGACGCCGGTCGTGTCGAAGAGGATTTTCTTTTCCGCTTCGCGATCGGGATAGGTGACGTCGATCTCCATCAGGAAGCGGTCGAGCTGCGCCTCGGGCAGCGGATAGGTGCCTTCCTGTTCGAGCGGGTTCTGGGTCGCGAGCACGTGAAACGGCTTCGGCAGATCGTGGCGCTGGCCCGCGACCGTCACATGATATTCCTGCATGGACTGCAGCAGCGCGGACTGCGTGCGCGGGGACGCGCGGTTGATTTCGTCCGCGAGCAGAAGCTGCGTGAAGACGGGACCCTGAATGAAACGGAACGAACGCTTGCCGCTCGCGGATTCTTCGAGCACTTCGGCGCCGATGATGTCCGAGGGCATCAGGTCGGGCGTGAACTGCACGCGCCGCGCGTTCAGGCCCAGCACCGTGCCCATGGTGTCGGCGAGCTTCGTTTTCGCGAGGCCGGGCACGCCGAGCAGCAGTGCGTGGCCGCCGGCCAGCACGGTGATCAGCGCGTGATCGACGACCTTCTCCTGGCCGAAGATGACGTTGCCGATTGCGGCGCGGGCGGCTTTCACGGAAGCCGCTGTGGTCTCAGCGGCGCGGACGATCATCTGGTCGAAATTTTCGGGGCTCGCGGGGCTCAACGGCTCCTCCATCTGCACGCGAAGGACGGTATCGAGCCGGACTTGTATTCGCGGCCTTCCGACTCACTTAATTCAATCATGTTCATGCAATTCCCATGCACACGAAAGACCGGGACTGGGCCGCAATGATGGCGGTCCCAAGCGGCCTTCACGGCGTTTAGGCTATGATGAAATCAGGGTTTTTCGCGATCACAATCCGAGTAGGTCTATGACGGGACACGGCAACACTACGGGGGCGGCACCGAAAGGGCTGGAATCGCTGATCGCCGCCGTGGGCAAGGAGCGGAAATTGCCGCCCGTGCACCTGTGGAACCCGCCTTTTTGCGGCGATCTCGACATGCGGATCGCGTCGGACGGAACCTGGTTCTATCTCGGCACGCCGATCGGCCGTCCCGCGCTGGTGCGACTCTTTGCTTCGGTCCTGAAGCGCGAGGGCGACAAGTTCTTCCTCGTGACGCCCGTGGAGAAAGTCGGAATCAAGGTCGACGATGCGCCGTTCCATGCGGTCGAGATGGCGGTGGATGGCGAAGGCGCGAGCCGCGTGCTTTCCTTCCGCACCAACGTGGACGATCTCGTGCGTTGCGATGCGGAGCATCCGCTGCGCTTCGAGCCGGAGGAAGGAACGGGCGGCCTGAAACCTTATCTGCATGTCCGCCGCGATCTCTGGGCCCGCCTTACGCGTGCGCTGTTCTTCGATCTCGTGGAGATGGGCGAGACCCGAACACTCAACGGCAAGGAATTGTTCGGCGTGGCTTCCGCCGGAGAGTTCTTTTCGATGGCGCCGGCCGAAACCATCGCGGGTTTGCGCTGAATGACCGGCAGTCTTGTCGAGGCCCAGTTTTCGCCGGCGCTGCGCGACTTCGTTTCGCTTGCGCGCGAGAAGCTCTATCGCGAGCCGCAGGATCTGATGCGACATCCGCGCGATTTCAAGAACGGCGATCATCGGCTCAATCCCGACTTCACCGACAACATCGCGGCCAACGCGCCGCGGCCCGCGGCCGTGCTGGTGCCGATCATCGCCTATGATGAGCCGATGGTGCTTTTGACGCAGCGCTCCAAGAATCTGTCGAACCATGCCGGGCAGGTGGCGTTTCCCGGCGGCCGCATCGATCCGGGCGACGAGTCGCCTTTGGCCGCGGCGTTGCGCGAGGCCGACGAGGAGATCGGGCTGCCCGCGCGTTTTGCCACGCCGCTCGGCTATCTCGACTCTTATTTATCGGGCACCGGCTTTCGCATCGTGCCGGTGGTGGCGCTGATTGAGCCGGGCTTCACGCTGCGCATCAATCCGAGCGAAGTCGACGAAGTGTTCGAGGTGCCGCTCTCCTTTTTGATGGGGCGGGAGAACCACGCCCGGCATTCGGGCGTCTGGAAAGGGGTCGAAAGACATTTCTACGCAATGCCCTTCGAAAAGCGTAATATCTGGGGAGCCACCGCCGGAATGATCCGCAATCTCTACGAGAAGCTTTACGAATAATGGCCCGTACGATTTTTACAGAGCTTGCCTTCTTCATCGCGCCGTTCGCGGTCTATGCGGTCGTGCTGCTCCTGATGCGCAAGGACGCCCGCGACCGCGAGAACTGGGGCGCGAAGGTGATCGGGTGGCTTGCGTTCGCAGGTATCCTGCTCGTCGCAGCGAGCCTCGTGTGGTTCGCGCATTACGGCGGCTACAAGCCCGGCAGCACCTACGTGCCGGCTCATATCGACAAGGACGGCAAGCTCGTTCCGGGTCATACAAAATGAGTGACGCCCCGGCGCAAAAGCAACCCGCCGCGGATCAAGTCGCCTTTCTGAAAACAAAGCCGCTGGCCGATTTGCTCGCTGTCCTGAACGGGAACGGCGAGGAAACGCGCGTGGTCGGCGGCGCGGTGCGCAATCTCCTGCTCGGCCTGAAGCTCACCGAAATCGATCTCGCGTCGACGGCGCAGCCGAAGACCGTGATCGACCGCGTGACCGCAGCGGGCTTCAAGGCGGTGCCCACGGGAATCGAACACGGCACCATCACCGTGGTCGCCGATGGGCAGCCGTTCGAGGTGACGACGCTGCGCGAAGATGTCGAGACCGACGGGCGGCATGCGGTGGTCCGTTTTGGCCGCGACTGGAAGAAAGACGCCGGCCGGCGGGATTTCACCATCAACGCGATGTCGCTTTCCGCCGACGGCATCGTCTACGACTATTGCGGCGGCCTTGCCGACATCGAAAGGCGTGCTGTGTGCTTCATCGGTGATCCGGACCGGCGGATCGCGGAAGACCATTTGCGGGTGTTGCGCTTCTTCCGCTTCTTCGCGGCCTATGGCGAAGGCGAGCCGGATCGCGCGGGCTATCTCGCCTGTGCGCGTGCACGGGATCGGCTTGGGTCGTTGTCGCGCGAACGCATTCGTGCCGAGATCATGAAGTTGCTGGTTGCGCGCCGCGCGGCCGATGCCATGACGGCCATGGCCGATGCGGGCATCTACGACCGCGTTTTCGCCAATGCACCCGAATTGCCCGCGCTCGCGCGGCTCGCGCTGATCGAGCCGTCGAACGAGATTGCTCCGGATGCAGTGCGGCGGCTTGCGGCCGTTGCGGTGCGCCTTAACGAAGATGCCGTGCAGTTGCGCGAGCGGTTGCGGCTGTCGAACGAAGAATTCAGGCGTCTTGCTTCGATGGGCGACCGCTGGTGGCAGCTTACGCCTGCGTCTGGCGAAGCTTATGCGAAGGAAACGCTCTATCGCATCGGGGCGGAGGAATATCTCGACCGTGCGCTGCTGTCTTTCGCGCATGCCGAGGCTTCGCTTGCCGACGCGGAGTGGGGTGCGTTGCTCGCGCTGCCGCAACGCTGGACGCCGCCGCGCTTTCCATTGTCCGCGGACGACTTCCTCAAACGCGGCGTAGAGAAGGGACCAAAGCTCGGGCGTGCGCTGGCAGCAGCCGAAGTGGCGTGGATCGCCGCGGATTTTCCGTGGGATGAGAAGGCGCTGAAGAAGATTGCGGATTCATCTGTTCAATAATTCGTCATGGCCGGGCTCGTCCCGGCCATCCACGCCTTTACTATGCTGCCATGTAGCCAAGGCGTGGATGCCCGGCACAAGGCCGGGCATGACGAGGAAAGTGTGGTCGCGCGATTGTCATTACTTGAAGGCGCGATCTTGGCTACAGTCTTGTCATGAAATTTCTGCGCGCTCTCCTAATTTTCGCGTTCGGCGGTCTGCTCGGCATCGGCGCCGGGTTCGCAGCCGGAATCTGGTTCTTCCCGTACATCTTTCCGCTTGAGCCCGTGAACCACGTGCTTACGCAGGAAGAAACGCAGGCGCCGGTCGTTGCGGAAGGCACCTTCATTCATGCCAACCCGCGCGATCCCATTCACTGGGGCAAGGGTTCAGTCGGCGTCTACAGGACCATGATTTATCTGAAGCCGGACTTCGAAGTCGGTCCCGGTCCGGACTATCGCGTGCTGCTCGTGCCGAAATCCGGAATCAAGACGAACGGCGATGTGAAGGAAGTGCTCGCGAAATCCGTCGACCTCGGGCAGATTCAAGCCTTCAAGGGCGGGCAGCGCTATGCGATCCCTGCGAACGTCAATCTCGCCGATTACAAAAGCGTCGTGATCTGGTGCCGGCAGTTCGGGGCGCTGATCTCGCCGGCGGAATTGAAGAAGTAATTTCGTGCCTCATCCTTCGAGACGGCGCTGCGCGCCTCCTCAGGATGAGGCCGTGCCGTTCTCAGCCTCGTCCTGAGGAGCGCGAGCGTAGCGAGTGCGTCTCGATGGACGAGGCGTGTTGTCCATGGTTCGAACGCATCGCACACAAGTCGGCTTTAGCCGACTTGTGCATTTTATATCTAAGATGTCGGGTAAACCCGACATCTGATGCGATGCTCCTCACCATGAGGTTTAAGGCCACTTCACCACGGGCGGCAGCGAAGAAAGAATCGAATTCACGTTGCCGCCGGTTTTAAGACCGAACACCGTGCCGCGATCGTAGAGCAAGTTGAATTCGACGTAGCGGCCACGCCGCACGAGCTGTTCCTCGCGTTCCGCTTCGCTCCACGGTTTTGCGAAGTTCGCGCGCACGATCTTCGGATAGATGTCGAGGAACGAGTGGCCAACATCCTGCGTGAAGGCGAAGTCTGCATCGCGATTTCCGGAATCCAGCCAGTCGTAAAAGATTCCGCCGATGCCGCGCGGCTCGTTGCGGTGTTTCAAAAAGAAATAGTCGTCGCACCATTTTTTCAGCTTGTCGTAATCCGCGACGGCTTGGTGCTTGTCGCAAGCCGATTTCATTGCGGCGTGAAACGCGAGCGTGTCCGGATCGGTCTGCGTGCGGCGCGCATTCAGAACCGGTGTCAGGTCCGCGCCGCCGCCGAACCATGCTTTGGCCGTCACGACGTGGCGCGTGTTCATGTGCACGGTGGGGCAATGCGGATTTCTGGGGTGCGCGATCAGCGAAATGCCCGAGGCCCAGAAGCGCGGGTCTTCTTCCGCGCCTTTGATCTCTTTCCGGAATTCCGGCGCGAATTCGCCATGCACGGTGGAGATGTGAACGCCGGCCTTTTCGAACAGCCTCCCGTGCAGCATCGACATCTCGCCGCCGCCGCCCGGATTGCCGGTGTGGTCTGTCCGCTCCCATGGCGTGCGAACGAATTTGCCCGGCGTGCCTTCGTAAAGAGAGGAGGGCGCTTCTTCCTCGAGCTTTTCGAAGGCCGCGCAGATCTCGCCGCGCAGTTTGCGGAACCAGGCGGTGGCGGGTTCTTTGAAGGCGTCACGCATCGTTCAGTCTTCCGGTCTGCCGCAGTGCTTCGCCCAAAACCATCGAAAGCGCCACCGCGATGTTGAGCGAGCGCAGCCCGTCGCGCATCGGAATCCGCAGCGCGGCGTCGGCCGCCTCATGCACCCGGTCGGGAACGCCAGCGGATTCCCGTCCGACCATCAACAGGTCCCCGTCACGAAACGAGAATGCAGGGTAGGCGGTCTTCGCCCGGGTGGTGAGCAGCACGAGCCGGCGCCCGTTCTCCCGGCGCCAGTCCTCGAAGGCGGCAAACGAAACGTGCCGTTCGATTTTTACGGCGTCGAGATAATCGAGCCCGGCGCGGCGGAACGACCGGTCGCTCACGGGAAAGCCCGCGGGTTCGATGATGTGGACCGGCACGCCAAGACACGCTGCCGTCCGCATGATGGTGCCGGCGTTCTGCGGAATGTCCGGTTCGTAAAGTACGATTTCCATTGGCCGTTCAATGGCATGGACCGCGCGAAGAAACACGCGGAATTCCCTGCATAACGACTCCGTGCCGCATGGCCGGATACTGGACAACCCTAGGGTCTGGTGACATTAGAAGCGTTCAACAGGGGCGCCGCAATCGGCAGATTCTGCCGATTTTTGCAGGGTTTGCGCCGCGGATCGGGGGCACCGCCAGGGATGTTGGCGAGTCCGTTTCGCGGCGTGTTGCTTGGGTAGCGAGTGCGTCCTGTCGAGGCGTTGGAAAGGACCGTAACTTGGCGAAATCCACCACAATGAACGGCGATCAGCCGACCCGCCGCGACTTCCTTTATATCGCGACCGGCGCGATGGGTGCCGTTGGCGCCGCAGCCGCAGCCTGGCCGCTCATTCACCAGATGAACCCGGACGCTTCGGTGCAGGCGCTCGCCTCGACCGAAGTCGATCTGACCCCGATCAAGGAAGGCCAGATCATCACCGTGAAGTGGCGCGGCAAGCCGGTCTTCATTTCGCACCGCACGAAGCAGGAAATCGAAGACGCGAAGAAGACTCCGCTTCGCGACCTGCCCGATCCGCAGCCGGACGACTTGCGCGTGAAGAAGGGCAAGGAACAGTGGCTCGTGCTGGTCGGCGTCTGCACGCATCTCGGTTGCGTGCCGCTCGGCCATCAGGGCGACTACAAGGGCTTCTTCTGCCCCTGCCACGGTTCGCACTACGACACCTCGGGCCGCATCCGCAAAGGTCCGGCGCCGACCAACCTCGAAGTGCCTCCTTACGAATTTGCTTCCGACACGATGGTGCGGATCGGTTGATCCGCACTTCGCACATTTGAAAACGGAATCTGAAGAATGAGCGGTCCGTCGAACTTCAAGCCGAAAAGCCCGATCCTGCAGTGGACCGAGCGCCGTCTCCCGATCCTCGGGCTGATGCATTCGTCCTTCGTGGCTTACCCGACGCCGCGCAACCTGAACTACTGGTGGACGTTCGGCGGCATCCTGTCCTTCTGCCTCGGTGTGCAGATCATCACCGGCATCGTGCTCGCGATGCATTACACGCCGACGGTTGCCGGTGCCTTCAATTCCGTCGAGCACATCATGCGCGACGTGAACTACGGCTGGCTGATCCGCTACGTGCATGCGAACGGCGCCTCGATGTTCTTCATCGCGGTCTACATCCACATTTTCCGCGGTCTCTATTACGGCTCATACAAGGAGCCGCGCGAGATCCTCTGGATTCTCGGCGTCATCATCTTCCTGTTGATGATGGCAACCGCGTTCATGGGCTACGTGCTGCCGTGGGGCCAGATGAGCTTCTGGGGCGCGACCGTGATCACCAACCTGTTCTCGGCGCTGCCTGGCATCGGTCCGAAGATCGTCGAATTCCTCTGGGGCGGTTACTCGGTCGACCAGCCGACGCTGCAGCGCTTCTTCTCGCTGCACTACCTGCTGCCGTTCATGATCGCGGGCGTCGTCGTCCTGCACGTCTGGGCGCTGCATGAAGTCGGCCAGAACAACCCGGCCGGCATCGACGTGAAGTCGGACAAGGACACCGTTCCGTTCACGCCGTATGCCACCGCGAAGGACAACTTCGCGATGGTCTGCTTCATGATCTTCTTCGCGTGGTTCGTGTTCTACATCCCGAACTATCTCGGTCACGCCGACAACTACATCCCGGCGAACCCGCTGCAGACGCCGACGCACATCGTGCCGGAATGGTACTTCCTGCCGTTCTACGCGATCCTGCGCGCGATCCCGTCGAAGCTCGGCGGCGTGCTCGCCATGTTCGGTTCGATCGCGTTGCTGGCGTTCCTGCCGTGGCTCGACCGCGCCAAGACCCGCTCGGCGAAGTACCGCCCGCTGTTCAAGCAGTTCTTCTGGGTCTTCGTGCTCTGCTGCATCGGCCTCGGCTGGCTCGGCGCGAAGCCGGCGGAAGGCGGATACGTGATCGCCTCGCGGATCCTCACCGCCTACTACTTCATCCACTTCCTCGTGATCCTGCCGCTGCTCTCCTACTACGAGAAGCCGTCGCCGCTGCCCGCTTCGATCGCGGATTCGGTGCTCGGCAAGCAGCCGGCGCAAGCTTCGCGCTAAGGGGCCGCCAAGATGAACAAGAACACCCTTCTCGCGCTCGGCGTCGTCTCCGCCATCTCCTTCGGCGCTGCCGGCAGCGTGCTTGCCGCCGACGCCCATGCGCCGCAGCCGCCGCGGCAGAGCTGGACCTTTGCCGGTCCGTTCGGCCACTTCGACAAGCAGCAGCTGCAGCGCGGCTTCAAGGTCTACCGCGAAGTCTGTCAGGCCTGCCATTCGCTGAAGCTCGTGGCGTTCCGTACGCTCGGCCAGCCGGGTGGGCTCGGCTTCTCCGAAGGCCAGATCAAGACGATCGCCGGCGAGTATCAGGTCAACGACGGTCCGAACGACCAGGGCGAGATGTTCCAGCGCGCCGGCCGTCCGTCGGACTATTTCCCGCCGATCTTCGCGAACGAGCAGGCCGCGCGTGCGACCCACAACGGCGCCTATCCGCTCGATCTTTCGGTGATCGCCAAGGCGCGTACCTATGAGGTCGGCTTCCCCGGCTTCCTGATCGACATCGTCCGTCAGTATCAGGAAAACGGCGTCGATTACCTCTACGCACTGCTGACCGGCTACGAAGAGAAGGCCCCGGCAGGCGAAGAGCTTTCGCCGAACCAGTTCTGGAACAAGTATTTCCCGGGCCACAAGATCGCGATGCGTCCGCCGCTCGAAGACAAGCGCGTCGAATACACCGACGGCTCGCCGCAGACGGTCGACCAGTACGCCCGCGACGTGACGGCGTTCCTGATGTGGACGGCCGAGCCGCATCTGGAGTCGCGCAAGCGCATCGGCTTCCAGGTCATGATCTTCCTGCTGGTGTTTGCGGGTCTCGCCTATTTCACCAAGAAGAAGGTCTGGGCGAGCGCACACTAGGCGCCGCCAAGAACGGAAAAAGAAAAGGCCCCGTCCTGCGGGGCCTTTTTTATTGGGCGCTCAGCTTTTCGGTGCGCCTTTTCCGTAAGACTGCTTGTACGAGGACGTGCCTTTCTTGGACGTCTCCGCTTTGGGCTTCTTCTTTTCCTTGGAAGGTTTGGCTTGGCCTTTGGCCATGGCGATTTCTCCTGAATGGTTTGCGGCGTTTCGCGAATCCGTCGCCGCAAGAAAGTAGGCTATTCTCGTTTTGCGCCTGCCGACAAGGCGCGCACGAACCTACGGCAAGGATTTTCATGAACCCGCCCGATGCCATCGACCTGCGTGCCGCCATCCGTACGATCCCGGACTATCCCAAGCCCGGAATTCAGTTCCGTGATATCACCACGTTGCTCGGGAACGCGCGTGCTTTCCGCCGTGCGGTGGACGATCTCGTCAATCCGTGGGCGGGTTCCAAGATCGACAAGGTGGCCGGGATCGAGGCGCGCGGCTTTATTCTCGGCGGGGCGGTCGCGCATCAGGTGTCGGCCGGGTTCGTGCCGATCCGTAAAAAAGGCAAGCTGCCGTTCGAGACGGTGCGGATCGCCTATTCGCTGGAGTACGGCATCGACGAAATGGAAATGCACAAGGATGCGGTCGCGAAAGGCGAGCGCGTGGTGCTCGTGGACGACCTGATCGCGACCGGCGGCACCGCGGAGGGCGCGGTAAAACTCTTGCGCAACATGGGTGCGGAGGTGCTGGCTGCGTGCTTCGTCGTCGATCTGCCGGAACTGGGTGGTGCCGCAAAGCTGCGGGCGCTGGGCGTGCCGGTGCGGACGCTGGTGAGTTTCGAGGGGCACTGAAGGACTGCCTCGTCATGCCCGGCTTTATGCCGGGCATCCACGCCTTTGCAGTCTAACCGCAGTTAAGGCGTGGATGGCCGGGACAAGCCCGGCTATGACGCACTTTGTGCGTCACTTCGGCTTCCGCGGAATGAACGCCGACGAGTCGAACTCGTAGACCCGCTCGCCCTTCTGGTTCACGCCGGAAATCTTCGCGAACATGATGCCCCATTGCGGGCGCGTGGCGGACTCGCGCAGTTCCACGATCTCGCTCGAATAGGTCACGGTGTCGCCCGCATAAACGGGCTTCAGCCACTTCAGGTTCTTGAAGCCGGGGGAGGGGCCGCCCGGCAACGGCTTTTCGCCGCGTGCGAGCGCATCTTTGATCTGTTGCTTGTTGAAGTCGACGATCTTGCGCATGCAGGCCGCGCCCGTGTGCCAGCCCGAGGCGCAGAGGCCGCCGAACAGCGATTTCTTTCCCGCTTCCTCGCTGAGGTGAAACGGCTGCGGATCGTATTTCTGCGCGAAGCGGATGATGTTCTCGGCGGTGAACGTGTAGGATCCGAACTCGCGCCGGTCGCCGATCTTCATGTCCTCGAAATAGGCCATCACGCGGCTCCCGGATTGCGCTTGCCGAAGAAGCCGGAATAGGACGAAGTCATCACGACTTCGCCCTTCGCATTCATCATTTCGAGATCGTGGCGCACGACGCCGACATGCGGGCGGCTCTTCATGTCGCGCTTTTCGAGGCAGGTGAGCTTGATCGTCAGTTCGTCGCCGGGGCGCAACGGGCGCACCCAGCGCACCTCATCGACGCCGGGGGCGCCGAGCGAACTCGATTCATGCAGGAAGCCGTCATAGAGCATGCGCATCATGATCGCGCACATGTGCCAGCCGGAGCCGGACAAGCCTTTGAGCATGGATTTGTTCGCGGCTTCGTCGTCGAGATGCATCGGCTGCGGGTCGAATTCGGTCTCGAACTCGATGATCTCTTCGCGCGTGACAAGGCGCGGGCCGAAGGTGCGGACGCCGCCGACCTCGAAATCTTCGTAACAGATGCGGGCCGTTTTTGCGTCCATCCGAATGCAATACCGGGCTAGTTGGCGAAGCGGAAGTGCATGACGTCGCCGTCCTGCACGACATATTCCTTGCCTTCGAGCCGTAGCTTGCCGGCATCGCGTGCGCCAGCCTCGCCCTTGCATGCGACATAGTCGGCGAATGCAATCGTCTCGGCGCGGATGAAGCCCTTCTCGAAGTCGGTATGGATCACGCCCGCCGCCTGCGGAGCCTTCATGCCTTTCACGATGGTCCAGGCGCGGGCTTCCTTCGGGCCTGCGGTGAAATAGGTGATCAGCCCGAGCAGTTCGTAGCCCTTGCGGATCAGCCGATCGAGTCCCGGCTCCTGCAGGCCGGCCGCGTCCAGAAACTCCTTCCGCTCCGCGATCGGCAGCATCGCGATCTCGGATTCGATTTTCGCGGAGATCGCGACGGTAACGGCATTCTCGGATTTCGCCTTGGCTTCGACCTTCTTGGAAAGTTCGTTGCCGGTGTTGGCGGCGGCTTCCTCGACGTTGCAGGCGTAAAGCACCGGCTTCGCGGTGATCAGCTGCAGCGCCTGAAAGGATGGTTCCTCTTCGTCTTTGCGCTCCACGGTGCGCGCGGGCTTCCCATTCGAGAGCACCGCAATCGCGCGCTTCACGAGGTCGAGTTGCGCGATGGCTTCCTTGTCCTGGCCGCGCGCCTTCTTGGTGAGATTGTCGACGCGCTTTTCGAGGCTGTCGAGGTCGGCGAGCATGAGTTCGGTTTCGACCGTCTCGGCGTCGCGCAGCGGATCGATGCCGCCTTCGACATGCGTGATATCGCTGTCTTCGAAGCAGCGCAGCACATGCACGATGGCGTCGACTTCGCGGATGTGACCGAGGAACTGGTTGCCGAGTCCTTCACCCTTGGAGGCGCCGCGCACGAGGCCGGCGATGTCCACGAAGTTGATCTTGGTCGGGACGATTTCCTGTGAGCCTGCGATCTTCGCAAGCTGATCGATGCGCGGATCGGGTACGGCCACTTCGCCGACGTTCGGCTCGATGGTGCAGAACGGATAGTTCGCGGCTTGCGCGGCGGCGGTCTGCGTCAGTGCGTTGAAGAGGGTCGACTTGCCGACATTCGGCAGACCGACGATTCCGCATTTAAATCCCATGATCCGGTTTCTTGCTCAGGAGGTTTTGAGGACGCCGCTCTTTTCGAGAGCGACGTGTACGCGATTCTGGAAGTCTTCGAGCTTGCGCTTCACGAGGTATTCCGCCGCATCGGAGATCGCTTCGCACATGGCCTCGACCCACGGCTGTTCGGCCCGCGCGAAATCCGAAAGCACCCAGCGCGAAACGAGGTTGCGGTCACCGGGATGGCCCACGCCGATGCGCACGCGCATGTAGTCGTTGCCGCAGTGCTGGGTGATCGAACGCAGGCCGTTCTGGCCCGCGTTGCCGCCTCCGACCTTGGCGCGCATTTTTGCGGGCGGCAGGTCGATCTCGTCGTGAAAGATCACGACGTCGCCGAGTGCGATCTTGAAGAACTTCTGCGCCGCGCCGACCGCAAGGCCGGACTCGTTCATGTAGGTTTCGGGCTTCAGCAGCAGGACCTTCTCGCCCGCGATCTCGCCTTCGGCGGTCTGGCCCTGAAAGCGTTTGCGCCAGGGAGAAAAACGATGCCGGTAATGGATCGCGTCGGCGGCCATGAAGCCGACATTGTGCCGGTTGCGGCGGTATTGCGCGCCCGGATTGCCCAGTCCCGCGAACAAGAACATCGAACGGTCTCCGCGGGGACCGGCGGGCGGGCGCGAAAGCGCGCCCGCCGCGTCGTCTTACTTCTTGTCGCCGCCTTCCGCCTTGGCTGCAGCCGGAGCTGCAGCGGCGTCGCCGGCAGGAGCGGCCGCACCCGCAGGAGCGGCAGCAGCGGCTTCCGCAGCCGCGGCGTCGGTCTTCGCCTTCTGTGCGGCGGCAGCCATTTCTTCGAGGTAACCCGAGGACGGCACGATCGTCGCGATCGTGAAGTCGCGATCGCGGATCACCGGCTTCACGCCTTCCGGCAGCTTCACCGCCGAGATGTGGAGCGAATCGTTGATCTCGAGACCGGCGAGGTCGGCCGTGATCGATTCCGGAATGCTTTCGGCTGGCGCCATGAACTCGACGGTGTGGCGCACGACGTTCAGCGTGCCGCCGCGCTTGATGCCGGGCGACTGGTCCTGGTTGATGAAGTGCACCGGCACCGCGACCTTGATGACCGAGCCTTTGCCGAGGCGCTGGAAATCGACGTGGATCGGGAGATCCTTCAACGGATCGAGCTGGAAGTCGCGCGGGATGACGCGCATCTTCTGGCCGTCGATGTCGAGATCGAAAACGGTGGTCAGGAAGCGGCCGGCGAAGATGCTGCGGCCCAGTTCGGTCGAGTCGACCGAGATCGAGGCGGCCGGCTGGTTCTCGCCATAGACGGTTCCGGGGACCCGTCCTGCGCGGCGCTCGGCCCGGGCAGCGCCCTTGCCGGCATTCGCACGCTTCACGGCCTTCAATTCCTTCGCGGCAGCCATCGTTCTATTCCTCGTCAAGTCTTTGATCGGACGGCAAAAAATCGCCTGTCCGGTGGCGCACCGGCATCACGCAACAGCGCAAGCCTGTAGGGTTCGAGCGGGCTTATACCGGCAAGAATTGACAGGCGCAACGAGGCTTTCAGGCCGTCCGGGACGGTCAGAATTTGCGGTTTATGCCCGCCTTCAGACCGTGGTTGCTCACCGGGTCCGGGGTGACCGGCTGGAACGGGGACGAACGCTCCGCGGACAGGAAGCCCTCGGTGTTGGTCCCGAACAACTGTCGGTACTCGATCCGGGTCTTGGCGTCGCCCAGCGGATTGACCTCGAAGCCGGTGCCGATCTTCCCGTCGAATTGCGAGGACGGAAGCTTGTAATAGGTGCCGCCGAGAAAGTTGTTGCTCAGCGCGAGCGTGCCATCCGGGTTGGCGGCGAGGCTGCGCCGCGTGCCGCCGTAGAACTGCCACGTGTTCAGATCGTAGGCGACGCGGCCGTCGATGTAGCCGTTGCCGCCGGATGGCGAGAAGGCATTGGGGTCGAGTTCCGGAAGTGCTGCCGGATTGGTCGTCGCTGCGTTTGCGGCCACGCTCGTGGAAATGTTCGCGCGCCAGTTACCGGCGTCCCACTTGTAGGCGGTCGGAATTTTCTTGGTTTCCTCTCCGACCGGCTGGAAGCCCGGATAGCGCTTCTGCGTCTTCGCGAGCGCATCGAGGCGGACGCCCTCCGGTTCCGGAACGCCTTCGAGCCAGAGTTCCGCGGAGAACGGCGTCGCCCACGTTTCCGCAGCGGGCGCGGACGCAGCGCCGAGCGCAGGCTGGGTCGCCTGGTTGAGCGTTTTGTCGATCAGGCCGCGCAATTCGGCGGAATCGGACGACTGCGCCGGCGGCGGCAGTTCGCTCGTCTCGATCGGTTCTGCCGCCGCGGTTCCCGCGAGCAGCATCGAAAAAAAGATAGCCGCGAATTCGCGCTTCATAGGGCCCTCCCTATGCGACGTGTGCCGCAGTTTCGTGTGTGACTTTGTTGCTACGCTCCAATCATGGAAGCGATGTGGCAGCAAAACACGAATTCGTTAACGGAAAAGCGTGGCAGGGATGCGCGAAAATCTGCGCGGCTTGCCACAATCAGTCGAAGAGGCTGGAAACGCTCTCTTCGTGTGCAGTCCTGCCGATCGCTTCGCCCATCAAGGTGGCAATCGAGAGCACGCGGATGTTGCGCGCGACGCGCACGGCTTCGGTCGGCTGAATCGTGTCGGTGATCACGAGTTCCTTGAGCTTCGAGGCGGTGATGCGCGCGACCGCGCCGCCCGAAAGCACACCGTGGGTGATGTAGGCCGACACCGACGTTGCTCCTTTTTCGAGCAATGCTTCGGCGGCGTTCACCAGCGTGCCGCCGGAATCGACGATGTCGTCGATCAGCACGCAGTCGCGGCCCTCGACGTCGCCGATCACGTTCATCACTTCGGATTCGTTGGCGCGCTCGCGGCGCTTGTCGATGATGGCGAGCGGGGTATCGATGCGCTTCGCGAGGCTGCGTGCGCGCACGACGCCGCCGACATCGGGCGACACCACCGTCATCTTGCCGAGCTCGTAGCGCTCCTTGAGGTCGCGGACCATGACGGGCGAAGCGTAGAGATTGTCGACCGGAATATCGAAGAAGCCCTGAATCTGCCCGGCATGCAGGTCGACCGTCATCACGCGGTCGGCGCCGGCGCGGGTGATCAGGTTCGCGACGAGTTTGGCGGAGATCGGCGTGCGCGGGCCGGGCTTACGATCCTGCCGCGCGTAGCCGAAATAAGGGATCACCGCCGTGATGCGGCGCGCGGACGAGCGGCGCAGCGCATCGGTCAGGATCAGCAATTCCATCAGGTGGTCGTTCGCCGGGAAGGACGTCGACTGCAGGACGAACACATCCTGGCCGCGCACGTTTTCTTCGATCTCGACGAAGATTTCCATGTCGGCGAAGCGCCGCACGGTCGCCTTGGTCATCGGCGTTTCGAGATAGGAGGCGATCGTTTCGGTGAGCGCGCGGTTCGAGTTGCCGGCGACGAGCTTGATGCTTCCGTTATTCTTGCTCTGCCGACCCGACATGCACGCCACCCATTCGCGCCTTCCGGCGCCAACCTCGATTCCCAGAGTCACTAGCGGCCACGGCCAACCCTGTAAATACGGGGGCAATCTTCGTCCCCCGGGGATCGGGGGCCGTCTAGGAAACGAGCGCTATGGCCGCGATCTGGCGGCCATAGTCGGGCTCCCCGCGGTGTGTGGTGCGGCGGTAGGAGAAGAAGCGCTGCTCGTCCGAATAGGTGTCGAGGCCGAGGTCGTCGATGTGGCCGACGCGCGCATTCTCGAGCCGCAGCCGGATCAGTCCGGCAAGATCGAACATGGCGTGTCCCGGTTTCGTGGAAGGCACGAAGAAGCGCGCGTACGATTTTTCGGCCTGTTCGAACAGCGCGACAAATTCGGGACCGACTTCATAACTCTGCTGGCGGATCAGCGGACCGATCGCGGCGACGATGTTTTCGCGCCGGGCGCCGAGCTCCACCATCTTCGCGACGGTCGCTTCCGCGATGCCGCCGAGTGCGCCCTTCCAGCCGGCATGCGCGGCGGCGACGATGCCCGCATCGGCGTCCGCGAAGAGCAGCGGCCCGCAATCGGCGGCGGAAGCGCCCACGGCCAATCCGGCGGTGCGCGTAACAATGCCGTCCGCGCGAGCGGCGTCTTCGCGCGCCCATGCCTTTCCGGCCACGACCACATCGGCCGAGTGAATCTGGTAGCAGGTGACGAGGTGATCCGCGCCGAGCGCCGCAGCCATGCGGCGCCGGTTCTCGTGCACCTTCGCCTGATCGTCGTTCGAGCCGATGCCGCCGTTCAGCGACGCATAGATTCCTTCCGAGACGCCGCCTTCGCGCGTGAAGAAGGCATGACGGATCCCGGGAAGTTTCGCGAGTGCAGCGGATTCGATTTTCATGTCTTCAAGACTCGCCGCTCACTTTCGCGCCGTCAAATCCCGGTAGCACCGCCAAGGTTTCATGCGCAAAGGCGAGGGCCTTGAACAATTCGCCCATGCCCGGTGCAGGGCCGGTCAGGCGCTGGAGCGCGATCGTGATTTCGGCGCGCATTTCGTCTTTCGCGTTTCGCCGCAGAGTATCCGCACGCGCGGCGATGCCGAGCTGGCCGAGAAATTCGCGCTGCGCAACGGGGCCAAAGGCGCGGACATTCTTATTCGCGAGCGCGGCGAGCGCCTCGAAGTCCACCTGCGCGGTGAGATCGGCCTCGCCCGGCGTTTCCAGCGGTTCGGCGTAGTCGTGGCCGCGCACCGCCTGCAGCGTATCGCCGAACCCGGACTCGGCGTGACCGTAGTCGACGAACAGTGCCGCGCCGCCGTTGCGCCCGATGCGTGCGACAATCTCGGTTATCGGCTGCAGGGCGCGCCGCTCAAACACCGCGCCATTCGGCGCAGGCGAGAGACGCTCGGGAAAGTTTTTCTCGAAGTCCGGCAGCAGCGCCGGATCGAGACCGAAAGCAAAGCCGCCGTCCGCGCCGAGCCCGACCTTCCGTTGGTGCCAGCGTCCGGCTTTCTTCTCGAATTGATCGACGGGAAGCGCATCGACGAATTCGTTGCCGATCACGATCAGCGGCGCATCGTCAGGCAAAGTGTTCACTTCGCCGTGCCAGCGTATCGACGGCACCACGGCGTGCAGCACTTCGCGCTGCCGCTCCTGCAGCACGGGGCTCGTCTCGACGAGATGCAATTCGACGGCGTTCAGGAAGCCCGGCATCAGTTTCGCCGCGCGCAGCGCATCGTTCATTAGCGTGCCGCGGCCGGGCCCCGTTTCGACGAGCGCGATGCGGGCGGGCGAACCCATCTGCCGCCAGACTTCGGCGCACCACAGTCCGACGAGTTCGCCGAACATCTGCGAGATTTCGGGTGCGGTGGTGAAGTCGCCGCCCGCGCCGAAGGGATCGCGCGTCGTGTAGTAGCCGTACTCGGGGTGGGCGAGGCAGAGCGCCATGTAACGCGAAATTTCGAGCGGTCCCTGTGTCTCGATCAGGGCGCGGATTTCGCGCTCGAGCGCGTTCATTCTTGCTTGGTGCTCTTTTTCGGCGCGGCAAATTTGACCGGACCGCGCCGCTTCGCAATCCACATCGCACCGAAGCCGACCGCGAGCATCGGGATCGACAGCAGCATGCCCATCGTGAGGCCGCCCGTGAGAAAGCCGATATGCGCGTCGGGCTCGCGGAAGAGTTCGGAGACGATGCGCGCGATGCCGTAGCCGCCGACGAACATGCCGCCGATCGTGCCCGGATATTTCAGCGCACCCTTGCGCCACATCGCGACCAGGATCGCGAACAGCACGATGCCTTCCAGCGCGCCTTCGTAGAGCTGGCTCGGATGACGCGGCAGCAGTCCGCCATTCGGGAACACGAAAGCCCAGGGCACATCGGTGACGCGGCCCCACAGTTCGCTGTTGATGAAGTTCGCGATGCGTCCGAGGAACAGGCCGATCGGCGTCACGATCGCCGCGACATCGAGCATCGACAGCATCGGAATGCCGCGCGAGCGCGCGAACAGCAAAAGCGCCAGGATCGTGCCGAGGAAGCCGCCGTGGAACGACATGCCGCCGCGCCACAGCACGAAGATCTCCGAAGGGTGCGCGGCGAAGTAGGCGGGATTGTAGAACAGCACGTAGCCGATCCTGCCGCCGAGCACGACGCCGAGCGCCGCCCAGACGATCAGGTCGTCGATGTCTTCCGGGGTCATCGGCGACCCGCCGCCCCAGTACGCGTTCGCTGCGGCGACCCGCCGCGCCATCCACCAGGCGCCGAGCAGCCCGCCGACATAGGCAAGCGCATACCAGCGGATCGCAAGCGGGCCGACCGAAATCAGCACCGGATGGATCATGGGAAAGGGGAGTGCGAGAAGCGGCATTGCGGGCTGAATCCGCTCTCGTTCATCGTAAGTCAAGAAGCCGACTTGCAGCGGCGGCTTGCGATACCCATTGTACATTTGACGGCCGCTGACGCGGCCTTTGGCAGGACTACGGGCCGCCGGTCGCGGCCGTTCAGGAGCGTTCCCGATGACCCAGACCTCGAACCGCATTTTCGACGAGTTCGCCCGCCTCGCGAACGACGCAGCGGGTGTCGCAAGCGGCGTGCGCCGCGAGGTCGAGACCATGGTCCGGTCGCAGGCCGAGCGCATCCTGCGGGGCATGGACGTCGTGGCCCGCGAGGAGCACGAGGCGGTCAAGGAAATGGCCGCGAAGGCGCGCGACGAAAACGAGAAACTCGCGGCCCGCGTGACGGCCCTCGAAGAGGCGCTGAAGAAGCGCGGCGAGTCGGCCTGATAGTTCTCCACCGATAATTGCGGGCCGCCGGGCCTGCACCTGTGGGAAGTCTCCGAACCGCCATTGATGGCGGGGGCGAATTCGATTCTTCTCGAACAACTGATTTGCGATTCATTTCGGCGAATCAGCAGGTTGCGGCGGTCGTCCAAACGGGGAAGCGGAGCGTGGCTTCGGTGTCTTTGCCGGAGTGCGTGGAAGGATTCTCGTGCGGCGACGGGGCCGGAAGAAAGGAATGCGGCATGTCACTGGCTGAATTCGATAGAGGACCCGGTGGAAATCCGGTGGACCTGGTCGAACGGCTGGCGGCGATCAACGACTGGTCGTTCGAGCGTGCGAACGAGTCCGAGATCACGCTTTCCATCAAGGGCCGCCACACCAACTACAACGTCTCGTTCCAGTGGATGGACGAGCTGGAGGCGCTGCACACGGCCTGCGCCTTCGACCTGAAGGTACCGGAAGCCAAGCGCAACGAAATCTACCGCCTGCTGGCCATGGTCAACGAGCAGCTCTGGCTCGGGCACTTCGACCTGTGGTCCGAAGAAGGCCTCGTCATGTATCGCGACGGGCTGGTACTCTCCGGCGGAGCGGAGGCAAGCGGCCGGCAATGCGAAGCCCTTCTGGAAAACGCCGTCAGCGCGGCGGAGCGTTACTACCCTGCGTTCCAGTTCGTGATCTGGGCGGGCAAGACCGCGCGCGAGGCGATGGACGCGACCCTCTTCGAGACCGCCGGCGAGGCGTGAGATCATGAGCGCGCTCTCCGCGCTTCACGGCTCGGTCATGCTCGCCGGTGCGGGCAAGATGGGCGGTGCGTTGCTCGAAGGCTGGCTGAAGGCGGGGCTGCCTGCATCGCAGGTTGCCGTGCGCGATCCCGGTCCGCCGCCGGAAATTCTTGCGCTCCTCGAAGCGAACAAGATTGCGCTCAACGAAAATCCGAAAGGCGAGGTCGCCGCGCTCATTCTCGCGGTGAAGCCGCAGGTGGCTCCCGATGTGCTGCCGGCGCTCTCGCAATTCGCGGGCGCGAATTCCGTCGTCATCTCGGTGATGGCGGGACGGACGATTTCGTTCCTCGAACAATCGTTTCCGTCGTCCGCGGTGATCCGCACGATCCCGAATACGCCGGCCGCCATCGGGCGCGGCATCACGGTCGCGGTGCCGAACAAGCGTGCCGACGAAAAAGCACGCGCCTTGACCGATGCACTCCTGCGTTCCACCGGGCCGGTCGAATGGATCGAGGATGAGAACTTGATGGATGCAGCGACCGCCGTTTCCGGCTCCGGTCCTGCTTATGTATTTCTCCTCGCGGAGACGCTGGCGCGTGCCGGCGAGAAGGCGGGCCTGCCGAAGGAACTCGCGGCGAAGCTTGCGCGCGAGACCGTCGCGGGTGCGGGCGAGTTGCTTTACCGCTCCGATCTGCCGGCCTCGAAGTTGCGCGAGAACGTCACCTCGCCGAACGGCACCACGGCTGCTGCGCTCAAAATCCTGATGGGCGAGGCGGGCGTCGATACGCTGTTCGAGGAGGCGGTGGCTGCCGCGACCCGGCGCGGCAAGGAACTGGCGGGGTAGTTTCTTCGTTTGCCGATGCTCGAATACCGTGGTTATGGGTCCCCGCTTTCGCGGGGACGACGCAGAGAAAATTAGCGTCTTTTCTCCGCCACAGGCGTTGCCTAAGCTGAACCCTCACGCATTCCCGGCGTTATTCAGCTTTGGAGGTTCTCATGGCTGACGCACAGGCCCGCGAAAAAATCCTCGGCGCATTTCTGACGCTGCTTGCCGAGAAGCGCTTCGAGCGCATCGAATTGTCCGAAGTCGCGCAACTCGCCAATGTTTCGTTGGCGGATCTGCGCGGCGAATTCGGTTCGACCTTCGACATGGTCGCAGCCTTCCTGCGCGAGACTGACAAGAAAGTGCTTTCCGGCGGCGAGCCTTCGAAGCTCGACCCGGAGCTTGGCGATCAGCCGGCGCGGGACCGGCTGTTCGAGGTGCTGATGCGCCGCTTCGAGGCGCTCGCGCCCTACCGCGAAGCGATCCGTTCGCTCTATCGCTCGGCGCGCACCAATCCGCGGCTTGCGATGGGCCTGAACAAGCTCGCCGTGCGTTCGCAGCAATGGATGTTGTCGGCGGCGGGCATCGGCTCGTCGGGCCTGATCGGCGGCATGCGGGCGCAGGCGCTCGCCGGTTTCTTTGCAAAGGCGACGCGGACCTGGCTCGACGACGAGGATCCGGGGCTCGCGCGCACCATGGCGGCGCTCGACCGCGAACTTGCGAGTGCCGAGCGGCTCGCCGGGTTCGCGAGGGAAATGTGCCGCTTCCTCCCGCGCTGCGCGCCGCGTCGTTCGCGGCGCGACGAAGCGTTTCCGGAAGACCCGAACGCACCGGTGGCGGCATAATTTTTTCGATTGGGGGCTGAGCATGGCGACGATTGATGATTTCGCGAAAGTGGACGTGCGGGTCGGCACGATTGTCGAGGCGGAGCCGTTTCCCGAAGCCAAGACTCCCGCATTTAAAGTCGTGATCGATTTCGGCGGTGAGATCGGGAAGAAGCAATCGTCGGCACAGATCACGAAGAGCTACTCACCCGACAAGCTTGTCGGCAAGCAGGTCGCTGCCGTCGTGAATTTTCCGCCGCGGCAGATCGGGCCGTTCAAATCCGAAGTGCTGATGCTCTGCTTCCCCGGCGCGAGCGGTCCGACACTGGTCGTGCCGGACATGAAGGTGCCCGACGGCGGCAAGATGTATTGAGCCGCTCTTTCATTTTTTGGAGATGAAGATGCACGACGCGAAAGCGCCGGTGATTTCGTTCGACGATTTCCTGAAGGTCGATATCCGCATCGGCACCATCGTCGAGGCGGAGCCGTTTCCGGAAGCGAAGAAGCCCGCGATCAGGATGATGATCGACTTCGGTCCCCGGATCGGGGTCAAGAAGTCGTCGGCGCAGATCACGAAATACTACAAGCCGGAGCAGTTGCCCGGAAAGCGCGTGGCCGCGGTCGTGAATTTTCCGCCGCGGCAGATCGGGCCGATCATGTCGGAAGTGCTGACGCTCGGCTTCCCCGATGAAGAAGGCGCGGTGGTGCTGTTCTCGCCGGATCATGCCGTGCCGAACGGCGCGCGGTTGTTTTAAGCCGGTATCCGGACCGTCGCGCGCAAGCCGCCCAGCGGGCTTTCGCTGAGGAAAATATCGCCGCCATGCGCGATGGCGATGTCGCGTGCGATCGAGAGGCCGAGCCCGCTGTTGCCCTCGTTCTGGTTTCGCGACGGATCGAGCCGCAGGAACGGGCGGAACACGTCTTCACGTTTTTCGGCGGGAATGCCGGGGCCGTCGTCCTCCACCGAGATCTCGAGCCAGCGCGGTTCGCGCTTGCCGGTGAGCACGACGGTTTTGCCGTAGCGGATCGCGTTCGCGACGAGGTTGGCGACGCAGCGCTGCAGCGCTTCTTTCCGTACCTGCACGATGGGCGGCCCCGCGAAACTCGCTTTCGCCTTGCGGCCCTGCCGTTCGGCATGCGCGGCGAGGTCCTTCAGCATCTCGGAAATATCCGCCATGCGCGGACCTTCGCCCGACTCGCCGCGTGCGAACGAGAGATAGGCCTCGAGCATGTTCTGCAACTCGTCGACGTCGCGGCGCATGGCCTCGGCTTCGGGGCCTTCGGGCAGGAAGGCAAGTTCGAGCTTGAAGCGCGTGAGCACCGTCCGCATATCGTGGGACACGCCCGCGAGCATGGTGGTGCGCTGTTCGATCTGGCGCTCGATGCGGCGTTTCATTTCGAGGAACGCCGCCGCCGCGCGCCGCACTTCGCTCGCACCGCGCGGGCGGAAATTCGCGACCTCGCGTCCCTTGCCGAAGGATTCCGCGGCTTCGGCGAGTTGCAGGATTGGTTTGATCTGGTTGCGAAGGAACAGGATCGAAATCCCGATCAGCACCAGCGACGTGCCGAACATCCACATAATGAAGATGTGGGAGTTCGAGGCGTAAGCATGATTGCGCGGTGCGAAGACCCGAAAGACGTTCTTCTCGAGCTTGATGCGGATCTCGATCACGTTGGAGTTGCCGACGGTATCGATCCAGAACGGCCGCTGCACCAGCGCGCCGATCTCGCGCGAGAGCGCGCTGTCGAGCGGCGAGAAGAAAGGCTTCGGTCCGGGTGGCGGCAGATCCGTGTCCGGCAGCAATTCCACCGAGAGCCCGAGGCGATCAGTGGCCATCTTGCGAAGGAACACGGCCTCTTTGTCCTGCGGATATTTTTCGTAGACGTCGATCAGCGCGGCGATGTCGCGCGATACGGCCGCGGAAAGGCGCTGGGTCACGAGATTCCAGTGCCGCTCCATGAACACGAACATGAGCACGGACTGCAGCAGCACGATCGGCGTCAGCAGGATCAGGAGCGTGCGCGCGTAAAGACCCTTGGGCAGGCGCGCATTCATGAAGGTGCCGAAGCGGTCGTACGCGTCGCCGAGGCGGCTGAAGAGCGATTTGATTCCGCGGATGCCGGTCTCGATCGAGGTCACGGCGTTACCAGGAGCCTGTAGCCGACGCCGCGCACGGTGCGCAGGTACACCGGATCGGCCGGGTCTTTTTCGATCTTGCGGCGCAGGCGGTTGATCTGCACGTCCACGGCGCGGTCGGAAGCATCGCCGCCGGGTGCGACGAGATCCTGCCGCGGTACAGTGTCCCCGGCGCGGGCCGCGAGCACGCGGAGCATGTCGCATTCGCGGTCGGTGATGCGCACCGCTTCGCCGTTCTTCGTCAGGTCGCCGCGTTCCAGATGAAATTCGAATTCGCCGAAGCGGACGCTTTCGATGGCGGGGACCGCGGGCGTCGCCGAGCGGCGCAGCACGCTGTTGATGCGCAGCAGCAGTTCGCGCGGATCGAAAGGCTTCGGCAGGTAGTCGTCGACGCCGGCCTCGAGGCCGGCGATGCGATCCGAGGTGTCCGCGCGGGCGGTCAGCATCAGGATGGGAACGTCAGAGTTCTCGCGTATCGACTTTGCAAGTTCGAGCCCGGTCTCGCCGGGCATCATGACGTCGAGCACGAGCATGTCGAACGCCATCCCGCCCATCTTCACGCGCGCATCCGCCGCGTCCGATGCGGTGGTTACGCGATAAGCGTGATCGGCAAGATAGCGCGAGAGCAACTCGCGGATACGCTGGTCGTCGTCGACCACGAGCAGGTGTGGGGCGTCGTCGGAAGGAGGCTTCAGCGGTTTGTTCATCGCGAGACTCACTTCTTCCCGTTCGCACGCGCGATCAGCCGTTCGACTTCGGCACGGGATTCCGGATCGATCATGGAGGCGAGGAATTTCCGCGCGCCTTCGCGGGCTCCGGAGCCGCATTCATGGAGCGCACGCGCAAAGCGCCGCGTCTGCAGGGTCACGAGCTGCTGTGCGAGGTCCTCGCCCTTCGGCGCGACATAGAGCAGGCGCTCGCGGCGGTCGGTGTTGCCGGCCTTCTGCAGGATGTAGCCGTTGTCGATCAGTTCGCGCAGCACGCGGCCAAGGCTCTGCTTGGTGATCTTCAGGACCGCCAAGAGGTCCGCGACCCGCATGCCCGGGTGCCGGTTCACGAAGTGGACGACCCGGTGATGCGCCCGGCCGAAGCCGAGGTCCGCGAGGAGTTCGTCGGCATCGCCGACGAAATCGCGGTACGCGAAGAAGAGCAACTCGATCAGCTCGACCGCCGGGATTCCCTCATTGCCTTGAGAATCATCGGCTTTTCCGGGGTCTTTGGGGCTAACAGAGTGCGTTGAGACGTTTACGTCAGCCATATTGACTTATTTTCGGTTGATTGTTACCGAGAGGGCCGTTTTCGCGAAAGGATCGTACCGAGAGCCCCACAGGCCACGTTACGAACATTGCGCGAGACGCAGAGAACCGCTCTCATTGGCCGAAACATAACGGGTGTCGGCCAGCGAGGCAAAAGCCCGAGAAGCCAGAGCCGAAACGGCTCGCCCGAGTGAGGAGCAACGCCATGGCCGGAGAACCCTTCGACAAACGTCCCGGAAAGATCTGGTACGACGGTCAACTCGTGCCGTGGGAGAACGCGAACCTCCATGTGCTTTCGCACGGTCTGCACTATGCGAGCTGCGTCTTCGAAGGCGAGCGGGCTTATGGCGGCGAAATCTTCAAGTGCACCGAGCATTCCGAGCGGCTGAAGAAGTCGGCGGAGATGCTCGACTTCGAAATTCCCTACTCGGTTGCGCAGATCGACGAAGCCAAGAAGCAGGTGCTTGCGACCAACGGCCAGAAGGACGCCTATGTGCGCCCGGTCGCGTGGCGCGGCTCCGAAATGATGGGTGTCTCGGCGCAGCAGAACAAAATCCATCTCGCGATCGCGACCTGGGAGTGGCCCAGCTATTTCGATCCGGCGCAGAAGATGAAGGGCATCCGCCTCGACGTCGCCGAATATCGCCGCCCGGATCCGAAGACGATCCCGTGCAAGGCGAAGGCTGCCGGCCTCTACATGATCTGCACGATCTCGAAGCATCAGGCGGAGCGCAAGGGTTACGCCGACGCGATGATGTACGACTATCGCGGCTTCGTCGCCGAGTGCACCGGCGCGAACATGTTCTTCATGCAGGACGGCAAGATTCACACGCCGCTGCCGGATTGTTTCCTCGACGGCATCACGCGCCGCACGGTGATCGATCTCGCCAAGCGCCGCGGCTACGAGGTGATCGAGCGCCACATCAAGCCGGAAGAACTTTCGGGCTTCACCGAGTGCTTCATCACCGGCACGGCGGCGGAAGTGACTCCGGTATCCGAAATCGGCCAGTGGAAGTTCACGCCGGCCAAGATCACGCAGACGCTGATGGACGACTACTCGGCCGCGGTGCAGCCGAAGCAGGCGGCAGCCTGAAGCTTTTCTTCCTGCGCTTCGTATCAACTTAATGCGCCATGCCCGGCC
>VFQR01000535.1_pt1 | contig 49167 bp, 35 predicted proteins | sample 3512321 | NCBI WGS metagenome assembly VFQR01 (sample SAMN10412374, study PRJNA504923) | tailings metagenome | isolation source: Relicate 3 Philex TSF1 revegetated site | place: Philippines: Tuba, Benguet | collected 2017-08-29 | reverse complement strand
CTTATTCCAAAGAACTTTTATACCCCTATTTTCACTAATTTGTAAACATAGGAGTTACACGGAGTGAGGCGCAGAGTAGCACGGAGTTATTTTAATTCGTATGAAAATACTTTGTATTGGAGAAGCATTGATCGACATGATCTGCACGGATAAGGGTAGTTCTTTATCCAAGGGGCAGCATTTTTTAAAAAAACCGGGTGGGGCTCCTACCAATGTAGCAGCTGCAATTGCTGCTTTAGGAGGCAATGTTGAACTGGCTGCAAAAGTGGGCAATGACCCTTTTGGCAAACAGCTCATTGATGTGATGCAGGAATTCGGTGTATCTACTCGATGGATGTTACAAGATGCTAACGCCTTTACCACTTTTGCATTTGTATCCTTGATGGAAGACGGTGAACGTGATTTCGTATTCAATCGCGGAGCAGACGGACAACTCAGCAGAGAAGAAACAGATGCCATTCCATTGGATGAAGTCAATATCATTCACTTTGGCTCAGCCACGGGTTTTCTACCCGGACCTTTACAAGCTGCCTATCAAGGCATGTTACAGAAAGCATTGATGCAGGATACCATCTTCATTAGTTTCGATCCCAACTATCGTCATCTTTTGTTTCCCAACGAAACCCAAACTTTTATTGATCAGTCCTGGAATTTCTTACAATCCTGTCACTTTTTCAAACTCAGCGATGAAGAAGCCATGCTGATAACGAATACCCATTCAGTAACAGATGCTGCACAGATATTATTGGATAAAACCAATGCTGTATTCACCATTACATTAGGTAAAGAAGGAACTTTACTAGGATTGAAAGGTAAAACAGAGATCATTCCTAGTATCCCTGTTCAGCCGGTAGATACCACCGGTGCAGGTGATGCATTTGTAGGTGCGGTATTGTATCAATTACGTGAAAAAGATTTGAGAAGCATCATACAATTATCACATTCAGAATGGAAACAGATCATCCAAAATGCCAACAAAGCCGGTGCCCGAACCTGCGAGTATCTTGGGGCGATGGAAGCGTTTAAGCATTTGAGTAGCAGTATATTTTCGTAAGCCGAAGGCTTGGGCTGTGAGCTTCGAGCCACGAGCTATGAGCAAAGAAAATAAAGGTGTCAACCAAAATAAAAAGCTCGAAGCTCGTGGCTCACAGCTCGTAGCTAAAAATCACGAACAAGAAATAATTTAAAAATAATAAAAAGAGCTCGTGGCTCACAGCTCGAAGCTCGCAGCTAATATGTACCAATTCAATCTCCACCAACGTATCTCCCGCATCTGCACCCAGGAAAAACTTTCCTTATCGGGTGATGACTTGCATTTTTATACGCGCTTGTGTTCGAATGCGGCGGCTATTGATAGTTTGTATCAGTCTTTGTACAGTAATCATTTGATGGCAGATGCATTATTTGAAAAATTATTATTGACCCTCATCCACAATCATCAACAACGTTCTACTGCTTTGCGGAAAAGAGATTTGGATAAAGCATCGAAGGGTGCCTGGTTTTTAAGTAATGAGATTGCCGGAATGAGTTTGTATGTGGATCGCTTTTGTGGTACTCTGCAACAACTGCCAGAAAAATTATCCTATCTCGAATCACTAGGTGTAAACTTTTTACACCTGATGCCGGTGTTTGAGAGTCCGGAAGGAGAAAGTGATGGTGGTTATGCAGTATCTAATTTTAGAAAAGTAGATGAGCGTTTTGGTACACTGGAAGACCTGCGAATTGTTCAGCAAAAAATGTTGGACAAGAATATGTACCTGATGTTGGATATTGTATTGAACCACACTTCTCATCATCATGAGTGGGCGGTGAAAGCCAAGAAAGGGGATCCTATATATCAAGAATACTTTTACATGTATGATGACCGTACAATACCCGATCAATTCGATGCTACCATGCCTGAAATATTTCCCGAAACTGCACCGGGAAGTTTTACATGGTGTAAGGAAGCTAATAAATGGGTGATGACGGTTTTTCATCAGTATCAATGGGATTTGAATTATACCAATCCCGCGGTACTGATTGATATGTTGGATACTATTTTATTCTATGCCAATCTAGGTGTTGATATTCTCCGCATCGATGCCCCTGCTTTTATTTGGAAACAATTGGGCACTACCTGTCAGAATCTACCACAAGCACATGATATACTCCGATTGATTCGTCAGTGTGTACAAGTGAGTGCCCCGGGAATGGCTTTATTAGGTGAAGCCATAGTTGCACCCAAAGAGATCATGAAATATTTTGGTACCGATTTGTATACTGCACGTGAATGCGATGTGGCTTACAATGCCACACAAATGGCTTTGCAATGGGATGCATTGGCAACAGGTGATACACGTGTGATGTTGGCGGCACAACAAGATCTATTACAAAAACCTTATGGCTGTACGTGGATCAGTTATACACGTTGTCATGATGATATTGGGTTAGGATTTGAAGACAGTTCCATTGCAGCTGCCGGTTTCAATGCCTATGAACATCGGAAGTTTTTAAAAGATTATTATTCAGGTGTTCATCCCGGATCGCCTGCCTCGGGTGCTTTATTTTCTGTGAATCCTAAAACACAGGATGCACGTATCAGTGGGTCACTTGCTTCTTTATGTGGATTAGAAAAAGCCTTGGAATCGAAAAATACATCTTTGATCGATATTGCTGTTAAGAAGATTTTATTGATGCAAGCGCAAAGCTTTTTTGTTGGCGGCATTCCCATGTTATTCTATGGCGATGAAGCCGCTTATACCAATGATTACAGCTATTTGAATGATCCCGGAAAGAGTTATGATAACAGATGGATGCATCGTCCATTGATCGACTGGAACAAGAATAAAAAAACTACTGAGATCGGTACTATTGAGCATCGTATTTTCAATGGCACACAAAAGCTATTGAAGCTAAGAAAACAATTACCGGTAACAGCAGATCAGAAGAATATTCGTTGGATCACACCGCATAATATTCATGTATCCGGTTTCATTCGCTCATTAGGTGATGAACACTTGTATTGCCTTTTTAATTACAGTAACAAAGCCGCTTATCTTACCTGGTATGCTTTCAAAGAGCAAGGTTACCAGATCAACAATCTCTATGACTACTGGAATGAAAAAAGGTACTCAATAGGTGCAGACTATGAGTACCTTGTTATTGAACCGTATTCGTTTTGTTTGCTGGGTTCGGTGAAGGATAGTTGACAGTTGTTAGTTGACAGTTGACAGGGAAATCATTTCTCTTCTGTCAACTGTCAACTAACAACTATTAACCAAACTCACTCATTAATCCGCTCCATCAGTCTTCGCTCTATTCACCGCGTACGCTCCGACTTTGTTACCGGTTTCTAAACCTTTTTCACAATCACTGCGGTAGTGAATACCTCCGTACATTCTGGAGATAGATGCTTCTTTTGCCATGGCATCATATTCCTTTGCTCTGGAGGGTATAATATGACTCAGAATGGTTGCTGCTGCTGCACTGAATGTGGAGTGTCCGGAAATATATGCAGGGAAATTCGGTAAGCCTGTGAGTGTTTTTATTTCAGGATTGAGTTGACTGGGTCTTGGATTGAAATAAAAATATTTGGTATCCCAACATACAATCGCTGCATCCATCATCGCCATATTCAACAATGCCATATTCCTTGCCCAACGTACTTCACTAAATCCTTGCTTGATAAAATCTGCATCTGCAATAGCACCCCAATGTCCGGGAGGTGTAGGCGTTGCAATACCATCCGCCCAAAAATGGGTGATGCGAATTCTTTCCGGTGTTGGATTCTTTACGAAGTCTAATACTTCTGCCAACTCTTTTTTCATTTGTTCGCTGGAAGTGGATGGTGGTGGGCCCGGTCTTAACGTAGGGGTGGTTGTTTCATCAAAAAGAAAGGGACGCACATTTCCAAAACCCGGTAACATCGGCGGACGCTTAGGCGTTTCCAAACTGATCCATGGAGTCTCACCGCGTGCAATGGTAGCGGTTTCTAAAGCTGTCCAGCTAGCTTGGTTACCTGCTGCTGCGCCGGCTCTATCTGCCCTTGCACGAGTCGTGAATTTTTGTGCTACCAATCTACCCAACGCTTCTCCCGCCTCTATATCACTACGGGTAGCCACGCCTGCCATAATCTTGGAAAGTTTTTGTTCATCAGCTTTCTGTTGTATAAAAGCAATCTCACCTGGGAAAAGAAGTTTCATCATCTCAGCCGTAACACCTGCCAGTACTGCATCTTCTGATGGATAAGAAGGTAAATCACTTGTAGGTAGTTTTGCTTTGATGGAGGCATCTGTTTTATAAGGCGCAGGTCTGTTATAGAGTTTCTTATAATGCCAGGCAGCTACCAAGGCATCATACTGTGCCGCACTTACATACGCATACGCTCTTGCTGCATAAGGCGGATTGGCAAATGGAAACAATGGATACGCAAATGGATTATTGGCACTTGGAAAAGGATAAGTACCATCTGCATTTTGATAAGGAGGCAAATTGTATTTTGATACCAATTGCCTCATAAGTTCATTCCATCTCAATACACCACCCGCTCCCCAGTATCTGATACTTGCTTCTTGAGATGCTGTAAGATCACGCTGATAACCTTTGATCTCATTGAGTTCCGCGATATAACCCGGAGTAGTTACCGCAGCAGGTGCAGCTACAGGAAATTCTGTAGGACCCGTTAATAAAACAGGTCTCCAAATACCAGCATCAATATCAGTTTTATTGGGCGCCAATAAAGGTGCATTATCAGTTGTATTGGGAACATCTTTTGAGCATGACAGCTGCAGCATCAAAAAGATGACCAAGAGTAAAAAGGATATATTCTTTTTCATGATTTATTTTTTTGAAGTGTCAGCCTTTTTTTCTGTTTTCTTTTTTGGTGTGAAATCCAGAATATAGAAAACGCCTCCTCCTATATTGGAAGCTTGTCCCATATTCCTACCACTCAATGTTGCATTGGCATTGGCGATGAGTGATAATCCATCTACACCTTTCAGGTTGTACTTAAAATTGACTCCCAGCATGGTTGCATTCATTCTGTTGCTGACAAATGGCATATTGTTTCTCGTGATATCAAAACCTCCGAGTGTGGTCCATTTGTTCCATACAGCTTCTGCAATGAGTCTGCCGGTTCTGTAACCCGCTCGAATATTTATGGAAGAAGCATCGGGCATGGCTACTTCATTGGTTTGGTGTAACTGCGTAGTATAATAGAGTTCTCTGTCTAAGGTTACTTTATCTCTTACCACATATGTTCCGGAAACGGTTGCAAACCATGAGCCGATTTGATAGTCAGCCATGGCTCTGAGCGAAAGCGTTTTACTGCGCAATCCTATTGAAAAAGGTAAGAGATCCGGTGTATAATCTGATACCGGTAAAGAAACTCCACCAATTGCATAAAACGCCAATACACTTTTGCCGAAGTCTTTTTCATAGGGCATCCACTTTACCCAAAGCGAAAGATCTTGTAATCCACTTAGTCCACTGAATGTTCCAGTTGATGCTTTTGTTTTGATATAAGGCAACCCGAATAATACATTTAGTTTATCAGATACCCCATAGTTACCCATGTAGGCAATAGTAGTGGTAGAAACAGTACCCAGATTGAGATTGTTTCTTTTCAAAGTACCTTCCCAATATTGATCCCAGCTACTGTAGTTGTACATCAAACCACTACAGTAATTATTCTTTGCCATCATAATCCCATCAATCTCTGTTTGTGCTTTTGATGGAATACATGCAGCCATTGTTATGATCAGCAAGCATGTAATACGATGAATGCTTGTTTTGATTATTTGCATGATGAATAGTTTTGTTGTGAAAGACTATTGGGTTGACAGTTGTTAGTTGACAGTTGACAGAAGAGAAATTGCTTTCCTGTCAACTGTCAACTAAAAACTATCAACTAAAACCTGAGACTCATCCCCACATTCACTGCCAAATCAGCAAATGCGGCATCTCCCTGTGCGTAAACTCCGGTGATTTTTGTTCTTTGCTTGTCTGCATAGCTCTGTGTACGGCTTCTCACTACCGCTACAGGAACATAGGCATAGAGATTCAACTTTTTTACTGAATAAGTGATCCCTGGTTCGATGGAATTAACATAACCAGGTCTACGGAATCCATAACTGCCGCCGATGAGATCGGAAGAAGGAACAGCTTCATGTCTATAACCTGCTGAGAAAGTAAATCTATTCACTGTGTAATTTGCTCCAAACCGAATCATGTATTGATCAGGTACGCTCATCACATCACTACCATATTGGATAGCTGTTGTGGATGTTGTTCCTCCTCTTGCCGTAGAAACACCGTTATGCTCTCTGGGATTTAGCAGATAAAAAAAATTACCATACAAACTGAGTTGTCTGTTGATGGTTTGAAATGCATTGATCTCTGTCGTGAATCCTGTTCCACCATCACCCAACTGTATCGACTGATCTACAGGACCTAATACTTTTGCACCCGTGTTCGTATAAAAATGATCCATCACACGATAATCGCCGGTAGGTAATTTGATACCCAGTCCCGCTTGTAAAGCAAACTTCTTTCCTTTTGCAGGATCAGTCACCCAATAGTAACCTGACACCCTTGCATCACCCAAACCAAAAGAACTAGTAAGGTGACGTGCTGCTCCTCCATGTTCATATAAAGAGGTACGTGTATTAGAGATCATAGGAATGCTGAATGCCATTGACCATCTGCTATTGAATACACGAATCAAACTCATATCAACAGTTACATTGTTATTGATGACCTGTGTATTGTTCGCAATACGATGTTTTTGTTCTGCGGTTCCTACATAGTGGCGAAAAGAATTAAAGTAGCGGGTATTCAGGTTGAGTGTCCACTTACTGGGAACTGTATCAGAACCCTTGTGATCAATGGTACACATACCACCCACACCACGTATGGCTACACAACCTTGCGAGTTGGCATCAGTATATACAAGAAATGAAAAGAATACTATAAAAATTAAAGATCTCATTGTTTTGGTTTTAGGCATAGCAATGAATCACATGCTACATGTGTAATCCATTCAATTGCTATTTGTCTGTTATCGTTATTTCTTCATTTTAAGTCTGTCAACGATGAGTCTGCCGACACGTTGACCTAAATCGGTACTAACAATACAGGAATTGTGAAAATGAATGCCGCCATAAAACCTAGCCCAGTTATTCTCTTCAGCTGCATGTCTGAATGATTTGAACGAACGATTGGGTATGCCAAATTCCAGTTCAGTAGAATCAGTATAAGCAAAATTATCTCCAAATACACTTGTCAGTGCTTCTGCAGCAGCTGATGAGATCGTGGAATGTCCGCAAGTATATTCCGGGAAAGCAGGAGTTTGTAAATAAGGTCTCCAGTTGGGATCAATGTACTCATTGATAATCGTTTCCGGACGTGCAGTATTGTATTTATACTTCACATACCAAGACTGAATAAATGCATCAAATAAAGCAATGGATGTTTTGGCTACTGCATATACATGTGTAGCAAAATCTGCATTGGCTTTTTTTCCGGCAATCCCTACAATACTCATCCAGTGACCTGAAGGTGAGAATTTTTTACTGCCAAACATCACATGGCCGGTTACATTCATTTTAAATGGATTATCATCCCAAAATTCTGCAATATGTTTCTGCTCTGGTGTCAAGCTGTCAATGGCATTTTTTATGGCTATTACTTCCTGATAGTACTTGCTTTTTTTATCTGACATATTAAAAATCGGTGGCGCCGGCGGATCAAAAATTCCGGCACTGTCTATCACCAAAGGTCTTATTTCATGCCAATGAGGTTCAACCGCAGTGGCATACATAGGAGGCGTGGGCACCCAGCGACCGGGTATTTTTTTCACAGCATATTTTTCTGCTCCGCGAGTTTCGAGATAATTATCTTTCTTACTCCAACGGATGATATGCATGCTGATACTATCAGCCAGTTTTCTTGATGCCTCTTCCATTTTTTTACTCAAGCCCTTGTCTCTGGCTACTTGTAGAATACTGTCTTCATACAATTTCAAACTTCCTTCCGGAAAAGTAACCGACTCTCCTACTTTCATATACGCCAGTAAAGTGGCCAACTCAATATCTGCTTCTGTATCAATAGCAGAGATATTGGGTTGTTGAAGTCCCTTGAGTTGTCCGCCCAAAGAAGCATACTGATCTGGATAAGCAGCAGCAATTACTTCATACGCTGCAATAGCAGCATAAGCGTAGTTGCGTGATGCGACCATGGGTGGAAAATTATTTCCCATCACCACGGTATTTAATTCGTGAACAGTATGACTAAAAAGGGCAGGATCATGTAGGAAATTCTTGTACTCAGTTGACTGCTTACATGACTGAATGCATATAAGCAGCATGAGCCCACCTAAGAGCTTTTTCATAAAACGGTTTGTAAAATAAAATCAGATAAAAAAAGAGTATGCTTAATGAACCATCATTAAGCCTGAGGTGGACGTTCTAAACGATTTACATAATCAGACAAATAAGCGGTTTCCTGATTCACAACATGAACCTGACGCAGGTTAGCATCCCTAAACTGCCAGGAAAAAGAATGATCCCCGGTAAAGTCCAGAATAGAGAATTTCAGAACCGTATGCTGATTGGAAGATTTTTGAGTATTGTTCGCATTGGTATAATCGCCTGCTAAGCGGAAAAAATCATCCCGCGCATTTCTGATACCGATCTTTTGAATATTCGGTACGCACAATAATTCCAATGAGTCTTTATAGAAACGTCTTTTTACAAAATGATAGGTGATGCCATTGATATCCACTTCTCCCGATGCATTTTCAAACTGTTCCGAATTACTACCATAAGGTGTGCTGGCTGGAACTTTGATGTGCAATAGCATGGCTTCATCGTAAATATCATCATAGAGATTTGCTTGAAATGCCTTATCAGAAGCTGTTTCCATATAATTCAACAGCATTCTGTAACCGCCCAAACTAAAGAGCAGTAAACTGAGGGATACTATCGTAGCAAGCCTTTTCAACCCATTAAAAATAATTGTTTTTACTGAACTACCAAGGTTTTTTTATCAGGTCCGATACCGGTTAGTGTTAGTTTTTTCCAGTGTTTGGGTAATACCGATTTGATCTGTGTAATGCCCTTGGAAGTAATATCGATCCCTCCAAAACCCATCAAAACACTTTGTAAAATACCTCCAGCTCCCGTTGCGAAATATGGGTTGGTACCTCCTTTGGTTTCTGCAATGACCCTAAATGGAGGATTGAGATTCGGCTCATAGGATTCTTTGAAGAATTTTAAAGCTTTATCCGCATTCCCCAAACGGGCGTACAGCAGTGTAAAAATGGCTTGTGTCATGGCCGGTGTACCCTCATTGGGTACTCTTGTTTCATAATATTCCAGATCCTTCAATACTTGCTTGGGATCCGATACCTCTTTTAAAGGATAGGCCAACAGATTCACATCCCCCTGTTTAATACCTTCTCCCTGATAAGTAGCATGTTCTCTGGTAACACCGTTCTCCATTTTTAAAATTGGAATATTCTGCGCTACATGCAGCCAGTCTGCATCTGCTTTTACGCCAATCAATGCAGCCGCTTCTGTTGCATAGTTCAATACTGCTTTGGCTGCGGCATTGGTCCAGGCATTATTGTCAACGTTCTCTGCCCATTCATCTGCAGCTACTACATTTTTGATATCATATTTGCCCGCACCATTTCTCTCTACCCTACTTGCCCAAAAATCAGCGGTTTCTTTTAAGATTGGCCAGCCTCTTTCTTTCAGCCACTCTTTATCCTGTGTGACACAATAATAATTCCAGGCAGCAATCCCCACACATGCGGTGATATGGTGTTCAAATGGTCCACTCAACGCCCACACAGGTGTTTCTTCTACGCCGGTAGCTGCACTTTCCCAAGGGAACATGGCTCCTTTGTAACCGTGACTGAATGCATTCTTTTTAGCAGCCGCCAATCGATTGAATCGATACTCCACCATACTTTTAGCCATAGCAGGTTGTAGCACCAGCAATGCCGGATACATCCATAATTCCGTATCCCAAAACACATGCCCATTGTATCCCAATCCACTCAATCCCATTGGGGATGGACTGTAATCTGTTCCTTCACGCGCAAAAGAATACAAATGATACATCATGCTGTGAATATCCTGTTGCGCTTGTGGATCACCTTCGATCTGGATATCGCTTTTCCAAAGTTCTTCCCAGGCTTTTCCGTGAAACGACAGTAAACGATCTCTGCCTTCCAGTTTGGCAAAAATGGTCATACGCTCTGCTTCATTCAATGCATCATCATGATGAGCACTGGTAATAGAAGATCCTGCAACCGAGTAGCGATAAGTGTTTCCGGCTTTCAAGGTTTTATTGAATTTCATCAAGTGCATGTTATTATCCCACATTTCATGTATCACACGCGGCTCTTCACCATGCTTCTCTGAAAAAAGAAAAGTATTCGATGCACACATCAATAGTTTTCCTGTCGGACTCTTTGCTGATGAAGTAAGTAGGCTGATGGTCACATGTGGACGATCAATTTCATTGTAATAGTTCTGAACATCTTTTAGCGCATCAGGGGCTTCCATCACACTCGCTGCATTGATCAGGATATCTTTTTTTGCCTGTATCGTCACATCCATCAGTACCGTAAATGGAAGATGGCGTAAGGAATAATAAGAATAGGTTACTGTAGCTTTATCACTATAATCAAAAGAGCAGGTAAAAGATGCTTTTTTCATATCCAATTCCTGCTTCATATTGCTTACCTCCGATGCTGTGATATTTCTGCCATCAATTCCCAGTTGCATGTTCAACAAATTGAAACTGCGGAGAAAATTACTCACCCTGCCACGACCATACTGATCATATGCACCCGCCAATACCACTTCCTTTACTTTGAAGGGTTCAGGAGAGGAAACAATGCCAATCATACCATTGGCTACTGTTACTCCATAATAATTAGAGGGTGTTACGGAAGATACTGTGAGCTTCCATGGATCCTGAGATTTTACTGGTGCAATTCCAATAAAAAAGATTAGCAGGTAAATCAAGTGCAATCGTTTCATAATGCTTATTTTGCAAGTACTGACGTCTGCTCAAATTTATTCTAAAACCCTGTATGAAACATATTTTTATTATCGCAATCGTTTGCGTCTTCGGGCTGGCCTGTTCTCAATCTACCAGCTTACTGCAAGAGGTAGATCCTGAAAAATCAGGGTTGCAATTTTCCAATACCATCATTGAAAACCAAGAACTGAATGTACTGAATTATGAATACATCTATAATGGTGGCGGCGTTGGCATTGGCGACTTTAATAATGACAGCTTACCGGATATTTACTTCACAGGTAACAGAACCCCCAATAAACTTTTTCTGAATAAAGGGAATTTGAAGTTTGAAGACATCACTGAACAAGCGGGTGTGAGTGGCAATGGGAAATGGAGTAAAGGAGCCAGTATCATTGATATCAACAATGATGGGCTATCGGATATCTATGTTTGTGCAGCTGTTTTATCAGATAGCAATGCCAGAAAAAATCTCTTGTATGTGAATCAGGGAGTAAATGCAACAACCGGCATCCCTGTATTTAAAGAAATGGCGAAAGAATATGGACTGGATGATGTATCGAATACCCATATGGCTGCTTTCTTCGATTATGATAATGATGGAGATCTCGATGTATATCTTTTGGTGAATGATCTTGACGGTACTTATCCGAATGAATTTCGCCCCATTCGTAAAGATGGCAGTTGGCCAAATACAGACAAACTACTAGAGAATAGATTCGACTCAACACTTCAGCACCCTGTATACACAGATGTTTCTGCAAAAGCAGGCATTCTGATTGAAGGTCATGGTTTGGGAATTAGCATTGCTGACATCAATCAAGATGGATGGAAAGATATTTATATCAGCAATGATTACTTATCTAATAACATTCTTTACATCAATAACAAAAACGGAACCTTCACTGATCAATGTGCCACTTACTTGAAACATACCAGTAAGAACGCCATGGGTAATGATATTGCAGACATCAATAATGACGGTTTAGCTGATATCATTGAAACAGATATGATGCCCGCTGATAACTATCGACAAAAAATGATGCATTCGGATATCAGTTATCAGACATTTCAAAACAGCGATCGTTATGGATATATGTATCAGTATCCAAGAAATACTTTACAACTGAATCAGGGATTGATCTCACAAAAGAATGATTCACTACGTAGACCAGCATTTAGCGAGATCGCTTATTTCAGTGGTGTAGCACATACCGACTGGAGTTGGGCGCCTCTTCTTTTTGATGTCAATAATGATGGATGGAGAGACTTGTTTGTTACAAACGGACTTCCCAAGGATATGTCAGATAAAGATTTCATGTCGTACAGAAGCAATGCTGTAGCCAATGCGCCGCTTGAAGAAGTATTAAAACAATTACCTGTGGTAAAAATCAGCAACTATGTTTTTCAAAACAATGGAGATCTGAGTTTTACCGATCGAACCAAGGAATGGGGAATTGATTTCCCTACATTTTCAGCAGGGATGGCTTATGCAGATCTTGACGGAGATGGTGATTTGGATGTTGTGATCAACAATACCAATATGCCTGCTACATTATTAGAGAACAAAGAACGCCAGCAAAAAGAGCCTTCAAATTTTATTCGTATCGGGTTAACCGGTACCGCTCAAAATATTTCCGGTTTAGGTGCATGGGTACATGTGTACGCAAAAGGTATGCATCAGGTAATTGAACATTCGCCCTATCGTGGTTATTTATCTACCATAGAAAACACCCTTCATTTTGGTATCGCGGATCATACCAGTATTGATTCTATTCGTGTGATATGGCCGGATGGCACATCAGAAATAAGAAAAAATATACCAGCTAATCAGATCCTTCGTTTTTCAATAAGCAATGCCGGTCTTTATGATCAAGCTTCACCTGCTGCAACAATGACTTTATTTGAAGATATTACTACTGCCAGTGGTGTGAACTATGGATTCTCTGAAGTTGACTTTATTGATTTTGATATCCAACGTTTATTATTACACAAGCTCACACAATATGGTCCCTCTCTTGCCGCCGGAGATTTGAATGGAGATGGGAAAGATGATTTTGTTGTGGGTGGAGGTTCTCCTTTTCATGCATCTACTTTTATTCAGGGTGCAAATGGACGTTTTACAAGAAACTATTTACCCGGCTATAAGAGTCCGCAATACCAAGATGATGCAGGTATTAGTTTATTAGATGCTGATGGTGATGGCGATCTGGATATTTTCATTGTTTCAGGTGGTGCAGAAAATCAACCTCAGACGAAAGCTTATACCGATCATTTCTATCTCAATGATGGCAAGGGGAATTTTACAGAACTCACGGCTGACTTTACCAATAATCGCACTACTAAAAGTTGTATCAGTGCTTTTGATTATGATCAAGATGGGGATCTGGACCTCTTTATAGGCGGAAGGGTGATACCCGGAAGGTATCCGATGCCTACCAATAGTTTCATCTACAGAAATGATTCTGAGAAAGGTAAAGTTGTGTTCACAGATGTTACGTCCAAAGTAGCCCCTGATCTTTTGAATATTGGTATGATTACAGCTGCTTTATGGACTGATGCTGATGCAGATGGCAAAACCGATCTTTTACTAGCTACTGATTGGGGTAGCATCCAATTATTAAAAAATACGGGCACCGGTTTTAAGAAAACCAATACTTCCCTTACCGCCTTTACCGGATGGTGGAACAGTCTTATTGCAGTTGATTTGGATAATGATGGTGATATGGATTATGTAGCGGGCAATTATGGACGCAATGGTTTTTTACAAGCTTCTGAACAATACCCGCTAAAAGTGTACGCCAAAGACTTTGATAACAACTCCAGCTTAGATGTTGTATTCAGCCATTGGCTACCCAGTATTATTTACGGTGAGAAAAAAGAATATCCTGTTGCAGGAAGAGATCTGATATTGAGAGAAATGAGCGTATTAAAAGAGCGTTTCCCAAATTATGCCGGATATGCTAAAACAGAAATGACCCAATTATTTTCACCGGAAGTATTAAAAGATGCCTATCAATTAAGCGCGAATTATTTACAAAATTGCTGGATTGAAAATAAAGGATCCTTAAACTTTGAAATGCATGCTTTACCTGCTGCTGCACAAATGGGACCTGTATACGGAATCATCGCACGAGATCTTGATATGGATGGGAGAAAAGATTTGATACTTACCGGTAATGAGTATTCGATGGCTCCCTATCTTGGCAGACAAGATGCGTTGAATGGTTTGGTACTATTGAATAAGCAGAACAATGTATTTGAAGCCCAATCAATAGCAGCATCCGGTTTTTATACACCTGCCAATGGAAGAAGCTTGGTGGAACTGGTCATTCAGAATCGTTTAAGCGTTATTGCAGGGCAAAACAGAGACATGCTTAAGATGTTCAGTTTACAAAACAATAACGGTTCTTTTGTAAAAGTGAATCCACTTGAAACACATGCAATTGTTTATTTAAAAGATGGAAAGAAAAGAAAAGAAGAATTCAGTTTAGGTCAAGGATTTCTTTCTCAATCTTCCAACTATATTCATTTGAATTCAAGCATAGCGTCAGTTGATATTTTTATAGGTAGTAAAAAAAGCCGAACACTAAAACCCTGATACTTATGAAAATTCATTATCAGCTTTGGTCTTTTCTTTTGCTTGCGGTAACTGCTGTTACAATTGGTTGTCACCCCCCCAAGGAAAGAGACCTCACTAAGCTCCAGGAACTTCAGTATCAGTGCGTACAGCATCTCACCGATGTGATTGTGTATGATATCGTAAATCCACCTGTAGCCAGCAGAATGTATGCATATAGTACCCTTGCTTATTATGAAGCACTGCAACCTACCGATCCCTCTTATGCAAGTTTATTACCTAAGCTTCATGGATTTGCAGAGCTATCGCTTACTGATACCAACCAGCGACGTGATTATAGGCTATCTGCTGTCATTGCATTTATGAAAGTGGCGGAAGCTTTGGTGTTTTCAAAAGATAGTATCAGAGCAGCGCGAGAAGAATTAGTAGATTATTTCAGTGATCTGGATCAAGAAGTATATACCAATTCCATTGGTTGGGGTGAAACAGTTGCTAATACTATTTTGGGGAGGGCTTCTAAAGATGGATATAAGCTAACACGCGGTATGCCAAAATTTAGCGTACTGAAAGAAATAGGCATATGGCAACAAACGCCGCCTGATTATGAAGAAGCTGTTGAACCCAACTGGAGATTGATTCAACCTCTTTTATTAGACTCTGCTTCACAATTCAAACCTGTTAGACCACCAGCTTATAATATGAATGCTTCCAGTCAGTATTATAAAGAAGTGAAAGAAGTATATGATATAAGTCAGCACCTTACAGAGGAACAGAAACTGATCGCCCGTTTTTGGGATGATAACCCTTTTGTTTCAGAACACAAGGGACATTTAACCTATGCCAATAAAAAAATGACCCCTGTAGGTCACTGGATGGGTATTACTGGAATATTGAGTAATCAATCAAAAAAAACGACACTGGATATCGCACGGGTTTATGCATTAACAGCTGCTGCTATTTTTGACGGATTCATTTCAACATGGGAAGAAAAATACACCAGCAAAACCGTTCGCCCGGTAACAGTGATCCGTGAACATATGGCTTCTGAATGGAACCCCGTTTTACAAACACCTCCGTTTCCTGAATATACCAGTGGACATAGTGTTATTTCAGCAGCTGCCGCATCTGTTCTTGCTGCAGTGTTTGGCGATAACACAGGTTTCCGCGATACCACTGAATTGCCCTATCTTGGATTGGAAAGAAGTTTCAGTTCACTTCAGGCTGCTTCTGATGAAGTAAGTATGAGTAGGGTGTATGGTGGTATTCACTATCGCTCCGCAGTGATGAACGGACAAAAACAAGGTCAACAAATTGGCGATTATTTTATCCGCACTTTCTTACAGTAATGTTTGAAATGGTATCAAGAGCCAGAGTGCTATTGATTTTGTTTCAAGCTAACCAGTATTTTTGTGTAGCAAAAAAAGAAGAGATTTTATGAAGCGTTTTTTTTATGTGGTTATCGTATTGGGAATTTTAGCAGGAGGCATTGGATTTTTTCTACCATCAAATCAATTGAAAAGTATTACTGCGAATGCTACTACACCTTTTGATGGAGTTTCAAGAGTAATCGTAAACAAACAATACTGGAAAAACTGGTGGCCGGGTACCGTACAGAATGATAGTACTTTGGTATTTGAGAATACCGAACTGCATATTGATATGTTATTACTCAATGGCTTTAAAGCTAAGTCGTTGAATACAAATATTCCCGCTTTTCTAGAACTACAAACTATTGCTACATACAATGCCGAAACCGCATTGACATTCAACATAAACTTTAGCTTCTCGAATAATCCATTCATTAAACTCTATCAGTACCTATTGTATCGTTCCGAACAAAAAAAGTATGAGCAACTATTCAAGAACCTAAGTCTTTCTTTTTCCAATGTGAAAAGAGTATATGGATTTGATATCCAAATGGGAAAAGTACCTAATGCTTATTATGTATCAGTAAAAACCTATCTGGATCATTATCCAACAACAGAAGAAGTATATGCGAGTATAGGTGAGGTCACAAATTTTATTCAATCACAAAATAGCAAAGTGATGAATGAACCTATCTTTAATGTTTTTAAAGAAGGAGAAAATAAATACCTGTTAATGGTTGCTGTAGCATCTGATCGAGAAATACCTACGCAAGGAAAGTTTCTTCAGAAGAATATGATGCTAGGCAATATCGTGGTTGCAGGAGTGAAAGGAGGCTACGACGCCATCAATCAATGTAAAGAAGCTGTTCAGTTTTATGTGAGCGACTTCAGAAAAGTGTCTCCGGCTATTGCATTTGAAAGATTGATCACCAATAGACTACAGGAAAAAGATAGTAGCAAATGGATCACTACGATCAACTATCCTGTATTTCAATAACCCATCAATTCTCTCCTAATACCAGCATTGTATCATTATTACGGGCAAGTATATAAGCTTGCTTGCCTGCAATGGTAATCGATCGGATATTGCGTACTTGTCCTTTTACACGAGCCGATTGTTTTGGTGACATCAGCATACCTTTTCCTTTTTGGTATTGTAGTATGTTTCCAAAATCAGCATCTTGTCTACCAATCTCAACATTGTTGCTATAAAAGTTACCAAAAGTCATCCATTGTATACCATTTGGTGATATTATTTTCTGGATGGCCCTGATCTGACTGAACTGGGTTTCATTGGGTAAAGGACTAGCGGTAAATGAACCATTACCATCATTGATCAGTAGCATATGATCAAAACAATTTGCTTCCAATTGGAAGGCTTTTTCAAATTTTTGTGGTGCAAACAATTCTTTTAATTCAGCTTTGGCAAAATCAGCAGCATAGAGATATTTTTTTCTAATGGCAGGTATTGATTTCTCCAAGATCATCTTACTAACAAAAGGGATTTCTTTTCCATTGACATAATAAGTCATGAGCTGCTCTACCCTACCATTGTCATCAAAATCATTCATATACATACGAACCGGTGCCTCTGATGAAGCTTTCACCCGACTATTGCGACCAAAATTACCGGCGAGGATATCGATATCTCCATCTCCATCAATATCATCTGCATAAATAGATTGCCACCATCCTTTTAGCGTTGTGATATTTTGCTTTACATATTGTTGTCCGTTTCTGAGGAAGACATCAATACCACCCCAAGTATATGCCAACAATAGATCTTTCTGTTGATCATTGTTCATGTCCACCCACTGAGCAGATGTTACCATACCTGGATTCATCAACTCATTGCTATATGTTGCTGTTACATCCTTGAAATTGCCATATCCATCATTCAATAATAAATAAGAACGTGGTGGCATACCATAGGCCCAGGTAATAGAACGACCTGCGAAAAAGAGATCCACGAATCCATCTCCATTGATATCATGTGCTACTACTTTGCTCTGTGTATTCATGCCTCTGGGAAATGCAAGTTCTTTTTTACGCAGATTACCTCTTCCATCATTGAGGTATAATAATGGTTGCAAGTGTTCATCATCTTCATAATATTCATTCCCTCCTGTTGCAATCACAAGATCAATTGCCTGATCATTATTGACATCTACCCAAAGAGCATCCACATTTTCCCACATCGTATCTTTTTCTAATGCAGGCTGTACAGAACGTACAAATCTTCCTTGCTGGGTTTGAAGGAACAATCCGTTCTTACCCCCTTTCGATGCGCCAACAAATACATCATCCAACCCATCTTTATTGATATCAGCTACCGCCAATGCCGGACCCTCTGTTGAAAGCATATGCGGAATCAAAGGCTCTCTATCGAATTCATTAAATACATTTTCTTCATGCAAAAATTGCAAGCCTGTAACGGAAGTAATATCCTGTAATAAAGCAGCTCCATCACTTTGATGTAATCTTTGAGCAAAATCAAACGAAGGCAACCCTTTGGTATACTTAGCTTGTAGGGTTTTACCTTTGGTAATTTTTATTGACTGATATGTTCGGTCTGGCCATATCAATACAGCAGAATCGGGCTGCATGTTGTTCAAGCCCGCTAGCAATGGTAACTGCATGCTAGACAGAAATCCTCTTACAGGATAATGCTCAAAGCTTTGTATTTGTGCTTGGGTATAGATCAATAATTTAGCTCCGATTGCGTTTCGATTCAACTGATCACCTTCCAGCTGCAGCTTTACATAATTTTGAGCAGTGCTATCGGTATTGGTTTTATTTTCATAGATCAGTACCGAGTCATTGATATTGTTCACTACAACATCCAGATCCCCATCATTATCTAAATCAGCAAAAACAGACCCATTCGAAAAAGTAGGTAGGTTACCTTTGATACTATCGGTGATATTATTAAACTGTAGCGACCCCTTATTTCTGTAAAATTGATTGGGCAATTTGATTTCAGGAAACTTACTGATCAATGCCAGATCCTTGTCTTGAAGTGTATTGTTTTTTAGTTTGTCCTGCAACTCTCCTCCTGATACATAATTAATGTAATCAATATCATTCATACGCTTAGGGATACCATTGGAGACAAACAAATCTTTGAGTCCATCATTATCAAAATCCATCCACAAAGAAGCCCAGCTCCAGTCTGTTGCATGAATCCCCGCATATTGACCTACTTCACTGAAATATCCATTTTTTCTATTGTACTGAAGATTATTACGTGCATATTGATGCGTATAGCCGTACTGTAATTTTTGTTGGAAAATATTATAATCATCTTCTGCCATTGATCTTTTTAACATGTATTGATCATAAGGCAACATATCCATAGAAATGATTTCCGGATAAGCGTCATTATTGATATCTGCAACATCAACACCCATTGTAAACTGACTCGTGTGCATCAATTGTTCTGAGCCTTGTTCAGAAAAACTGCCATTTTTTTGATTGATATAGAGATAATCATTTTCATGAAAATCATTACCTACATAGATATCAGGCCAACCATCCAGATTGATGTCAGCAACTACAACACCCAATCCATATCCGATCTTACTTCCATTGATCCCTGCTTCTTTGGTCACATTGGTAAATTGCTGAATGATGTTTCCATTCTTGTCTTTACCCTGATCATTACGGTAAAGTCTTTGTCCGGCCAATGAATCATATGTATTCAAAAAATTAGCGCGCGGTGCATAATTACCATCATGATTCACAGAGTGATTGAGCAGGAACATATCCAGATCCCCATCACCATCATAATCCAAGAAAGCAGATTGCGTACTGAATCCGGAAAAATCCAATCCGTATGCTGCTGCTTGATCTTCATAAACAGGTATTCCATCTTTACCGATTCCTGTGCATACCAATAATTGATTTTTCCCTTTGAGGGTTTTATAATTACCAACTCTACAAATATAAATATCCAATAAGCCATCATTATTGATATCTACAACAGACACACCTGTACTCCAAGCCCCATCGGCAGGAATACGGGCTTCTTGTGTAACATCCTTGAATTGAAGATTACCGGTATTGAGGTATAGCCTGTTGTTTTCTTGATTGGCAGCAAAAAATAAATCTATTAAGCCGTCATTGTTAAAATCACCCGCTCCAACCCCTGCTCCATTATAATAGTACATATAAGAAAACAGGTTGAAGGAAGTAGACGGATGTAGTGTATTACTAAAATGAATACCCGTACGTTCATGATCTGCAATTTCAAATAGGGGCGCTTGTTCTTTTCCTTTACAGCCTATGCCGATCATCACAAGCAGTGAAAAACCTGTATAAATTGATCTAATATTCATTCCTTTCATTTTACCTGTTGTGCTTATTTTTTTCTAGACTGATGGTTAATATTATAACACACAGGTGTATCATTATTGCGTGCAAACAAAATGGTATTTCTATTCTTTTGTTCAATCATGGCAATATCTCTTATCTGTCCTTTTACAAACAATCCAGATACAGTTGCCGTTTGGGGTTCAAAAACATGATTCCCTTTATTGATCAAAACATGTCCGTAAGATGCATCCACACTACAAAACTGTGGTAAGAGATCAAAGAAATTGCCCGCCATGATGAGGTCATTTTTACCATCCTGATTGACATCTATAATCAGAGATGCATGCACTGAAGACAACTGTGCCATATAAGGCAATGCCATGATTTCAAACTGCCCTTTTCCGTTATTGATCGCTATTGAATTCGCAGCATTATTTACGGTGAGTAGTTTGGCGTCTTTCAAACCCTCTTTAAAAATCTGCCCGATGGTTTTACCAGCAAAATCTGAATGTTTAAGATTGGATTTTTTTAAGGATGGGATCTGATCCGTGATATCTTTTTTCAGGAATACCGGCACATCTTTTTTCTGAATACTTTGACTGAAAATTTTATCAACTGTAGCATTCTGATCAAAATCCTTGATCCAAAGATTGACAGGATTGTCAAAAGTAGGTCGCATATAAAAGTTCTGACCGATATTTCCCAGCACTAAATCAGGATGGCCATCGCCGTTCAAATCTCCTACAGATAAAGATTGCCACCAACCCAGTTCCTTTTCAAGTCCGCTTGACAATTCCTTACACTGACCATTCGAGAAACTGAAAATTTTGGGGGACATCCATTCTCCTGTAATGATCAGTTCATTTTTCTGATCACCATTCACATCCACCCATGCTGCATCTGTCACCATTCCCAATTGACTCATCAATGGGGCCACTTTTTCTGTTACATCTGTAAACTTACCTCCACCTTCATTATGGTATAAATAGCTTTTGGGAGAAATGCCATAATTCTGCGGTTCACTTCTACTACCAACAAACAGATCCATTTTACCGTCTGAATCATAATCTAAGGCAACGGCAACACCGGCATTGGTATGACTCAGCGGAAAAGTACCTGATTGTAATGTAAAGTTACCCGTACCATCATTGATATACAATTGATGCTGGTATTTTTCAGAAGAGGCAGGCACAAAGTTTCCTCCTCCACCTACAAATAAATCTATGTCACCATCCTGATCGGCATCAAAGAAGATGGCAGCAGTTACATCATTGAAAGTAAACTTCTCAAAATCTGAAACTTTCTTTTTTATAAAACCTTGTGATGTCTGCAAATACAATTGTGATGGTTGTCCAACAGCACCTCCTAGAAAAATATCTTCTAATCCGTCTTTATTTACATCTGCCACAGCAGTTTTGGGCCCCTGTTTAGAGAGCATAAATGGAATATTTCTTTCCTGATAAAAATCAATATGCTCATCTTCCTTGTGTGCATCAAATGAATAGTTGATCTGAGACAATAAAGTCTCTTTTGAAACAAACTGTTCCGGTTGCCAAGGTTTTACTTGAGTACTATCATAATAAACATGTTGCAAACGATTCACTGTTGGGTTTGCAAGCGTATGGATCGTATTATTAGGCCATTGTATCTGTATGGAATCAACCTTATGATTGCCGATCCCAATGGTTTGTTTGTATTCTACAGACGACTGAAACCCTTTACTCGGAATTAATTCGCGCGTGATCAATTGATCACCTGCATAGACTTTGATTTTACTGCCAATTGCAAACGGATTTTTGTCTTTAAAATGCAATTGCAAAGCGATATAGTTATTGGCAGAATCATCATTGCTAGTATTCCTGTATACAAGTGCATCTTGATTCACATTGCTGATAATCAGATCAAGATCGCCATCATTGTCGAGGTCTGCATAAGAAGCGCCATTGGAAAAAGTAGGCTGATCAAGTCCCCATTCATTTTCAGCATCCCTAAATTTTAGGTTGCCCAAATTCTTAAATGCTTTATTAGGAATGGGAACAGATGGCATTTTATCGATAACGGTATTCACTTCTTCTTTTTTGCCTTTCAATACCATCTGATTCACCACATCATTGGCAAAGAAGTCTATAAAATCCTGATCGGTTACATCTCGATAGATACCGTTACAAACAATGATATCGGATAAACCATCATTATCAGCATCAAACATCAAAGCGCCCCAACTCCAGTCGCTTGCAGCAACACCGCTAAAAAATCCTGTTTCCAAAAATCGTCCCTCACCATTGTTGACCTGCAAGGCATTCTGTGTATACTGGTTATAAAAGCCTTGGTCTTGTTTTAACTTGAATACATCATAATTTTCAAAAGAAGTATTGGTCTTCAACCGATAATCATCGCCCGGCAACATATCGGTGGTAAAAATATCAGGCTTTCCATCATTATTGATGTCTTGCAGATCTGCTCCCATCGATGAAAAGCTGATATGCTGTGTACGATTCTCTATTTCATCTTTAAACGTACCGTCTCTTTGATTGATGTATAAATAATCTTTTTCAAAAAAGTCATTGGAGACATACACATCCGGATAACCATCCAGATTCACGTCGCCAACAGTAACGCCCAATCCAAAACTGATAATACTACCATAGATACCAGCTTCTTTGGTTACATCTGTAAATTTTCCATTGTCGTTTCGCAGCAAATGATCACCTCCACCTTTTAAGAATTCAGCATAAGGAGCTTGTGCATCAGGCACACTACGCATATTGGCATAGTTCAAAGAATTGACAGGGATCGGACTATTGTTCACCAAAAAACAATCCAAATCACCATCCAAATCATAATCAAAGAAAGATGCGTGGGTTGTGTAACCATCATTGTCCAGTCCATATTCAGCTGCTCTTTCGGTGAATGTCATGTTCTGGTTATTGATGTACAGTTTGTTTTTTCGTAATGCTTTATTGAGCATGTTTCCAGCATTACAAACATAAATATCCAACCAGCCATCGGCATTGATATCTACAAAGACAATTCCTGTGCTCCATTCATTATTATAAGTAATTCCTGCTTTCTCAGTAATATCTTCAAATTTCAAATCCCCTTTATTCAGGTATAGTTTATTGCTACTTTGATTTGCAGTAAAGAACACTTCGGGGAGACCATCATTATTCAGATCACCTGTTGCTACACCACCGCCATTATAAAAATTTCGATACTTGAATACATTGAAAGATTCTGATTCTGTGAGCGTATTCTTAAAATTGATATTGGAATCAGATACCAATGTGTACAGCGTCTTTTTACGATCATTCTTACAAGCTATCATGCAAGCACAACAAATAATCAGCAGCCAAAATGGATAACGTATCATAGCATGCTAAAATAGTATAAATACCGGCTGATATTGTTGAAGCATAGCATAAAGTGAACATAAAAAGAGAGGGTAGCTTGATGGCTCATAGACCATGGTCCATGGTCTATGGTCTATAAACCATGTGCCATAGTAAAAGAAAGAGGCTGTATCAAATGTCTGATACAGCCTCTTTGAGAAAATATGAATCTATCTGAATTAGTAACCTACGTTCTGTTTCAGATTAGGATTAGATGCTAATGCAGTAGTTGGAATAGGATATACTGCTTTGTAAGCTTCTGATGCGTTTGGTCTTTCTTCAACAGGAGCGTTGAATCTTCCGAAACGGATCATATCTGTTCTTCTGTGACCTTCGAGATAGAGTTCACGACCTCTTTCAGCCAACAGTGAAGTCAATGTTACTGAAGTAGCCGGAGTTGCACCTCTCAATACACGGATGCTGTTTACAATGGTCAACGGAGTTTCGCCGTTTGCACCAGTTGTACCACCTCTCAGTAATGCTTCAGCTTTCATCAGACGAACATCAGCAAAACGAAGGAATGGAAACTCATTCTGACTTCCCCATGCACCGTCATTGATGGTAGCAGGATCCAATGGGAATTTATTGACACGGATACCACTTGCTTCACCATTGAAGAAAATAGATGCGTTACGAGTGAAAACCAATGGGTTACCACTTCTGTCAAACAAATCACCAATTGGGTCTCCAATAACACCTGGTTCTTTAGGGTTGTTCGCTTTAACAGGACCACGAGCTTGTCCAACCAAGAAACCGGCATTAGAACCTACTAAGTTGGTATAACCGGCCAATGGAGTTGATTTACGAACGTCAACATCTTCAAAACTATCATAGAATTGAGACAGTGTTACGAAACCATTCCAGCTTGATGGGCGTTGGTTATAGTGCCAGCTTTGACATGTTTGCCAAACCAGGTTAGCACCATTACCGGCTCTTGCATCGCTTCCGGGCTTGCGCACGAAAATGTTTTCAGAAGAAGCGGTACCGTTATTCCACTTAAAATTATCCCAATATTGAGGATCTAAACTTAGGTTCACATTCGCTGCAACTAAATTGCAGTATTCAATCACCTTGTTCATATCTGCAGGTGCAAAAGTATATGGACCGGCAGGTGAAGCAGGATCTTGCTTGTAAACAGCTTTGTTCAAGTATGCCTTAGCTAATAAAGCCCATGCAGCTTCTTTTGTTGCTTGACCTCTGTTGTTTCTGTCATATGCAGGCAAATTAGGCACTGCAGCTTCCAGTTCAGTAATGATCGCATCGATAGCAGCTGATCTGGTCAATACATCAGGAATTACATTAGCAGCAGCTGTTGCAGGACGTGTTTGCACTTGTCCGTACAAGTCACAAACCTGTAAGCGGAAGAAAGAGCGTAAGAACTGTCCTTCTGCTTTGGTAAGACCCGTAGCAGTTTCAGCTACCAGTGTTGTTTGGAATAGGGCTCCATTTAAACCATTCCAGGTATCATTGATCTGGTTATGGTCAGGTCCCCATGTGTGCAGGTGCAGACGACGCCATGTACCGAAGTCATCCCAGTCTGTACCACGTGTTGGGCCCATGATTTCATCGGTGGAATGCTCTTGCAAACCAAACCAGTTACCCTGGCCACCGGTTAATTGATTTAATTGCTCGTACACCGCAGCTATGGATGGGGGAGTTGGTGCACCACCACCTGTATTAGGAGCGATTGAGTTCGGTGCTTCCAGCTTGGGGTCAAGCTTGGAGCAGGATACGGTTAGTGCGGCTACCGCAGCAAGAACCGGTACAAACCTACTTTTAAAGATATTTTTCATTGCTTTCAGTATTTATTATTTAAAATCCAACATTTAAACCTACAGTAATGATCCTTGGTCTTGGATATTGAGTGTAATCAAATCCGCGAGAAGGGATGCCATTGATGTTTTTGTCAACATTCACTTCAGGATCGATGCCAGAGTATCCGGTAATCAGGGCTAAATTCTGACCTGATGCGAATACGGACATTGATTTAAACAGGCTGCTTTTCTTCAGGTTAAATGCATAGCTCAGGTTCACGTTCGCAAGACGGATGAAATCACCCTTCTCTAAGAAACGAGTTGAAACTGATCCAGGGTTAAATGGATTCTCAGGTCCGTTTCCAACATCGTATGTAACGTTACGAGCATTACGCAAGCTACCTTTCAAGAATAACGCGTTCGCTGTATTGTTATATACGTGGAAACCTGACACTGCGTTCAAAAACACGCTCAAATTCCATCTGCCGTATGAGAAATTATTAGTTAAACCGGCAAAGAAGGTAGGTAATGCAGACCCAACCAGTTGGTTAGCAGCACCATTACCATAACGAGCGTTACCGTTACCGTCAAAACCATTGAATACAGGCATTGACCAAGTAAAGATAGAAGATCCGTTGGTCAGGGTTTGTGCAAATGCACCTGTCAGACCCTGTCCACTCACCGAACCAGTGTTGATTGGTGTTGGCAAACCTTCGATATTATTGTTAACGGTAGTCATGTTATAGCTGATGTCCCAGCTGAACTTCTTGCCTTGTACAGCACGATAGTTAACACTTGCTTCCCATCCTTTGTTGATTACTTCGCCATCTAAATTTATCCACCAGTTGGCAGTAGGAGCAAAACCACCCGGTGTTGGAGCGAAGAACAACATGTTGGTACGCTTGTTATTATAGTAATCCAAGGTTATAGACAATCTTTTGTCTTTGGTAGTGAGGTCTACACCAAAACCGGTAGTAGCTACTTCTTCCCATTTCAAATCTGGATTACCTTGTTGAATAAAGCGGGTAACAGGACCTGAACCTACATCAAATGTTTGCTGTAAGTTAAGGGCTGCATAAGAGCCGATGTTATCCTGGCTACCTAATATACCATAGTTGGCTCTGAAGCTCAGATCGCTTAAGAAACCTCCAAAGATATTTTGCATGAAAGACTCTTCCAATGCTCTCCATTTGAAGGCAAAGGCAGGGAAGGTTGCATAACGATTATTAGAACCAAACTTAGAAGATCCATCAGATCTTACAGTCACAGTCAGGAAGTACTTATCGTTATAAGTATAGTTCAAGCGGCCGAAAATAGATTGTAATTCATTTTTACCATATGAAGGTAAAAAGTCGGCATAATTATTAAACGCGTTATAATCTTTTACAAAAACATCGTTAGGACCTACAACCGGTGTTTTGGTACCCCAACCGAATGAGGCTTTGTAACGACTTTCAAAACTCTGATAAGAATAACCTGCTATCGCATTGATCGCATGTTTCTCATTGAAAGTTTTGTCATAAGTCAGGTAGTGTTCAATTAATGTTGATTTGCTTTCCAAATTTTGTCTGGTGGTACGACCATTCCCTTGAATACCATTACCATAGTCTCTACCAAATACGTTAACCGTACCGCCATAAGCGTTAGATCCCAAACGAGGGTCGGCAAATGAGGTTTTCTCCGCATTAGAATTATCTAAACCCAATACCACTTTATAGTTCAGGGCTTTTGTGATCTGATAGCTTGCAGAGAAATTACCCAGGAAACGATTATTGAAATCGGTATCAGTAAAATAAGCCAGCATTTGAGCCGGATTACGCTGATCGCCGGGCTGATAGAAAGTGCCATCTTGGTTATAAATAGGGTTGGTTGGGTTGAACTGCAATGCAGCACCTAACAAACTACCCTGATAACCTGCATTATTAGAAAGCGGTGCGTAAGAGTTCTCTGTTCTAGATATAGTTACATTCGCTTCCAGTTTCAACTTATCGTTGAATAATTTCTGACCGATGTTTGCACGACCAGTCAATCTTTCCAATCCGGTATTTTTAATAATACCTTCTTGATTATCATAAGAACCACTCAAACGTACAGAAGTACCTTTATTACTCATTGACCAGCTTAAATTGTGGTTCTGAGAAATGGCATTTCTGAAGATCACATCCTGCCAATCGGTATTCGCACCTCTGTCGATACCTGCTACCGCAACGGCAGCAGCATCCGGTGAAGCACCACCATCAATATTGGCTCTTTTGGCTGCCAATAAGAAGTCTTGTGCATTCATCAAATCATAACGACGAGCGGTTTGTGCGAGAGTTGTATTGGCACTGTAAGAGAATACGCCACCTTTACCACCTTTACCTTGTTTGGTAGTGATCAAGATAACGCCATTCGCACCTCGTGAACCATAGATAGCAGCAGCAGATGCGTCTTTCAACACGGTGATGCTTTCGATATCAGTTGGGTTCAAGAAAATCAATGGGTTTTTAGCAGTAGTTCCACCTTCAACACCACTTTGGTTGGTACCCAACGTACCACCTTGGATCAAAGGCACTCCATCAATAACATACAATGGTTCTTGTGCACCACTGATAGAACCTGTACCACGGATGTTGATGGTTGCAGCAGCTCCGGGCTCACCCGTAGAAGGTGTTACAAGCACACCTGCTGTACGACCTTGTAACAATTGCTCTGGAGAAGCAATCTGGCCTTTGTTGAAATCTTTTTCTGTAACACGAGAAACAGAACCAGTTACGTCTTTCGACTTTCTGGTACCATAACCTACTACTACTACGTCAGCAAGCGCATCTGCAGAAGCGGTCAGCGATACGTTGGCAGTATTGGAGGCTGAAATGTTCACATCTGCAGAAGCATAGCCGGCATAAGATACCGTAAGGGTTCTGGCTGATGAAGGAACGTTAATTTTAAAAGTACCATCTGCACCGGTTTGAGCACCAGTCGTTGATCCTTTTACTAACACAGATGCACCTGCGAGAGGCGATCCATCTTTGGAGTCGGTTACTTTACCGGTAACCGTTTTCGTTTGTGCCTGCGCGAATAGGGTAAATACGCAAGCGAGTAAACCCACTAATGCGGGCCTGACAAGCTTCGAAAGATTCATAAATGGCAGTTTATTGGTTATTAAGCGTGTACAAAGTACACATTTTTTTCAGAAACAAAATATTTTCTTAAAATTTTGTGAATCTGAGCCGATGTGTAAAACATACCCAATAAGACAAGACCATATTCTCCATCAAAAAGATGCACAATGCAAGGATTTTAAGGCTTTCAAAAGATTTTATTTCAGATTAAATGACAGATAATCAGTGATTTAGAGATAATAAAAGGGGTTTCCGCAAAGGTTTGCTGTGGAAATTTTCTTTACTTTCCCTTTACAAATCACCGACTGCATGACAAATACTACGCTTAAAAAAATATCTGAAATACTCGGCATCAGTGTTTCTACGGTTTCCCGCGCATTAAAACACCATCCTGATATCTCTGTAAAGACCCGCGAAAAAGTAATAGAACTGGCACGCACCCTTGATTATGAACCCAATGCCAATGCTGTTCAACTCAGAACCAAGAACAGCAAACTCTTAGGACTGATGGTTCCTACCATTTCCAACTATTTCTATGAAACATTTATTGCTGCGGTAGAAGAGGACGCCAGAAAAAATGGTTATGCAGTGATGATCCTGCAATCGGGAAACGACCCTGCTATTGAACAAGATAATCTAAAATTATTTCGCCAAAACCGTGTGTCAGGCGTATTCATATGCTTAAGTTCTTCTACAACTGATATGAAAAGTTTTGAACGATTCCGTGAAGTAGATATTCCAGTAGTTTTTTTTGACAATGTACCAAAAGAAGAAGGTTTGCACAAAATATGTATGGCTGATGAAAAAAGTGCTCAATTAGCAGCTGAGCTTATTTTGCAATATCCCTATCAATCCATATTGGCAATATTTGGAAATACTAAATTATCTATCACTAAAAAAAGGGAAGAAACACTTCAAAAAGCATTCCAACCGCATCCCAATATTAAGCTACTAATTGAACATGCAAATAACTCTGAAGAAGCAGAGAAAATTACACGTGAAATGCTCAACAAACATTTACCTGATATCATTTTTTGTATGAGTGATGAAATATTAATTGGTGTATTAAAAACTATACAGCAAAAAGGGTTGCGATACCCGGACAATATAGCACTAATTGCCATTAGCAATGGAACTATTCCAAAATTATTTCACCCTCAAATCACTTATATTGAAACCAGTGGCGAGAAAATGGGTAGACTAGCATTTGCCCACATGTTTCGCTGTATTAATGAAAAAATTGAAGCAAGTGAATTATTCGTAGATGCATCGCTTATCATGGGACACTCTTTATAAAACAAAGCATAAGATAAAACTAGCTTGAAAGTCTAATTATTTTCTTAAGTTTTCGATTTAATCTTTAGTAAAAAATCAAGAATTTCATCTTTCCCATACAAGAAAATCACTAAGAAAATTAACAGTGTTGCTACCACAGTTATAAGAGTTCCATTCTTTTCAAAAAAAGGCATAGGACTTTCCATTATTTTCTTTAGTTCATCCTCTGTAAAATTATTTATCATATTGATTAGTTTCTTTATAGGATTATTACTGCTTCATTACCAAATCATAATAAAATCCCTTTTTTGAAAAAAGATCTTTATGATTTCCAACTTCCAGAACCCGTCCATTTTGGATAATGACTATTTGATCAGCATATTTTATTGTACTTAATCGATGAGTAATAAATATGATAGTTTTTTCAGGATACTTTTGTTTGATCTTATAATAAATATCAGATTCATTATAAGCATCTAAGGCACTAGTTGCTTCATCTAATAATAAGATTTTTGATTCTTTATAAAGAGCTCGAGCTATCAATACTCTCTGTAATTGCCCAGCACTTAGCCCTACTCCTTCTTTCCCGATCTTTGTACTAGAACCAAAAGGCAACCCATTGATCACATCATCTAAATTAGCTAAGGCTATGACCTCTTTCATTTTTTCTTTGTCTATAGATTCCATACCTAAAGCAATATTTTTTTCAATACTCTCTGAAAATATGTATCCATCTTGTAAAATAGCAGTACAATAACTCCTCCATTCTTGATGAGTAATCATAGAAAGCGGAGTTGCGTGATTCGCTACCGAAAAATTATTTATATAAATATCGCCATCAGTTGGTGAAAGGAGTTTCATTATTAATTTGGCCAAAGTAGACTTTCCACTCCCGCTTAAACCAACTATTGCTGTTGTCTTTTTTAATGGTATATCTAAAGTAAAATTTTCAAGGATATTTTTACCCCTATCATTTGAATAGTTGAAAGAAACATTTTTAATACTGATATGAGAATCTAAATTGCTAAAACTAGAGATAGATTGATATTTGTGTTGATCATTCTGAAATACTTCATCTTCTTGTGTAAGTATTTCATTGGTACGATTCAAACTAATTTTTACCAATTGCCAGTCTTGTAGAAAAGTTACTAAATGTTCGATAATACCATTCATCTGTCCAACAACAAAGACCAATGTGAACATTGCACCAAGAGTAATTTGATTGTTTAAAACCTGAAAAGAAGTTAACGCAATAACAAAAATATTTCTTCCTTCAATAAGCATGTAACTAATAATAGTTTGAAACTGGCTAATTGACAAGCTCTCTAAACCTGTCTTGTAGTTTCGAACCTGAAATCTTTCCCAAATTTTTTGTTGATATGTTTCAGCCTGATAAATCTTCAAGTCAATTATCCCTTCAACCGTTTCTATAATCTGATTCTGCTCTTGACTAGCTAAATCAAATTCCTGATAATCTAAAAGTCTCCTGCGCTTAAATAAATAAAACAATCCCAGTGCATAAAGTGATGTTGTTAACAACACAATAAAAGCAATCAAAGAATTGTAATATATAATAATACCAAGATAAATGAAGAAGCTTAAAAATGAAAAAACCGTATACACGGTAGTTGTTGTCAAAAAACTTTGAATTCGTTTATGATCATTAATCCGTTGTACTAAATCGCCAGTCTTTTTGTTTTCAAAAAAGCTAATTGGCAGGTATAACATTTTTCTCCAAAAAGAAACTCCGATTAGGATGCCTACTTTACTACTAATATAAAATAGTAATTGACGCTTGATATACTCAAGAGCAACCCTTCCAGCTAAGAGGGCAAGAGATGCTAATAAGATTAAAGAAATGAATTTTGCACTTTTTACCTTAATACCATAATCAATTATTCCCTGAGTTAAAAAGGGGGCTATCATAACTATAAGTGCACTAACAAGCATTGCAAATAACAGCTTGCGAAAAAGGGGCACTTGTGAACGGCAATATTTAATTAATAGTTTGTAAGTAAAATTGCTTTTATAAGAATTTGTAGGATCTATTTTTTTTATTAAATTATTGACGGGCTCAACAAGTAACGCAACGCCTACTTCTTCTGTAGATGGAGACTTATTAATACGCCAGCAATTGATAAACTCCTCTCTTGAGATGTAAGATGTCCCTATTGCAGGATCTGCAATCTTTATTTTCTTTTTTCCACCAAATAGAAACTTTTCACTTTTGGTTTGTTCTAATAATATAATGAAATGATTTTGCTTCCAATATAAAATGGCAGGTTTTTGTGCATGTTTTAAAAGCTCTTCGAATGTAATTTCAACCGGACTATTTTTAAATCCTAGTTTTTCTAATGCATCAGATAGATGATATAAACTAGTTCCATCAGGTCCAATTTTTGTATGATTACGTATATCATTAATATTAAAATCATACCCATAATGATTACAAATCATCCATATACAGGCTGGTCCGCAATCCATTAAATTTTCTTGATAGCGAAATTTAAACATCTCAAAATACTATTTATTGATAATAGGCTATTATAACTGTATTAAGCACCTGAATGACTAGCTATTATCTCCAAAAAAATAGGGTATATCTTTAATAGAATATTCAGCAGGAAACTTCATTCCGTTAATAAAAACAGTTGGCGTGTATTCAATGTCATTTTGTACACACCATTGATTCATTCGCTTAAGCTTTATCTTGGATTGTTCTGATATTTCAATCCTGTTTGAAAATCCTTTAAAAAAATTATTGTTTTTTGATTCATACCATCCATCCAATATCTCATCAAAACTATCTTTTGAATTGTAATATTCAGCTAACGTAATTAGCCATAATGCAGCATAGGTTCTAAAATCACTCTCATCTTCAGGTACATAAAAGATAATGTAAAGCTTAAACTTATCCTTCATTTTTAAAATTGACCTTAGCTCTAAGTGGACTTTAGCACAAGGCTCACAATACGGATTACACACTTTCGTGATGCTGTTTTTTGCATTCTCATCTCCGATTAATATTCCTATTTCATTCATTTCTTCAACATTAAGTTGAGAAGATTTATTTAAGAATAAACTAAAGACTTGATCATTATACTTGATCGGGAAAAGCTCTCTTTTAATGCTTTTTACTTCCTGAATTTTTGAAAGAAACAACCTGAAGATGCTAAGTATAATGATGGCTACTACAGTAAGAAATATTAAGTGAATCAACATATTTGGTGTAAAATCCACGCCTGATAATATAAGCTTATTGTAATTAAACAGAATCAATACCGTTTCGAAAAATAAAATACCTTGAATACACAGGCAAAGCAAGCACCACTGCTTAGCAATAACTTTTTGATAATAAATTGAGTATGGTATAAATAATACAGACGCAATAGAGAGTAAAATCAAAAAAAAGCTTAGTTGCTGATAAAAAAAGGGAATTAATAAAATCAGAATACCCAATGAAAAATAAACAAACCCTAGATCAACCCATGAAAAAAGATTAAAAAAACGTGCTCCTTCCGATTTTAATATTGCATTGCAATTGCCTTTTTTGATATTCTTGCACACTTTATCAACAAAATCTTTTTGCAGATTGTGTTCATAGAGTATGAGAAAAATAGATAGAGTAAAACCAACTAGCTTAAGGATAAAATAAAAAAAACTAAACGCCTCAAAATTGTATGGTATTAAAATGTAGAAACTATACAATAATATTACCATTATGAGTAGCCATTTGATATTTTTTCTTTGTTGGCTCGTATTTTCTTTATATGAAAAATGATTTTGATTTTGTTCTGCATAAATTACTCTACGATCCCATATTATATTAAACTCATTTTTTGTTATAGTTCTCAAATCATCTTTTCCATTTGAGACAGTTAATGATGTTTCATCTCGATCTTTTATAAGAATAAACTCTTCATTTTTTGTTGATGCAATAAAAGGTAAGGGCATGACCTCCAACTCATTTATATCTATTTCAAGTGCTTCAGAACTCAATCCAAATTCTCTATAGGTATCCATAATAGCTAATATACTTGGATAATCTGGGTGAGAAACGAGTGTATTACGAACCTCGTAGAATGGAACTTTTTTCTTGAGCAATTTCAGGTGATTATATACTACCGTAATGGTACTATCAGTAAAATATTGAACCAGCTTTGAAAAAAACATATATGGATATTGCAAGGGGATGTATGAATAAAAAAAAGGCTGTATCAGCTTTGATACAGCCTTTTCTTAATTGGAATTAACGACAAATTGCATTGGATGAACCAAATGGATTTGGTGAATAAGACAAACATTGGCCTGCACAACATCTGTCAACATTAATCACACAAGGGCGACCATAAGGTATACACCCATAAGTGCCCCCAATGAGTTTTTTTTGTTCATTCCTAGTCAGTTTTTTTCCTAGATTTTCAAGTTTTTTCATAAGGAAAGTTTTTGTTTAATGCCTACTCTTTTTATGGTTTTCGGCTTCCCCCCAACAATTTAAATTTATTTTTTTTAAATGCAAATAAAAATATATACATTAAATAAATTATTTAACAAACCCTATGAAGATTGTTCAGACTTATTGGTCAAAACCAAGCATTTATCCAAACAATTCAAGTTTAAATAGAAATAATGGTGGTTGGCCAGATAAATCATTCCATGCTGCTTCATGGGCTTTAAGTTTTTTTCAGCTTAAGAAGTACTACTCGGATATTCATTTGTATACAGACTATGAAGGAAAAAAGTGGCTAATAGATGAACTGCAGCTTCCTTATTCGAAGGTTCATGTAGTTTTAAATCAATTTGATTATCTACCAGTTACGCTATGGGCAATACCTAAAATATTTGTTTATTCACAACAAAATGAGCCGTTTTTACATATTGATTCCGATGTTTTTATTTGGCAAAAATTTCAAAACAAAATAATTAATGGACGTATTGTAGCACAAAGCTTTGATTTTAATCGAGACTTTTATAAAAACGCTATTACAATAGCACAAATGGGGTTTATAAAAAAAATATGCAAAAGCTTGAATTTTGATGTTACAAAAAATGAAATTAATGGTGTTAATGCAGGTGTTCTGGGAGGTAATGATTATTTCGTATTTAAACATTTTGGGAAACTTATTTTTAAGCATCTACCCGAATTAATCCCACATTTTAATTTTGAAGGAATTGAGAATCTAAACTTCTTATTAGAACAATTATGCTTTTATAGTTACTGTCAGCAGAAAAAAGTAAAAATTGATTACCTACTGAAAAATGATGAACCCGACTATCAGAGTCTCATGAAATTCTATCTCGTTCCATCAAAAGTTAAATACATTCATTTGATATCAAATGCAAAAGAGAATCACTATGCATGCACGATGGTTAAGTTACATTTAGAGAAGTATCACGTTGAATATTATAAGCGGCATAAAAACAAATTTTTATCAAACATTAATACTTCTAAAAAATTATCCAACCCTTTTCCTCCAATTGTATCTATTATTTCGAGAATAGAAAACCCCAAGTCGCTTACGCTTCAAAAGAAAATGAACACTTCCTCCAAACTACTTAAACAGCTCTATTCATTAAAAAAGATAGTTTTCAATATTAAAAATAAAGAGAGTTTAGACATATTTATTCCATCGAGTGGTTACTTTAGTCACACTAAAGATCATTTTTTAAAACTTCCGATAAATCAGTTTTTATCACAAAAATTTACGCTAAACCAAAACATCAAAATAGTATCCCTTAGGTTTCAACTAGAAAACTTATCTAAAATACGCTCATTACAAAAAAAAGACAAAGAAGTTTATTTGGAAGGCAAATCAGATACTAAAAATCAATACCACTATATTCTTTTCCAATCACCGAAAAAAGAAATAAAGTATTTTAGATTAGAGAATGAAGATGAAATTTTAATTTTACTATCAAAACCTATAACTGGTTTAGAAATCATAAAAATTTTAGCTGAGGGAGATGAGTTAGTAGAGAAAAAATTGATTCGTATAATTTACGATTTTTTACTTATTCGACTGTCTTATACATCCATGATTATCCCTTTAAAAAGTATTACTTAAAATCCCACTAACTTATGTTGTGTATTTCGTTGGTTATCTACCAGAACTCCCAAGAAAATACGAATAGCTTATTCCTCTTTTAGTCATACCTACGTTAACATATGTATGACTTTTTTAAATATACTACTTAGTGATTCATCTGTTCTACCTGCCACTTCGATGATCTCAGCAATATTAACAGGTTGCAAATGATCCGGGTCGCACTCATCCGTAATCACACTTACTGCCGCACACCGTAAGCCGATATGATTGGCGACAATCACTTCCGGCACTGTACTCATCCCTACCATATCTGCGCCTGCTGCTCTTAAATATCGATATTCCGCTCTTGTTTCCAGATTCGGCCCTTGCACGGCAACATATACACCATGCAACAGTTCTTTTTGTGTAGCATGCGCGGCTTTGATCAACTGTTGCCCCATTGGTTCATCATAAGGTCTGCACATATCTACAAAACGATTGCCAAATGCAGGATCATTCAATCCACGCAATGGATTTTCGGGTAATAAATTGATATGGTCATCGATCAATACCATATCTCCTTTTTTAAACAATGGATTCATTCCCCCGGCCGCATTACTTAATAATAAAAACTGTACACCCAATGCTTTCATCACTCTTATTGGAAAAGTAATTTGTTGCATGCTATACCCTTCATAATAATGGAAGCGTCCTTGCATGGCCATGATTTTTTTCCCTTCTACCGTACCATAGATCAATTGACCCTTGTGAAACTCAACAGTAGCTACCGGAAAATGAGGTATTTCATGATAGGGAATGGTATGAATGATATCAATGTGTTGTACAAAAGAACCCAAACCGGTTCCTAGTACCACCGCTACTTCAGGGTTCTTGAACCCTCTTTCATTCAAAAAAGAAACACATTCTTCAATCTTTTGCAACATATTCTCCATAATAACCAGTAATTTTTCAGTGTGTAAATTAAAACTATATGCGTTCAATGAACGTATTTATTATATGAAAAGATTGTTCCGTTTTGTGATAAGCCTATTACTGTTACCCGGAACCATTATGATTGCAGAAGCTCAAGAAATTGAGTCACCAGCAGAAAATCAGTTCACCAAAATATCTCAGCAATTATTACTGAGTGCTAAACGAAGAGAACCTGCTGATTCACTGATTCAATACTTACAACAGATTTCTCAGGATAACCTCTTTCAAGAATTAAACAATGATACCAAAAAGAAAACTTTTTGGCTGAATATTTACAATGCATTTACCCAGTTGGCACTTGCGCAAAATCCGGATCAATATAAAAAACGCGGACAGTTCTTCGGGCGAAAAAATATCATCATTGCAGGAGAACAACTAAGTCTCGATCGGATAGAACATGGACTATTACGTCGATCTAAAACAAAATGGAGCATGGGATATATCAATCGTCTATTCCCCTCCTCCTTTGAAAGAAAACATCGGGTAGATAGTGTAGATTACAGAATTCATTTTGCCCTGAATTGTGGAGCGAAGAGTTGTCCACCCATTGCTTTTTATCGTGCAGAACAATTGGATAAACAATTAGATCTGGCTACCCGTGTTTATTTAAGAAATGAGGCAGTATATGATACCATTAAAAATCAAATCCAACTACCTGCCATTATGGGATGGTTCCGCGGCGATTTTGGCGGAAAGAAAAAAATGAAAGAACTATTAAAGAAGATCAATGTTATTCCTAATGATATTGATCCTTCTATCAAATTCAAAAAATACGATTGGAATCTTTATTTAGATAATTACAAAACCGACTAACATGGCGAATCATTATTACAACGCAGAAGACTTAGGAAAATTTGGTGCCGTTGGCGAATACCAAAAAGAAATGGCGGATAAATTCTTTGCCTGGTATGGCGAAGTATTCAAAGACAGCGCTTTGAGTGCACGTGAAAAATCTTTGATCGCACTAGCGGTGGCACATGCTGTTCAATGTCCCTATTGCATTGACGCTTACAGCAGTGATGCCTATGAAAAAGGATGGAGTGAATCTCAAATGATGGAAGCTGTTCATGTGGCATCTGCTATTAAAGGAGGTGCCGCTTTGGTACATGGCGTTCAAATGATGAATAAAGTGAAATCCATTGCCATGTAACCCTGTTATTTGAGTTTATTAAAACCACTTCATGAAATCACTGAAAGCATTACAACATGCATTAGCTGATGCGGGACATCAGATTGATATTTTAGAACACGAAAAAGACCTGCCATTATTCACCGATAAAATGAAACAGGCAGGGCTTTTACCCTTACACCCTACACAACCTGAAATTTTTCAGGTGAACGTGGGTAAAATGTGTAACCAAGTATGCAAACATTGTCATGTTGATGCAGGTCCCGACAGAAAAGAAATCATGACCAAAGCAACCATGCAGCTTTGTCTGGATGTGTTAGCCAATAATCCTTCTTTCAAAACTGTAGACCTAACCGGCGGCGCCCCGGAAATGAATCCGGATTTCAGGTGGTTTGTGTCTGAGATCAAAAAATTGAATAGACATATTATTGTACGTTGTAACCTCACCATTATTCTGGCGAATAAAAAATACCATGATCTCCCTGAATTTTTTAAACAGCATGAAATTGAAGTGGTTTCTTCTCTCCCTTTTTACACCCAGGACAGAACAGACAGACAAAGAGGTAATGGTGTTTTTGAGGATTCGATCAAAGCATTACAAATGTTGAATGCAGTTGGGTATGGTATGGAAGGAACAGGATTATTATTGAATCTCGTGTACAATCCTGCCGGTGCTTTCCTTCCCCCTTCACAAATGGCATTAGAGAAAGAATATAAAGAGGCTTTATTAGAGCGATACAATATCCAATTCAATCAACTGTATGTGATCACCAATATGCCCATTAGTCGTTACCTCGATTATCTACTGGTCAGTGGTAATTATAGCAGCTATATGGAAAAACTCATTCAAGCTTTTAATCCGGTAGCTGCTGCCAATGTAATGTGTAGAAATACGATTTCGGTGGGATGGGATGGTTATTTGTATGATTGCGATTTTAATCAAATGCTGGATTTGAAAGTTGGATGTTCCGGCTCAGATCATTTATCGAATTATTCGTCGTCTGCGATCAGTCAACGCGAAATCATTCTCAATCAACATTGTTATGGTTGCACTGCCGGATCAGGATCTAGTTGTGGTGGGGCTGTTGCATAAATTATACACCATTGAAACAGGCATTGATCATTTTTGCTAGGAATCCGGTTCGTGGAAAGGTGAAGACCCGTTTGGCTGCTACGATGGGTGATGACAAAGCCTTATTCATCTATCAGTCATTATTGGAACATACTGTTCAAATCACCCAACGACTTCCTTACGATCGTTATGTTTTTTATGCAGATGGTATTTCACAGAATGATGTTTGGTCAGATAATCTATACCTGAAAAAAAATCAGGAAGGCAACGATCTGGGTCAACGTATGCTTCATGCTTTCGATACACTGTTTCAACAGGGCTACCAAAAAATCATCATTATTGGCACTGACTGTTTTGAACTTTCGTCGTCTATCTTATCGGATGCGTTCACGGTATTGGACGGAAAGGAAGTAGTGATCGGTCCTTCAGTAGATGGCGGTTACTATTTACTAGGTATGCGGCAATTTTTTCCGTTTCTCTTTGAGGAGAAAGCATGGAGCACAGATAGTGTTTATAGCAGTACTGTTCAACAATTAGCAATGCAAAATATCAGTTATGATCTACTTCCGGTACTCAATGATATTGATACGGAAGATGACTGGAAACAACACTTACATCAACAACTATAAAAAATCAATACATGTCAAATTATCTGGAAACTGCACACAGTGTTTACAAAGAAGCTGCTGAAAATCCACAGAAAGGATTATGCTGTACCACGACTCCGGTATGGCAATTGCCCGGTCTGTCCATTCCACAGAAAATGCTGGAAATGAATTATGGTTGTGGAAGTACCGTGAATGCAAGAGACCTCGTGAATCAACCTACTGTTTTGTATGTGGGTATTGGCGGAGGAATGGAATTGCTCCAGTTCTCTTATTTCAGTAGAAAAAATAAAGCAGTCATAGGAGTAGATGTGGTAGACGAAATGATCACGGTATGTCAGGAAAACCTGATAGAAGCAGAAAAACAAAATCCATGGTTCAGAAAAGAATTCATCGATATCAGAAAAGGAAGTGCTCTTTCCTTACCCGTTGATGACAATAGCATTGATGTTGCTGCACAAAACTGTCTCTTCAACATATTTGAAGAAACAGATTTGAAATTAGCCTTGCAAGAAATGTATCGGGTACTAAAGCCCAGAGGCAGACTGGTATTAAGTGATCCTACTTGTGAGCAAGTAATGCCCGAAAGTCTGAAACAGGATGCACGATTAAGAGCCTTGTGTTTAAGTGGTGCTTTGCCGCTTCAGCAATACATTGAAATGATCACTGCTATTGGATTTGGAACGGTAGAAATTAGAGCGAAACGGCCTTATAGGATATTAGATCCTGAAAATTATGATACGGATACATTACTCTATATTGAGAGTGTAGAAGTTTGTGCCATTAAAGATCCTATGCCTGCAGACGGACCTTGTGTATTCACAGGTAAGACAGCTATTTATTACGGTAAAGATGAATATTTTGATGATGAAAAAGGACATGTACTATTACCCAATCAACCACTGGCAGTATGTGACAAAACAGCAAATGCATTGCGTACATTAGGAAGGAACGATATTTTCATTAGCCCATCTACTTTCTTTTATGATGGCGGCGGATGCTGCTAATATCAAAAGCACAAAAGAGACTGTATCAAAAGCCTGATACAGTCTCTTTTTATTCAAACGAATCTCAAAGTGCTTATTTCACCTTGTTCAGGCCTAACATCGATACTTGCCAATTGGGTAAAGGTTTTTGATGAGTTCTATTGGATAGATGAATATACCATCCTAATTTTTTGATTACCGGAACGCGATCTGTTTGGACGAGTTCAATTAAAGTGCCATCCGGATCTTCTACATAACAAAATCGCCCGGACGCATTCTCCATAGCATAAGATCCTGCGCTATCTACAGTAAAAGGATATCCGTTTTGTTCCATGACTTGTTTTAATCCATCCATATTTAAGACATCAAAACATACATGAATAAAACCACAATCGCCCCAATATCTGTTTTGGAAAAGGTGTGGAGGTTGTTCATCCAGCAATTGAACCAATTCTATATCGAAACCACCCAGTAACCTACTGAATGCACCTGTGTAAGAGATATTTTTTCGCAATAAGACTTTTCGAATGGTTTGTTTTTTCCCATTATCTACTATGTTTTCTGTTATATCCAATACCGTATGTACATTTCCCAACAGTCGCTTATAAAAAAGTAAAGAACGTTCCATATTACTTACCCCAATTACTACACCTGCTACACCGCCTAAACTACTGGTGTGATTTTTAAACCAATCTACTCCTTCAATGATCTGAAATTTATTGGATAAATCATCTGTAACTATAAAGAACAAGCCTTGGTTAGGATAAGCGTGAATCGGAGATATTTTTAGCGAGGAATAAGATACCAGCTTTGCTCTGGCAGTATGAATACAAGATGTTTTTATTTTAACAGCATTGATTCCCGGAGAACCATATATGGAATCTTTTGGAAGATCAGCAGGTGTTCGATTCAGGTATTGCCATATTTCAAATCCACCGCCTCCTTTTAAGTTCATAGTAAGAATGGCTCTTCGGTTAAAACATTGATTCCCAGTATAACGGGTCATTAGTTTTGCCTCTGCCTCATCATCAAAAACCAACACATCCATACCAAAAAGATCTCGATACAAATACTTAGCCTGATCTGCATCAACAACTCCAATACCGACTTGCTGAATTCCTGTGATGTGTACAGACATAAGCAGTTTTATTAGATATACGAACTAGTCATGCATTAGGTTGACGACTTAACGATAATTCAATAAAGATCGATATCGTTCTGCCATCTCTTCCTGTGTAGCACCCCTTTTATACAATTGAATAATGGTATAATTAGCTGTTTGTACCCTTAACCAACTATTGGTCTCATATTTTCTGGCAGATACCAATGCCGCTGATGAAAATATCTTATACCGTGCGCCTGTAGATTTTGCTCTTGTCACAATATCATAATCTTCCATAATGCGCATCGACCCATTAAAACCTCCGATCTGTTGAAATAGTTGACGATCCATGAATAATGTTTGATCGCCGCCATAACAAATGAATAGATCAAATCGTGTAAACCAGGCATTAAAAAGTAAAATTTTATGATTGGAATCGAATTTGGTTCTGTAGCGTCCAAATGCATACCCGGCATTGATGGCTGTAACAATATCGGATGCATAAGCAACCGGAGGAAATGTATCTGCATGTATGAAATAAAAAACAGTACCTGTTGCCAAACTTGCACCATGATTCATTTGAGCTGCCCTGCCTTTATGAGGAGATAAAGTAGCCATTGCACCGGCTGCTGCAGCAATAGACATGGTATCATCCATACTACCACCATCAGATACAATAATTTCTTTTATGTAACTACCTCCATGTTCTTGTAAATATTGAATCAATTTACCAATACCATCGGCTTCGTTATAAGTAGGTATAATGATACTGATATACTGCATAATGATTGTTGAGCATCCCCAATATAAATCATAATTCAGTTGTAGTTGAAGTAACACAAAAAAATAATGGCTCCTTTTCAGAAGCCACTATCCATTTACTGCTTGCAACAATAAATGCTGCTATATGTTTGCTGAGTATAGCCTATTTGTTTTTACGAATGTATAAGTCTCCACTCCAAGATTTTACCATTAGTTCTGCACCTCCGCCATTGATCTTTCCTGTTACCCAGGCATCCTTACTGATCTTGTAAGTACCTCCTGAATTGGTTTTTACTGGAGCCGCAGAAGATTTATCTATCGCCACTTCAAAATCGCTGAATATTTCACCTTGATCGGTTTTCATTTTCAGGTTTGCCTTGGTAGTTGCGGGAAAATTGAGATTGACGTCACCATTGAATGTAGAGAATGCCATCGGCTTTCCTTCCGTTACTGCAGCGAATGCCACTGAAATATCTCCATTCACCGTATTGGCTACAGCAGTACCTGAAAAACCGGAAACTTTGATATCTCCATTTACGTTGTTCAATTCCAACTCACCTTTGATATTGCTGACCACAATATCACCTTCATTCAATGTATTTAATACGAGTGTACCATTTAATGGAACCTTGATATCGAGATCTATTTTACGCATCATGCTATGGTTGTTGATCGTTACCTCATTGTTCTTTTCTACTGCATTGATCTCATAGCCAGAAGAAGCCCCAATACGTCTCAAGCCTGATGCTTTTTGATCACTCTTCTTAGGTTTTTTATCTTCCTCAACTTCTACATTAATGATCAGATTGTCTGCTGAATGTCCGGTTACACGGATAGAACCACTTAACAAACCTACTACTAACTTGTAGGGTTTACCGGGATTACTTAGTGCTACTGTGAGCTGTTCCTTTTCAACACCTTGTCCCAATAGTGCTATTGAACAGAACAAGCTGATAAGTGTGAATGTATACTTGATTGTTTTCATATTGCTGTTTTTATGATTTTTTGATATAAACATTCCCATTCAGGGTTTCAAAATTAAATTGCTTACCACCAGTACCAATTCTCACTGCATTCCCTTTACTGATTTTATACACAGTACTGTTGGATTTCTTTTCGGTATTTTTTTCCAAAGTATTATTGGTGGGTTCCACATTATCAAAATCTGTATAATATTTACCATTCATACTCTTGAAATACAGATCTGCATTCAATCCGTTTTGATACTTCACGGTGATATCACCATTGATGGTATGATAAACAGATGCAGCCGGCGGGTTCACTAAATAACTTACATTGACAGCTCCATTCACTGTTGTAGCTTTTGTAGTACCCTTTGCATTCTCTACATCTATAGCACCGTTTACATTCGAAACCCATAATGTACCATACACATCTTTCACTTTCACATTTCCGTTATTGATTGTTGATACACGTAACCGCATTTGATGCGGGACTTTTACCACAAAATCAAGTTGGTATTTATAGCGAATATTTTTGCGTTCGTCATTTCGATCCCAATTCCTGTTAGGTCTTGAATCATAGGGGGCAGCTATGTATACAATGATGCTATCGCCCTGTTGTTCCATTTCAAAACGAAATTCTTCTTTTCCTTTGGCTACTTCATCCGGGTATTTAGAACTGATATTTTTGTCGATCTCTAATAATACCTTATCGCCGTCATACCCTTCAACTTTAATAGAACCAAAAACATTGTAGATAGCTAATACAGCATCATTGTTTTTGCCATTGACGGAAAATTGTTTGGAAATATGCTCCTTGACTTCTTGCGCCGGCACACTGATACAGGCACAAAGGGATAGTATTCCTGCTGCAAGCAGGTTAAAACAGGTTTTCATATGTACAGGGGTTTAAGTATTTAACTGATGAATGGTTGCTTGTATTTTGGTTTTGATCGCTTCATTGGTTTCAGGCTTCTTTAAGAGTTGCTGGAAAGAACGAACCGATTTTTTCTCTTGTATACTCAGCATAATATCAGCAAGGGCAGATTGAACCAGCGGAGATGCTTGTTGAGCAATGGACTGAATCAAGCCCTCTCTCACTTTTGGATCACTGGTCATTTTAGACAAAGTCTCTAGTGCCGTTAATCGAACGTTTACATTTTCATCATTATTCAACGTTGTCAACAACGCATCTTTCACTCGTCTATCCACCGTATCAATTTCATTCACATAACTTACAGCTCTTAATCTTTCTGAAGCAGATGGGTGTTCCAGTAAGGTAAGTGTCAGCATTTCACGCATTTCTTTTACTTGTGAAGAAAGCATTTCCACCTCTGACTTACCGTTTCCCTTTTGTTGGAAATATAGCGAAGTAGCTATCACCCCTATCACTAACATTCCTAATCCATAAGCCATACGTGGAGTAACCAACAGCGCAGTAAATTTTGAAATGTTTTCTTTTATCTGATCCCAAAAACTGGTCTTAGCAAGTTGCTCTTGTTTATAAGCTTCCAGTTGTTGCATGAATGTATTTTTGATAGCAGCAGATGGTTCTGGCTCGGGTAAAGCAGTTGTAATGTTCCAGAATGTCATAATACTGTTCAACTCTTCTGTACACGCTGAACAAGTGGCTACATGAAGATTTACCTCCGCCTTCTCTGCATCACTTAATTCATTCAAAGCCAGTGACCATAATTTTTCTTTGTCAAATGCACATTTCATACACTCATTGTTTGTTGACTAATTTCAAGATATATTTCTCTGAGCTGTTTTACAGCCCGATGTATTCTTACTTTAATCGCTCCTTCTGATAATTTTAAAATCTCAGCGATCTCTTGGTATTTCATTTCGCGATACTTGGATAATATGATCAATTCACGATCTGTTTCACTCAATCTTGCCAATGCTTTTCGTAAGATCAGTTCTTCTTCTTTTCTATGTAAAGTGTTATCTGCCGTTGTCGTTTCTTTTATATGTTCCTCAACTTCTTCGGTATTCACAGTATTACCTGTTCGCTTATTTCTTCTGTAATAATCTTTTAATGCGTTTCTGGCAATGGTATACATCCAAGTCTCAAACTTAAAAGTACCCGTGAATGTTGCCCGAGAACGAATCATGTTCATGAAAACAGTTTGAACCAGATCTTCACTTACCTCTTTTATGCCTGTTTGATGGTAAAAGAACCCATACAGTGGACGATGGTGTCTGTCGAATAACAGTGCCATCTGATCCAGGTTGCCTTCTTTTACCCTGAACATGAGCTGATTATCAATGGTTTCGTTCGTCAATCTCGGGTCAGTTAATGTTTGCTTTGAAGTATAAACTGAGGTTGGAGGAAAAGGTTACATCATCACATGAATTTTTTGTGATGTATGGAACGCAGATTGATATGATTTTTTATGATTCGCACCGATTAAATACATTCTGCATAGCATGACCCATTTTCATATCTACTACCAAAACTTCGCATACAAAGCAATAATCATCATTAATAACATGGTGATCATGGCAATACTGGATGGTTTTAGTTTAAACATGCTACGATCAATATCAAATGCTTTTGGATTCACTTTCGGTCCACCTAAACTGATCAGTACCATGATCAATACCGTGAAGAAGAAAGTCCAACCCATATTCACCATAAAAGGAATTTCGTATTCACCGGCTGCATTGATATAGGCAGTATACAAGATGGTTTCAGAACCAAACCAAGATGGTGCATAATTATTGAAGACCACCGATAAAATAAAGCCTGATAATACGCCCGCCACTGCAGCTGCTCCCGTAGTTCTTTTCCAGAACATACCAAGCAAGAACATTGCAAATACACCCGGACTAATAAAGCCGGTATATTTTTGAATAAAAGTATATCCGCCTTCACCACCGATGCCCAGCAGATCTTCCCAGGTACAGAATACGGCAATGAGCATGGCAACAAAAATGGAGATGCGACCCATTCTCACCAATTTGGCTTCATCTGCTTTTGTATCAAAATATTTCTGGTAAATATCCAAGGTAAAAATGGTAGAAATGCTATTCGCTTTACCTGCCAATGAAGCAACAATAGCCGCTGTTAATGCTGCTACAGATAACCCTTTCATACCAACCGGTAACAAACTTAAAACAGCTGCATAAGCTCCATCTTTTTTACCATCGAATACAGATGCGTCAAAATATCCATTTTGGTACAAGACAAAAGCGGCAATGCCGGGTAGCATCACAATCACCGGCATAAAGATTTTGATAAATCCAGCAAACAAAATTCCGTTACGGGCCGTTTGCAGATCAGCTCCCAATGCACGTTGCGTAATATATTGATTACAGCCCCAGTAATTCAAATTAGATATCCATTGTCCAGCGAAATACATGGTAATCCCCGGTAAGGCAATATATTTTTGTACATATTCAGCGCTGCTTGCTGCTGTGGGTTTATCAAAAATCATATGAAAATGATCGGGTGCTTCTTTCATCAATGCACCCAATCCGCTGATGGCACTGTTGCCTTGATTTACCACTTCATCAACTGCTACGAGTGATAAATAAACAGCTACGCCACCGCCGATGAGCAGTACAGCTACCTGTATCACATCGGTATATCCGATCACTTTCATTCCGCCGATGGTAATACAGAATGCAAACAATGCCAACACAATTAAAATGATGTGAAAGAATTCATTTCCGATCAATCCACTAATGGCTTTAGAGCCCAGGTATAAAATGGAAGTAAGGTTTACGAAGATGTACAGGAATAACCAGAATACAGCCATGATCACTGAAACGGTTTCATTATAGCGTTGTTTCAGGAATTGTGGCATGGTATAAATCTTATTCTTGAGATATACCGGAATAAACCAAATGGCAACAATGATAAGGGCAACAGCCGCAATCCATTCATAAGCAGCTACAGCAATACCGGCGAAGAAACCTTCTCCACTCATCCCCACAAAATGTTCTGCAGAAATATTGGAGGCGATCAGCGATGCACCAATGGCCCACCAGGTAAGTGATCCTTCTGCCAGGAAATAATCCTTGGTACTGGCGGTTGTTGATTTTTTCCTCCGGTACACCCATATGCCGTAAGAGACTACAATGATAAAATAAGCAAGAATGACAATGATATCAGTTAGTTGGAGCTGGTTGTTCATGTATCTAATTTAGGGAATTAGGATACATGAGAGATATAAAGAATAAAGATTCTGCTACTTCCCAATACAAAACTTACTAAATATAAAATCCAACTGATCTTCATTGGTGATCTCACCGGTGATGAGTCCGAGGTAGTGTAAACATTGACGGATATCCAAGGCCAACAGATCGCCGGGTATTTGGCTATCGATTCCGGATTGCACTTCTTCAAGTGATTGGGAAAGTTTCAACAAAGCATCATGATGGCGTGCATTGGTGACAATCGTTGCCTCCGTATTCACATCACCACTAATCGCTTTTTGTGTGAGCGCCTGTTTGAGAATATCAATACCCGTCATAGATTTTGCAGAGATGAATATGGCTGATGGCAGATGGGTGATGGCATTTACCTTACTAACCTCAGCTGTATCGATTTTATTAGCCACCAGTAAGTATTGAATATTTTTGTCTTTAAGACTTTGTTCAAATGCTTGTAATTCTTCTACAGCAGTATTATTGATGTCAAAGAGATACAATACAATATCTGAAGCATTCATTTTCTCCAGACTTTTCTCTACACCAATTTGTTCGATTACATCTGTTGTATGCTCTCTGATACCTGCAGTATCTACCAAACGAAACAGAATACCATTGATATTGATGACTTCTTCAATCGTATCTCTTGTTGTACCTGCTATATCACTTACGATCGCTCTGTTTTCATTGAGTAATACATTCAGCAAAGTAGATTTACCCGCATTGGGTTTACCAATAATGGCTACTTGCACGCCATTTCGTATCACATTCCCCAGAGAGAATGATCGAATGAGTTGTTGTGTAGAATGATGGAGTTCTGCGATGAGCGCTTTTAATTCTTTTCTGTCTGCAAACTCTACATCTTCCTGAGAAAAATCCAGTTCCAACTCAATCATAGCAGAAAAGCGAATCAGTTGTTCTCGTAACTGTTTGAGATCCGAAGAAAATCCACCCCGCATATTATTCAATGCCGTTTTTCTGCTGGCTTCTGTATTACTGGCAATCAAATCAGCCACCGATTCCGCTTGTGCCAGATCCAGCTTCCCATTGAGAAAAGCACGTTGTGTAAATTCACCTGGCTTGGCCAATCTCGCTCCTCGTTTGGTGATAGCCCCAATCACTTGCTCCTGAATAAAGGGTGAACCATGACAACTAATCTCAATCACATCTTCGCCTGTATAAGATTTCGGACCTTTAAAGAGAGCGAGTACTACTTCATCTAATACCTGATCCCCATCTTTCAAATAACCCACGTGTAAAGTATGTGAGGCTTGTGCAGACAAATCTTTAGAAGGAAATAATGTATTCAGAATCGGAAACGTATTTTTTCCACTCACCCTGATCACTCCAATCGCACCAATACCCTGCGGCGTAGCCAATGCAACAATCGTATCATCCCAGCCTGACAGGTGTATGGACATGTGTGGAGTTTTGGCAAAGATAGGATGGATGAGAAGGTAAAAGTCAAAAGTAAAAAGTCAAAATATGGTATACACCTGTAGAAGTCAAGATTTAATCTGACAGTTGGGATTAATTTTAAGTAACCACACTT
>VFQR01000534.1_pt1 | contig 49233 bp, 49 predicted proteins | sample 3512321 | NCBI WGS metagenome assembly VFQR01 (sample SAMN10412374, study PRJNA504923) | tailings metagenome | isolation source: Relicate 3 Philex TSF1 revegetated site | place: Philippines: Tuba, Benguet | collected 2017-08-29 | reverse complement strand
TCTCCGCCTTGCTGCTTCTTGTCGGCGGCGGTTTCTACACCGTGTTCTATGGCCGCTTTCAAGAGAAGCTGAAGTCGGTCGCGGTGTGGCTCGGCATCGTCGGTTTGCTTGCCGTCGCCTACAACTACCGCAGCACCATCGTCCACGTCGTCGACCGCATGTTCTCGATCGTAACGCCGGAGCAGGACATCACCGCGAGCATACCCAATCACGTCTGGGTCGACCGCAACGCGGCGGGTGACTTTAATGTCCGGGTGCAAGTGAACGGCGCGTCGCTGCCGATGCTGATCGACACCGGCGCGTCGAGCGTGGTGCTGACGCTGGAAGCGGCACGCGCGGCCGGCCTTCCCGTCGATCTCCTCAAATACGACATCACGATTCAGACCGCGAAAGGGCGCAGCCACGCCGCTTCCGTGGTGATCGATCAGATTCGCATCGGCAACATCGTCCAGCGGCGCGTGCCTGCGCTTATCGTAAGGCGCGGCGACCTGAGCATGAGCCTGCTCGGCATGAGCTTCTTGCAACGGCTCGATTCATTCGAGTTGCGCGGTCAGCAAATGGTGCTGCGCGGAAGACGCTAAACCATTCACGCCCGTAGAGAAGTTTCACATTGCGGAACACGCTGTTCCGCAAAGCGGAAACTTGTGCCGCGCGGTTGACGCTGCGTCCGCATGATGTTGCAGTGATCTCTCCACCGCGACGCTAAACCGTTTGCGGAAAATCGTAACGGCGATTTGCAGCAAAGAAGCTGTTGGCAAGAACGATGAAAACTTACGGGAGAGAAAAAATGAAGCGCACCGCGCTCACACTATTATTTACTGCGATCATCGCGGCTTCAGTCACGCCTGCCGCAGCTCAAAACTTTCCGAGCAAGCCGGTCACGCTGATCGTGCCTTGGCCTGCGGGCGGCTCCACCGACATCGCGATGCGCGCGATCGCGGAAGCCGCGAGCAAGCATCTCGGCCAGCCGATCGTGGTCGACAACCGCGCCGGCGGCTCCGGCACCGTCGGCCCGGCGCAAATGGCAGCAACCGCGAAGCCAGACGGCTACACCATTGCCCAGATTCCGATCACGATCTTCCGCCTGCCCCTGATGCAGAAGACGACGTGGGATGCCTACAAGGACTTTACCTATATCGCGCATCTCACCGGCTACACCTTCGGCATCACCGTGAGGGCGGACTCGGAATTCAAGACCTGGGCCGATGTCGTCAAGTTCGCGAAGGCGAACCCCGGCAAAGTAACTTACGCCACGCCGGGCACCGGCACTTCGCTGCATATCGGCATGGAACAGATCGCGGCACGCGACGGCTTCAAGGTCACGCAAGTTCCGTTCAAGGGTGGCGCCGAAACCAACGCAGCCGTGCTCGGCGGTCACACCATGCTGCAAGTCGAGTCGAGCGGCTGGAAGGCTCTGGTCGAGGCCGGCCAGCTCCGTCTCCTGATGATCTGGACCGAGAATCCGTCGAAGAACTATCCGGGCGTTCCGACGCTGAAACAGCTCGGCTATCCGTTCGTATTCGACTCGCCGTTCGGCATCGCCGGCCCGAAGGGCATGGATCCGAAAATCGTCGCGATCATCCATGACGCCTTCAAGAAGGCGATCGACGATCCGGCGGTACAGGCAACGCTCGCGAAATACGACATGGTCGTGAACTACAAGAACACCGCCGACTATGTGAAGTTCGTGAAGGAAGTTACCGAAGCCGAGCGCAAAGTGGTCGACATGCTCGGCCTCAAGAAGAAAGACTGACGTCAATCCGATGGCCCCGCTCGCTCAAGCGGGGCCATTTTTCTCAATAGCAGCGATCCTCCGATGAAAAGTTCCGGCCTCCGGATCAATAACGCCGAACTCTGGGGCGGCACTACCTGGTTTGCGATCAGCTTGTTCGTGCTCGAACAAGGCCGCGGACTGGGACACGGCACGGTGAACCAGCCAGGCATGGGCTTCATGATGTTCTGGCTGGGTCTCGTGATGGCGGGGCTCTCTCTTGCGGTCGCACTGCAAGCGATCAAGAGCGAAGGGCCTTCGGTCCGCTCGCTTTGGGCGGGAACGCGTTGGCAGAAAACGCTGATCGTGATCGCAACCTTCGTCGTCTATGCATTCGCATTCACGCGGCTGGGATTTCTGCTCTCCACCATTCCTCTTATGCTTGTGCTGCTGCGCGCGATCGATCCGGTGCGCTGGACCGTCGCGATACCGCTCTCGCTCGGCGCGCCGCTTCTCATCTGGTGGGTGCTCGAGCGGCTCCTGCAAATTCAACTGCCGACCGGCATGTTCGAGATCGGCTAGGCGATGGATTTGCTCGGACAGGTCGCCCATGGGTTCGCCGTCGCGCTGACGCCGGTCAACCTGCTCTATTGTTTCATCGGCGTGTTCATCGGCACGCTGGTCGGCGTGCTGCCCGGCATCGGCCCGATTTCGGCGATGTCGCTACTCTTGCCTGTGACACTGTCGGGTACGCCGGAGTCCGGCATCATCATGATGGCCGGCATCTACTACGGCTCGATGTATGGCGGCTCGACCACGTCGATCCTCGTCAACATTCCCGGTGAGGCGACATCGGTCGTCACCTGTCTCGACGGCCACGAGATGGCCAAGCAAGGCCGCGCCGGCCCGGCGCTCGGCATCGCGGCTTTCGGATCCTTCATCGCAGGCAGCCTCGCCGTCGTCGGCTTGATGATCATCGCACCTTATCTCGCGCGCTTTGCCGTCGCTTTCGGGCCTGCGGAAATGTTCAGCCTCATGATCCTCGGTCTTGTGATCGTGACCTTCCTCACGCAAGGCTCGATGCTGAAGTCGCTGCTGATGGCGAGCGCCGGAATCGTGCTCGGCCTGATCGGCCTCGACAGCATCAGCGCACAGCCGCGGCTCACCTTCGACCGCATCGAACTCTACGACGGCATCGGCCTCGTTCCGGTCGTCATGGGCCTGTTCGGTGTCGCCGAGGTACTGACGAATATCGAGCAAGGCATCAAGCGCACGATTTCGAATACGAAAATCAGCAACCTGCTCCCCAACAAGGAAGACTGGCAGCGCAGCGCCGGACCGATCGGGCGCGGCACCGTGCTCGGCTTCTTTCTCGGCATCATTCCCGGCGGCGGCGCGGTCATCGCGGCATTCGCTTCCTATGCGCTCGAAAAGCGCATCTCGAAAACGCCGGAGCGTTTCGGAAAAGGCGCGATCGAAGGCGTCGCCGGGCCGGAGGCCGCGAACAACTCGGCGGCAGGCGGCGCATTCATTCCGCTACTCACGCTCGGCATTCCGCCGAACGTCGTCATGGCGCTGCTGTTGGGTGCATTCGTCATTCACAACATCCAGCCAGGCCCGCTCCTGATCGTGCAGCGTCCCGACCTGTTCTGGGGCGTGATCACAAGCATGTATATCGGCAACGTAATGCTGCTCGTGCTCAACCTGCCACTGATCGGCATGTGGGTGCAGTTGCTGCGTCTGCCCTACAACATCCTGTTTCCTATGATCCTGCTTTTTACCATCGTCGGCGTGTTCGCGAGCAGCAACAACGTGTTCGATCTCTATGTGATGATCGCGTTCGGTATCTTCGGGTATCTCACGCGCAAACTCGGCTACGAGGCCGCACCCTTGGTACTCGCGTTCGTGCTCGGCGCGATCATGGAGAACAAGCTCCGCACGGCGCTGATCATCTCGGCGGGCGACCTCACGACATTCCTGACCAAACCGATCTCCGCAATCTGCCTGAGCATCGCGGCAATCATGCTTCTGATGCCGCTGATCCCGTTCCTGCGCAGGAAGCGCGAACAGGTCGCGCTCGAAGACGGGCAGAACTGATACCGGTCAGAACCAGTTCATCAGGCTGGCAAAGAAACGCACGGCGACGATCAGCAGAAAGCCTCCGAACGCGATTTCAAGACGCCTGCGCGGCCAGGAGTGCGCGAGCTTCGCGCCGTAGGGAGCCGCAAGCACGCTGGTCGGCGCGAACAGAAGAACGGCGAGGAACGAGACGTAACCGACTGACAATGGCGGCATCAGCGCCTGCTGCGGCCAGCCCGCGATCATGTAGCCGATGACGCCGGGCAGCGAAATAAGCACACCGACGCCCGAGGACGTCGAAACCGCGCGGTGGATCGAAACGCCGTACAAGGTGAGAAACAGAACCGCATAGGCGCCGCCGCCGATACCCATCAGCGCGGAGACGATACCGATCGCGAGTCCGACCGTAGCGGTAACGCCTTTGCCCGGCAGATGATCGGCGATGCGCCAGCTTTCGCGGCCGAAGAACAGTTTCAGCGCCATGAGCGTCGCGAAGACGACGAAGATGAGCTTGAAGACCGTTGCGCTCGCGAAATACGCAATGAACGAACCGATCACGACGCCACCGATGATCGGAAGCGCCCAAGTCTTCAGGACCTCGTCGTCCACAGCGCCTTTCGCCTTGTGCGCGAAATAGGAGCGTAGCGAAGTCGGCACGATCAGCGCAAGCGCGGTGCCGACGCAAAGCTGCATACGGATATCGTCGGCGACACCGAGCGCTTTGAAGACTTCGTACATCACCGGGACCGAAATCGCGGCGCCCCCGATGCCGAGAAGGCCCGCGAAAATGCCGGTGAGCGTACCTGCGATCAGGATGGCTACGACGAGGATTGCGAACTCGCCCGCGGGAATTCCAAGAATTGTCATGCGGCGCTTTGTGCCGGGGATTCCTGAGAAAGGAAAGCAAGCGCCTCGCGCAGTACCCATGCATTTGCGCCGGGCTTTACGGCTTCCGTAGACAGATGACGGCGATAGAGCCGCGCGCCCGGCCTGCCGCGGAACGCACCGAGAAGGTGCTTGGTGATGTCGTGAAGACGCGCACCCTGCGCCAGCTCTTTCTCGATGTACGGGATGAGCATCTCGAAAGCTTCTTCAATGGTCGCGACCGGAGCGGCTTCACCAAAAAGTTCTGGGTCGACACCGAGCAGAAGTTCCGGCGAGTCATAAGCCGCGCGGCCAAGCATGACGCCATCGACCGCCGATAGATGCTCTTTGGCATCGTGGAGCGAGACGATGCCGCCATTCAGAATGATCGGGTAGTTGCCGAGACGTTTCTTCAGGCGAAACACACGATCGTAGTTCAGCGGCGGCACGTCGCGGTTTTCACGCGGGCTCAAACCCTGCAGCCACGCTTTGCGCGCGTGAACGACCAAAGCGTCGGCACCCACTTTCACCATAGTGTCAGCAAATGCGTCGAGCGCCTCCTCCTCGTTCTGATCGTCGATACCGATGCGGCATTTGACCGTGACCGGAATTTTCACCGCAGCCTTCATCGCAGCGACGCCTTCGGCAACCCGCGCAGGCTCCGCCATCAGGCACGCACCGAAATGTCCGCTTTTAACGCGATCCGAAGGGCACCCGCAGTTGAGGTTCACTTCGTCATAGCCGAACTCTTCGGCAATCTTCGCACTCGCCGCTAGCTCCTTCGCTTCCGAGCCACCGAGCTGGATCGCAACCGGATGCTCTTCGGCATTGTATCCGAGCAGCCGCTCGCGATCGCCGTGCAGCACAGCCCCGGTCGTGATCATTTCCGTGTAGAGCCGCGCGCGGCGCGTAAGCAGCCTATGGAAGAACCGGCAATGCTTGTCGGTCCAGTCCATCATGGGCGCTACGGAGAAGCGGTATGGCGAATGCGAACTCAATTCGTCGTCCTGTTACGCGGCATCGGCTTTCGTATCGAAGTGTTCGCGCGCGGAAAGAATTCTTCCATAGTGCTTTTCCGCCCAGCGTACCAGCAAGCCCATCGGCTCCAGCAACGATTGACCGAGCGGGGTCAGGCGATACTCCACGCTCGGCGGCTGCGTCGGGAACACGGTGCGGGAAATGAGACCGTTGCGCTGCAGATCGCGCAACGTCTGCGTCAGCATACGCTGGGAGATATCCGGAATTAACCTGCGTAATTCGCCGAAGCGATAGGGCTTCTCGGAGAGCGTGAGCAACATCAGCGTGCTCCACTTGTCGCCGATCTGGTCGAGCACCTGGCGGACCGGACAATCCTCAAGACTCGATCCCGAAATGTCCTGCGCACGCAGCACATCCTGAATTTTGCGCGACGGCTTGGTTTGCCGCGAAGCCTGAACAGGCCGTTTCATGACGGTTCCCTCGAAGTAACCAGCGCCCGAAGAGCTGCCTTCTTTACGGACGACGGCCGATCTCTCATGTATCCATGGTCTCAAAAAGAGACCTTATCGCGAATTTGTACATGGGAAGCACGACAATGGCAAACCAGCCCACCCTCCTCGTCACCGGCGCCAGCGGCCAGCTCGGCCGCCGCGCGGCCGAACTCCTGCTCGAAGCGAAAGCCGGCAAGATCGTTGCCGGCACGCGCAACCCCGAAAAGATCAAGGATCTCGCCGCCAGCGGCGCGGAAATCCGCAAGGTCGATTTCGACGACCCGGCTCTCGCCGAAAGCTTCAAGGGCGTCGACCGCCTGCTTCTGATTTCGACCGACGCGCTCGACACGCCGGGCAAGCGGCTCGCACAGCACAAGGCCGCGATCCAGGCCGCGAAAAAAGCCGGCGTGAAGCACATCGTCTATACGTCGATGCCGAAGCCCGAGCCGGGTTCGCCAATCCCGTTCGCGCCGGATCACTTCGGCACGGAAAAGGCGCTCGACGAAAGCGGCATCGGATGGACCGTACTGCGCAACAGCTGGTACCAGGAGAACCTGTTCCATTCGCTTCCGCAGGTGCTCGCTTCAGGCAAGTGGTTCTCGGCCGCCGGCGACGGCAAGGTCGCGCACGTCTCGCGCGAGGACGCGGCTTACGCCGCTGCCGTCGCACTCGCAGCACAGTCGAACGGCAACGCGCGTTACGACATCACCGGCTCCGACCTGTTGACGACCAAAGACATTGCGAAGCTCGCATCGGAGGCTACCGGCAAGCCGATCGAGGTCGTGAACGTCACCGACGAACAACTGACGCAAGGCATGATCGCGGCGGGCATGCCCGCCTTCCTTGCGCCGGTGTTCGCGAGCTTCGACACCAATACGCGCAACGGCAATATCGCGATCGCTTCAGACGCCGTCCAGAAACTGACAGGACGTGCGCCGCGCTCCCTCAAGCAGTTCTTTACGGCAAACAAGGAAGCGCTGCTGCACGCCCACTAGGCGGAACAGATGCGTCCGGGGCGGCTGTCATGGCCGCCCTTGACGCCCCTTCCAGAGAGGGAAAATGTCGTTTCCAAAGCCGCCGCCGAGCGGCAGAAAAAGGAAACGCCAGTGCCGATACCGCTTCAGTTTCAGGGCCGACTCTCGATCCCCGCGGTCGCGGCGCCGATGTTTCTCGTTTCAAACCCCGACCTCGTGGTCGAATGCTGCAAGGCCGGTATAGTCGGCACGTTTCCGGCACTGAACCAGCGCACGAGCGCGGGCTACGAGCAGTGGCTGGTGGAGATCAAGGAGCGGCTCGACAAATACGAGCGCGACACCGGCAAGAAGGCTGCACCCTTCGGTGTGAACATCATCGTTCACAAGAGCAATCCGCGCGTCGAACCGGATCTCGAGATTTCGCGCAAACACAAGGTGCCACTCATCATCACCTCGCTCGGCGCGGTGAAGGAACTGGTCGGCGCCGTGCAGGGCTACGGCGGGCTCGTATTCCATGACGTGATCAACCTGCGTCACGCGCGCAAAGCGGCGGAAGCAAATGTCGATGGCCTGATCGGCGTCTGCGCCGGTGCCGGCGGTCACGCGGGCCTGCTTTCGCCCTTCGCGCTCATTCCGGAAATCCGAAAATTCTTTCCGAAGACGATTCTGCTTTCCGGCGTGCTATCCACGGGACGGCATATCGCGGCTGCGCGCATGATCGGCGCGGACCTCGCGTATCTCGGTACGCGCTTTATCGCGACCAAGGAGAGCCTGGCGCAGGAGAAGTTCAAGAACATGATTGTCGGCACGAACGCCGCCGACATTGTGTACACGGCCGCGATTTCGGGCGTGCACGGCAACTTCCTGATGCCTTCCATCGCTGCAACCGGGAAGCCGATCGACCTGGATTCTTCGCACAAGATGCAGGTCGGCCAGCATGAAGAACGCGCATGGAAAGATGTCTGGTCCGCGGGACAAGGCGTTGGCTCGATCGATGACGTGCCGACGACGGCCGAACTCTGCGCGCGACTGATCGAGGAATACCGCGAGGCGATCGAGGAACTCGCCGACGAACGCGCGGCTGCCGCCGCCCAATAAAAGAAACGAGTACGTGCAATGAAACCTGAAGCCTGGCTGGATATTCCCTTTCTCACGTTGTCCGATCTCATTCGCGATCACGCAAAAGAACGTGCGGATCATCCCGCCGTCATCCAGGACGAGCGCAAGCTCGACTACGCGGCACTCGATCGCTACATGGACCGGATCGCCGCCACGCTGCAGCGCGATGGGCTGAAAGCGAAGAACGCGATCGCGATCTGCGCATCTACGTCGATCGAGTATCTGGCTGTATTTCTCGCGGCGTTGCGCTGCGGCATCGCGGTTGCGCCGCTTGCGCCCTCCTCCACCCCCGAGACCATCGCGACGATGATCTCGGATTCGAATTCGCAGATTTTCTTTCTCGACAAAGGCGTTGCCGAGGAACTGACCAAGGTCGCACCGTCGATCAAGGCGCGACGCATTTCGCTCGACGATTCCGGTGCCGGCGAGCCGTTTTCGAAATGGCTTGCGGCTGAAGGTTCGAAGCCCTCGCCGGTGAATGTGGAGCCGGCATCGGCCTTCAACATCATCTATTCGTCCGGCACCACCGGCACGCCGAAAGGCATCGTGCAGTCGCATGCCATGCGATGGGGTCAGGTGCAGCGCGCGAGCATCATCGGCTACACGCCGGATGCGGTCACGATGGTTTCGACGCCGCTCTACTCGAACACGACGCTGGTCAGCGTGTTTCCGACGCTCGCAATGAGTGGAACGCTCGTGATGATGACGAAGTTCGATGTCGAAAAATTTCTGCAGCTTTCGGAGAAATATCGCGCAAGCCACGCGATGCTGGTTCCGGTGCAGTATCGCCGCATCATGGCGCATCCGGAGTTCGGCAAATACAACCTCTCCGCCTATAAGATGAAATTCTCCACGAGTGCGCCGTTCGCAGCCGACGTGAAGGCGGATGTCGTGAAGCGCTGGCCGGGCGGTTTGCGCGAATATTACGGCCTCACCGAAGGCGGCGGCACCTGCATGCTCGCCGCCGAACTCTACCCGAACAAGCTGCACACCGTGGGCCAGCCCCTGCCGGGTCACGACATGCGGTTGATCGACGAGAACGGCGAGGAAGTCGGCCCGGGCGAGATCGGCGAAGTCGTCGGCCACTCGCCGATCATGATGAACGGCTATCACAACAATCCGGAAAAAAGCCGCGAAGCGGAGTGGTTCGACAAGACCGGAAAGCGCTTCATCCGCACCGGCGACGTCGGCCGCTTCGACGAGGACGGCTTTCTCACGCTCATGGACCGCAAGAAGGACATGATCATCTCCGGCGGATTCAACATCTACCCGAGCGATCTCGAGGCGATCATGGTGCAGCATCCGGCGGTGCTGGAGGCAGCCGTCGTCGGCGTGCCTTCGCTCAAATGGGGCGAAACGCCGGTTGCCTTCGTCGTGCTGAAATCCGGCGCGTCGGCCAACGGCAACGCGATTCAGCAATGGACCAATGAACGCGTCGGCAAGACGCAGCGGCTCGCGCTCGTCGAAATCGTGCCGATGCTGCCGCGCAGCGCCATCGGCAAGGTGCTGAAACGCGAGCTTCGCGATACCGTCCGGCTCGCCGAAAGCGCCTGACGATCCTGCAAATCGCGCAGGCTCCCTGCGTGGATTTCGCGCTTTCCTCGCAGGCCACAGCGGACTAATGCTTCTCCCGCAAGGAGAAGCGCGATGTTCCGGGAAGCAGATACCGCCGTTCGTTTGAGCGAATACCAGCCCTACGACTGGCTGGTCGATACGGTCGATCTCGATTTCCAGTTGGAGCCGGCCGCTACGCGCGTGCGCGCAACGCTTGCCATGCGTCCGAACCCGAAAGGCCGGAACCAGTCTCCGATCGTGCTCGACGGCGACGAGCTGGCGCTGGTTTCCCTTCGGCTCGATGGCCGCGTTCTCTCCGCCACCGAATACGAAGCGAGCGCTTCCTCGCTCACGATCAAGAACCCGCCGCAAGGCAAGCTGACCCTCGAGATCGAGACCGTCATCAATCCGTCGGCGAACACCAAGCTGATGGGGCTGTTCCGCTCGAACAAAATCTACTGCACGCAGTGCGAGGCGGAAGGCTTCCGCCGCATCACCTACTTCCCCGACCGGCCCGATGTGCTCTCCGTTTACACCGTGCGCATCGAAGCCGACCGCGACGAAGCGCCGTTCCTGCTTTCCAACGGAAATCCCGTCGAAGCCTTCGGCATTCCCGGCAGCAACCGCCACTACGCGATCTGGCACGACCCGCATCCGAAACCCGCATATCTGTTCGCGCTGGTCGGCGGAAAGCTCGACTACATCGAAGAGCCATTCAAGACCGTTTCCGGCCGCAAAGTCATGCTTCGTATCTTCGTGGACCCCGACAAGACGCAGCTCGCGCACTACGCGATGGATGCGCTGAAGCGCTCGATGCGCTGGGACGAGAAAGTCTTCGGCTGCGAATACGATCTCGATGTTTTCCATATCGTCGCCGTCTCGGACTTCAACATGGGCGCGATGGAAAACAAGGGCCTCAACATCTTCAACGACAAATACGTGCTCGCATCACCCGAGACCGCGACCGACCTCGACTACGAGAACATCGAGGCAATCATCGCGCATGAGTATTTCCACAACTGGACCGGCAACCGCATCACCTGCCGCGACTGGTTTCAGCTTTGCCTGAAGGAAGGTCTTACGGTTTTTCGCGATCAGGAGTTCTCCTCGGACGAGCGCTCACGCCCCGTAGAGCGCATCGGCGATGTGCGCAGGCTGAAGAGCTTTCAGTTTGTGGAGGATGCAGGGCCGCTCGCGCATCCGGTTCGCCCGGAGACCTACCGAGAGATCAACAACTTCTACACGGTCACGGTTTACGAAAAGGGCGCCGAAGTCGTCCGCATGTTGAAGACGCTTCTCGGCGAGCGCGGCTTCCGCAAAGGCATGGACCTCTACTTCAAGCGCCACGACGGCGACGCCGCCACGATCGAAGATTTCCTGAAATGCTTCGCCGATGCGAACAAGCAAGACCTCTCGCAGTTCGCGCGCTGGTATTCGCAGGCCGGTACGCCGGAGCTTGCGGTACGCGGCACCCATGACGCGAAGGCCAGGACCTACACGCTCGATATCGAACAGATGGTGCCGCCAACGCCGGGACAAAGCGCAAAGCAGCCGATGGTGATCCCGCTGAAGCTCGGTCTCCTCGACGCCAAGGGCCGCGACATTCCGCTCAAGGACGCAAAGGGGAATCCGGTTCGCGACAACCTGATCGTGCTCGACAAGCCCTCGCAAACGTTCGTCTTCTCGGGCGTCAAGGAGAAGCCTGCGGTTTCGATCAATCGCGGTTTTTCGGCGCCGGTGAAGATCTCGACGAATTTCGGCGCGGCGAACCTTCTGTTTCTCGCGAAGTATGACAGCGACCCCTTCAACCGCTACGACGCGGTCGAACAGCTTGCCATGCAGCAACTGGTTGCTTCGGCGAGAGGATCGAACGAGCCTCCTGCAGCGTTGATCGAGGCGCTCGACAACGCGCTCGATAATTCGAAACTCGATGACGCCTTCCTCGCACAACTGTTCAGCCTGCCCGACGAATCCGATATCGCGCAGCAGATCGGAAAGAATATCGATCCGGATGCGATCCTTGTCGCGCGCCGCAAGATCAAGCACGACATCGGCATGGCACTCAAAGAGAAACTTGTCGCGCGCTACCAGAAGCTCACGAGCCACCGCCGCTACTCACCCGATGCAAAAAGCGCCGGTCAGCGCGCGTTGCGCAACGCTTGTCTGGATTTGCTTGCTGCAACCGGCGATACTGCCGAGCACAAACGCGCTTTCACGCAGTTCGAACACGCCGACAACATGACGGATCGGATGGCGGCACTCGCGGTGCTCGCGCAGTACGCCATTCCCGAACGCGAAACCGCACTGGCTGCTTTCGAGCAGCGCTATCGCAACGACCCGCTGGTGCTCGACAAATGGTTTGCCGTGCAGGCCCGGATTCCGGAAAGCGGCACGCTCGATCGCGTAGAGGCGCTCACCAAGCACCCGGCATTCTCGATGACCAACCCGAACCGCATGCGCTCCCTGATCGGGGTCTTCGCCGCCAACCCCTCGCAGTTCAACCGCGCGGACGGCAAAGGCTATGCCCTGATCGCAGACACGGTTCTCGGTTTGGACTCAAAGAACCCTCAGGTCGCTGCGCGCCTGCTCTCGGCCTTCAAAAGCTGGCGGACACTGGAACCGGGACGCCGCGCGCTTGCCGAGAAAGAATTGAATCGCATCGCACAAACGCCTGGCCTTTCGCCAGATGTCGCGGATATCGTAAGCCGATCATTTGCTTGAGTCCGGCGGGCGAAAAAAGTTAACGCGGGCCCGGACTCGTTAGTCGATAATTTACGACTCGGGACAACGGTTTTTGACTCGTTGACTCTAGACAAATCACCGCGAAATCGATTCTTATGATTTTCGATTCGGGGAGATGCGGCAGTCCCTCCAGATCATGATTTTTGGGGCTTATCCGGGGAGAGTCAGCGATGGCGCGCGTCCACGCTGCCAACACGACAGCGCATGGGCATTCGACGCGCGGACTTGCCCGCTCGCTGACGCATCCCAGCTACCAGCGCCTCGTCGATGCAGAGCCTGTCCTTCGCCGCATCGTTCCCATTCTCATCGTCGTATTCCTGATGTCGGTCGTGCTCGGCGCGCTGGTGCAAGTGCTCGAACACCGCCGCACGGCAATCGCGGACGCGAAAACCGGGATGTCGATGTATGCGCAGTCGATTGCCGATGAATTCTCGCATCGTGCGATCAACACCGACAAGGCAACACAGGATCCGCGGACGATCCTCCGCGCCGCAACGCCGGCGCAGGCCATCGCAAACGGCAGGCAGTTCTATCTTGCCGATCCGAGCGGCAAAATTCTCGCCGCAGAGCCCGAGTCTCCGCATGTGGTCGGCAAATTGCTCATCGACCTTCTCGGTCCTTCCCAGCCGCTGACCGTCTATGCCGAACGCGCCGGTGTAATCGAAATCACGGTGCCGAACGGCGCCGAAGCGCTGGCAACGGTGCGAACGCTCCGTGAAAACCTCGGACAGCTCGCCTCCGTTCAACTCCGCAGCGCCGCGCTCGACAACTGGTGGCGCGACACCCGGCTGACCGCAACGCTCGTCACCACGACCAGCGTGGTCCTGCTCATTCTCGGCTTCGCCTTTCACTGGCAATCGAACCGCGCCCGCGAAGCCGATATGATTCACGAAAAGGTACTCGCCCGTGTCGACACCGCGCTGAACCGCGGCCGCGCGGGATTGTGGGATTGGGACCTCGCACGCGGCCGCGTGTACTGGTCGGACTCGATGTTCGAGATTCTCGGGTTCAAGCCCCGGAACGAACTGCTCTCCTTCGGCGAGATCGAAGCGCTGGTGCATCCCGAAGACGGCTCGCTCTTCGAACTCGCCACCAATCTCGCGGATGCCACGGATGGCGCGATTGATCGCGCGTTTCGCATGCGTCATGCCGACGGCAGCTGGGTGTGGCTGCGGGCGCGTGCCGAACTGGTGCAGGAGAACCCCGCGAGCGGGCCGCACCTCATCGGGATCGCCTCGGACATCACCGAGGAAAAGCGGCTGCAGGCGCGTACCGCGACCGCGGACATGCGGCTCCGGGAAGCGGTCGAAACGGTTTCCGAAGCGTTCGTAATCTGGGATGCGGATCGGCGGCTCATTCTATCGAACAACAAGTTCAAGGAGCAGCACGGCCTTCCCGACGAAGCCGTCGCTCCGGGCGCGCACTACGAAAAAGTCATCGCCGCAATGACCAACCCGGTCCTGCCGGGCGCGCAGACGACCGACGGCAGCGTCGAGCTTGCCGATGGACGATGGGTGCAAATCAACGAACGCCGGATGAAAGACGGCGGCCTCGTTTCGATAGGCACCGACATCACCAGGATCAAGCTCCACGAAGAAAAGCTGATCGATAGCGAACGTACGCTGATCGCACGCAATGTGGAACTGACAAGCTCGCAACAGGCGCTTGAGTATCAGGCGCAGCAACTCGCCGAACTCGCGCAAAAATACGCCGACGAAAAATCCCGTGCGGAAGAAGCGAGCCAGGCAAAATCCGACTTCCTCGCCAACATGAGCCACGAACTGCGGACACCGCTCAACGCGATCATCGGCTTTTCCGAGATCATGGAATCGGGAATGTTCGGAAAGCTGGGTTCAGAGAAATACTACGAGTACTGCACCGACATCCGCGCAAGCGGCGTCTATCTGCTCGATGTCATCAACGACATCCTGGACATGGCGAAGATCGAAGCCGGCCGCATGCCGGTGAACATCGAAGCGGTGCGCCTGGAAGAAATCGTTTCCGATGCGATGCGCGTCGTTTCGGTGCGCGCAGGCGAAAAGAAACTCGAATGCCGGACCCAGATCTGCGACGACCTCACGGTTCGCGCCGACCGCCGCGCGATCAAGCAGATCCTCCTCAACCTCATTTCGAACTCGGTGAAGTTCACGCCGGAAGGCGGCCATATCGCCGTCAGCGCCAAGCGGTCCGGAAAATCGGCATTCCTCGTGATCGAGGACTCCGGAATCGGCATTTCGAAAGAAGCACTGAAGAAGCTCGGTCGCCCCTTCGAACAGGTCGAGAGCCAGCTTACGAAAACGCAAGCCGGCTCTGGCCTCGGGCTCGCAATCGCGAAGTCGCTTGCCGAACTGCAAGGCGGACGCATGCGCATCCGTTCGCTCGAGAACGTGGGCACGACGGTGTTTCTCCGCCTGCCCGCCCGCGCCGCAGGCTAGTTCTCGGCCGCTCCGTTCAAAATCCGCTCGAAAGCCTCGCGCACGCGCTCCTGCGTGTCGGCCAGATGCGCATTCAACGTCGTGAAATCAGGCAACCCGCCGGCACGGGCAAGCAACGCGAGCAAGCCCGGCGCCGCCTTTGCCGGATCGAACGGTCCGTTCACGCATAGACGGAGAATCTGCGTGAGGTTGTGGTAGAGCGTCACGGCGCCGCTCAGCAATTCGCCATCGGCCTGCTCCAGCAACGAAAGCTTTCGTGTTTTCTCGATGACCCGCGCGGTCTGCGTGTCGAGAATTCCCAAATGTTGTTCTGCATGCACCAGCGAAAAGTATTGCGCGAGGAATTCGATATCGATCAAGCCGCCTTTCGCGTTCTTGATGTCCCAGCGGTCGCCGTCGCCCCGCTCGTCGGCGATTGCCTGCCGCATTTCGAGCACGTCGCGCGCGATGATCCCGGGATCGCGCTCCGTCCCGAGCGCCTTGCCGATTGCCGCCTCGACCTTTCTGCGAAACGCCATGGAGGAAGAAACGACCCTCGCGCGGGTAAGCGCCATGTGCTCCCAGGTCCAGGCTTCGCTGGTCTGGTAATTCACGAAGCTCGCAAGAGAGGTCGCGACCGGCCCGGAGCGGCCGGAAGGGCGCAGGCGCAGGTCGACATCGTAGAGCTTGCCCATGTTGGTCGGCGTCGTCAGCGCACTGATGATCCGTTGCGTGAGCCGGGCGAAATACTGCGCGCCGTACAACGGCCGCTTGCCGTCGGACTCCGGCTTCGCCTCGTCGAAGTTGAAAAGCAGGATCAGGTCGAGATCGGACCCCGCGGTCATTTCCCGGCTACCGAGCTTGCCGAGCGCGACCACCGCCGTTTCCGCACCCGCAAGCCTGCCATGGTTCTCTTCAAAACGCCGCATGACTTCGCGGTGCAGTTCACGAATGATGACATCGGCCAGCGTCGCATAGGCTTCGCCCGCCCGGCTCGCCGACAGCGCGCCGGAGATCACCCGCACGCCGATCAGCACGAGATGCTCGCGACCGAAGCTGCGGGTAAGGTCCAGAAACTCTTCTTCGCTCTGCGCCTGCTTCAAGAGGTCCGCGAGACGCTTCGTGAGCACTTCTTCGGATGGAACGCCGGCGAAGAAGGCGGGGTCGAGCAAACCGTCGAGCAGCGACGGCGCCTGCGCAATCATGTCGCGAAGGCGCGGCGACGTGGAGAGGATGGTTGCGATGAGCTGGACGAGGTCCGGGTGCGTCCGCATCGCCGCAAGCAAGCGCTCGCCGCCGGGAAGCTGCGAGAGAAAACGGTCGCAGGCGAGCAACGCTGCATCGGGATTGCCGGAGCGCGAAAGCGCATCGAGCAACGCCGGCAGGATTGCCTGGAATTCGCTCAGTGCGATCTCGGTCTTCAGCGCGCGATATTCACCCGCAAGCCAGCCGCGAATGAGATGGCTTGCCGCGAGCGGTTCCTTGAAGCCGAGCTTCGACAGCGTGTCGAGCGTCTCGCGGTCGTCCTTGTCTTTCGGAAACACGAGTGCACCCGCGACGATGGCAAGCGGCGGCGCATCTTCGAACAGATGCGCGTAATGGCCCTGCACGCGTTGCAGATAGCGCGTCAGCGTACGCGCGAACTCGCCGCGATCCTTGTTCCCTAGAAAGCGCGCGAAGCGGTCGAGCGCATCGTCGTCTTCCGGCAGGATGTGTGTCTGTTCGTCCGCCATCATCTGCAGGCGATGCTCGACGCGGCGAAGATAAAGGTAGGCTTCATGCAGTTCGTCGCGCGCTTCTTCGCCGATCCATTTCTCTTCGGCGAGTCGCGCAAGCATCTCGAGCGTGCGGCGGCCGCGCAGTTCCGGCACCCGGCCGCCCGCGATAAGCTGCTGGGTCTGCACGAAGAACTCGATCTCGCGAATGCCGCCGCGCCCGAGCTTGATGTTATGACCTGCGACCGCGATTTCGTCATGCCCACGGAACGCATGAATCTGCCGTTTCATCGCATGAACATCGGCGATCGCGGCATGATCGAGGTAGCGTCGCCATACGAAGGGCGAAAGGTTCTTGAGGAACTTCTCGCCGGCGGAAATATCGCCCGCAATCGGACGCGCTTTGATATAAGCCGCGCGTTCCCATGTCTGGCCTTCCCGCTCGTAATAATCGAGCGCGGCAACGGTCGAGATCGCGATCTGCGTGGAGCCCGGATCCGGTCGAAGGCGCAGGTCGGTGCGGAAGACGTAGCCGTCGCCGGTGCGGTCGTGCACAAGACGCAGGAGGTTCTTCGTCAGCGCGACGAAAAACTGCACCGGCTCGACGCCTTCCGCGAGCGGAACGATATCGCGGTCGAACAGCACGATGAGATCGATATCGCTGGAATAATTCAGTTCGCCCGCGCCGTGCTTGCCCATGGCCAGCACGATGTAACCCGAGGCTTCGCCCGGGTCGGCTTCATTCGCAATCCGGATCTTGCCGGCTTTCGACGCTGCCTGCAGAGAGCGGTTCACCGCGGCGCGAACCGCGGTATCCGCGAGATTCGTAAGCGCCTCCGTCACCCGGTCGAGATCCCAAACGCCGCCGATATCGGCAAGCGCGATCAGCAGCGCCCCCTCGCGCTTCATCGCGCGCAGAATGACCTGCGCTTCCGCGTCGGATTCCGCAGCGAGCGTCTGCTTTGTGTAGCTCGAAAGAATCCGGTCCATCGCGGCTTCGGGCGTCTCTGCGAGCAGCCGCAGAAGGATACCCGGCTCGAACGCGATGATTCCCCAGAGGTACGGCGAGCCCTCGAACAGTCCGTGAAGCAGGGTTTCGAGAGTCGCGCTGGAGGCGATCGTTTCACCGAGCGGCCCCGACACATCCTTCGGCGCATCGTCGATCAGACGGGCCACGGCCGCTTTCGCATCCGCGGCCCTGGCGGTGCGGGGCGTTTCGCGTAGGCGCGCGAGCAAGGTGTCGGAGGATGACGCCGGGAGGGGCTTGGGGGCCTTCATGCCCCCTTAGTCTGGACCGGCTGCGCCGGAATCGCGAGCGTGACTTTCAAGCCTGGTGAATTGTCGTCGAGCCGCAGCTCGCCGCCATGAAGCCGCGCCACCGCCAGCGCGAGCGAAAGCCCGAGCCCTGCACCCGGGAGGGAACGGCTCTCCTCCAGCCGGACGAAACGCTCAAGCACGCGCAGGCGGTCCTTTTCGGGAATGCCGGGCCCGCGATCGCCTACCGTGAATTCGATCCGGTCGCCTTGTTTGCGCGCCGCCACCGTAACCTTGCTGCCGGCCGTGGTGCCGCCGTGCTTGATGGCATTGTCGACGAGGTTGGCGAGCGCCTGGCTGACGAGTTCGCGGCTACCGCGGACCGGAAGATTCCCCGCGGCATCGATACCGAGGGAAAGACCGCGCTCCTCCGCGACCGGCTCGTAAAGCTCGGCGACATCGCGTGCGATCTCGGCGGCATCGAAATCCGTCATCGCCTTGCGAAGTTCGCCGGCCTCCGCGCGCGAGATCATCAGAAGGGCGTCGAAGGTGCGGATCAGGTTGTCGGATTCGTCGATGGTCGCTTCCAGCGCGCGGCGCAGATCCGCTTCAGTGTGGTTCTGACGCAGCGCCTCTTCCGCGCGGTTGCGAAGCCGGGTCAATGGCGTCTTCAGGTCGTGCGCGATGTTGTCGGAGACGTGTTTCAGACCGCCCATCAGGGTTTCGATACGGCCCAGCATCGCATTCAGGCTATTCGCAAGCCGGTCGAATTCGTCGCCCGATCCGGTGACGGCGAGCCGCCCGCCGAAATCGCCGCGCATGATCTGTTCGGAGGTCGCGGTCATCGAATCGATGCGCTTCATCACGCGTCGGGTAATAAAGAGCCCGCCCGCGATACCGAGAATGACGATCACGACGAGCGACCACCGCGCGGGAGCCGCGAGAATTTGCCGGAGCCGCTCGCGCTCTTCGATATCGCGCCCGACCAGCACGCGGAAGCCGCCGATGAATACGACACGCACCAGCGCGCGGCTATCGTGCAGGCTTTCGGCGGCTTCATCCGTGCGCCGATAGGAAATCTCGGACCAGCCCTGCCGCGACAGGATCGAATTGTTGATGTCGGTCACATTGGCGGCAACCACCGCCCCGTTGAACGAGGTGATCATGTAGAGGTTCGAACCCGGCTGCTGCGCACGCACCACCACGACGTCGATCAGCCTGCCGATGCCTCCGTCTTCATGCACATCCTTCAGGTTCCGGATTTCGGCATCGATCGCATCGGTGATCTGCGAAACGACGAGCGCCTGCGTATGACGCGCGAGATAGCCGATCACGCCCGCCGCGAAAAGCGCGAACACGAGCAGATAGACCGCGACGATCTTGAACGCGGTGGTGCGGAGGAGTTTACCGAGCGCCGTCACGGATGATGTATCCAGCGCCCCGCACGGTCTGCAGCAACGGTTTTGCAAACCCCTTGTCGATCTTCGAACGCAGCCGGGAGACATGCACGTCGATCACGTTGGTCTGCGGATCGAAGTGGTAGTCCCAGACATTCTCGAGCAGCATGGTGCGCGTCACCACCTGCCCGGCGTGGCGCATGAGATACTCGAGCAGGCGAAACTCGCGCGGCTGCAGCACGATTTCTTCGCCATTGCGCGTCACGCGGTGCGAAAGCCGGTCGAGTTCGAGGTCGGCAACACGATAGACGGTGTCGGCGCTGTTCGGGGCACGCCTGCGCGAGAGCACTTCGACGCGGGCGAGCAGCTCTGAGAAGGCATAGGGCTTTGCGAGATAGTCGTCGCCGCCTGCGCGCAGGCCGGTCACGCGGTCATCGACCTGACCGAGCGCGGAGAGGATCAGAACCGGGGTTTCGTTCCCCCGCCGGCGCAGTTCGGAAACGAGGGAAAGTCCGTCGCGCTTCGGTAGCATCCGGTCCACGACGAGCACATCGAAGCTTTCGTCGAGCGCGATCGCGAGCCCGGCGTCGCCGTCGTTGGCAATCTCGGCCATGTGACCGGCTTCGCGCAGCGCCTTTTTCAGATAGTCCGCGGCTTCGCGGTCATCTTCGACGATCAGGAGACGCATGATTTCCGACTCGATATTCCTGCGGTTGGTTCTCGCCTAAAAAAATTGGGGCGGAAAGCGCTTTCACGCTCTCCGCCCCCGGATACCCGCGGTCGGCAGGGGGCGATGGGGGTTTACGCCGCCGCGGTCACCCGAAGGGTTATCCCTTGCCTACCGGCAGGGTGACGTAGCGCGCTCCGCCTTGCGACTTCACGCGCAGCATGATGACGCTCTTGCCTTCCTTGCGGGCCTTGGCCAGCGCGTCGTTCAGGTCGTTCACCTGGCTTACGGTGCGGCCGCCGACATCAAGAATGACGTCGCCGGTGCGCAAGCCGCGTTCCGCCGCAGGCCCGTTCATATCGACATCGGTGACGATGATGCCTTCCGCGCTCGCGCCCTGCACTTCACTTGCGGGGGCAACCGTGATTCCTAGACGCGACAGGTTCAGTTCATTCGTGTCGAAGCCGTCGCCACGGCCGCGATCCTTGCCGCGCGGACCTTTGCGCTGGTCCTGGCGCGGATCGGTGGAAGCGAGCTGCTGGTCGGGAAGCTTGGCGAGCTTCACGTCGATCATCTGCTCCTTGCCGTCGCGAATGACCTTCACCTTCGCCGTCGAGTCCGGACGGAGAGAGGCGATCTTGCGCTGCAGTTCACGCGCGGTCCTGATCGGCGTGCCGTCGACATCGATGATGATATCGCGGGCTTTCATGCCGGCGTTGGCGGCCGGCAGTCCCGGCTGCACTTCGCCGACAAGCGCGCCTTCCTGCGACTTCAGGTTCAGGCTCTCCGCGATTTCCTGCGTCACGGGCTGAATCTGCACGCCGAGATAGCCGCGCTCCACCGTCTTGCCCGCACGAAGGGCGGCGACGACGGTCTGCACGGTCTCTGCCGGAATGGCGAAGGCGATGCCGACATTTCCGCCGGTCGGCGAAACGATCGCCGTGTTCACGCCGATGACTTCGCCTGCGAGATTGAAGGTCGGACCTCCTGAGTTGCCGCGGTTCACGGCCGCATCGATCTGGATGAAGTCGTCATAGGTGCTGGCGCCGATGTCGCGGCCGCGTGCGGACACGATACCCGCGGTAACGGTACCGCCGAGGCCGAAGGGATTGCCGACGGCGAGCACCCAGTCGCCGATGCGCGGCGCGGCCGGCGCGAGGCGCACCCACGGAAAATCGTTGCGTCCATCGACCTTGAGCAGCGCGAGATCGGTGCGCGGATCGGTGCCGATGACCTTGGCGGCGTAGGTCTTGCCGTCATCGGTCTGCACTTCGACGGTCGTGGTCTTGTCGATCACGTGATTGTTGGTGACGACGTAGCCGTCTTCGGAAATGAAGAAGCCGGAACCCTGACCCTGGCTGCGGCGGTTGCGCGGAATACGGTTCGGTCCGGGCAGCTGGTCGCCGAAGAAGCGACGGAAGAAGCGCTCCATGTTCGGGGGAATGTCGCCGGAGTCCTCGCCGCCGCTCATGTTCGCAGGCGCTTCGCTCTTGGTCCGAACGCTGACGACTGCAGGCTTCACCTTGTCGACGATGTCGGCAAAGGAAAGCATATTGGCCGGGCGATCAGTGGTGATCTGCGCCCGGGCGGAGGAAACGAAAGAAAGTACGTTGGTTCCGGTTACGACAAAGGCAGCAATCACGGCACCAACGACGATGCCGGTGACGAGCGAACGACGCGCTGCCGGGGTACGGGTCTCTTGCATGGGAAGTCTCCGAAAATTCCGAAGTCCACAGGGGGATGTGGGCTGTATGGGAGACAACCTAGTAACCACCGCCTTACGGCGATGTCGCTGGAACATTACGTTTTTGTAAGGTTGTGGACTTCAGGACAGGTCTTCGAGACGCTTCTTTTCAGCGGCCGTCAGCGGCGCAGGCGCGCCCGCACGCGATCGCGCGAAGAACCGCAGAAGAACAAGGCCTCCCGCAAGCAGCACCAGCAGCGGCGCGAGCCAAAGCAGAGCCGTTCGCAGGTTCTTTTCGGGTTCGAGCAAGACGAACTGACCATAACGAGCGACCAGAAACTCACGAACTTGTGTATCGCTGTCGCCCGCCTTCAGGCGTTCGCGTACGAGAATCCGCAGATCGCGCGCAAGCGGCGCGTCCGAATCGTCGATCGACTGGTTCTGGCACACCATGCAGCGCAGCTGATGCGAAAGCGCCCTCGCCCGCGCTTCCAGCGCGGGATCGCTCAGCACTTCGTCGGGCTGTACCGCAGGCGCGTGCGACACAACCGCGAAGCAAAGAAAAAGTGCGACCGCAAACTTCTTCATGGTCACTCCGCCGGTGCCACCGCGAGCTTCTTCTTGGCCGCGCGTATTGGAATGCCGATCCTGAGCCGGCGGTCGGAAAGCGAGAACGCAGCGCCGAGCGCCATGACCAGCCCTCCGATCCAGATCAGGAGCACGAAGGGCTTCCAGTACGCCCGCAACGCGACCGACTGGTCGGGGGAAGGCTCGCCGATGCTGAGATAAAGCTGGCTCAGGCCGAAGGTCTTGATTCCTGCTTCGCTCGTTTGCTGGCCGCGCATCACGAAAATGCGTTTGGCCGGCGCGAGCTGGCCGATTTCGACCCCGGCACGGCGCACTTCGAAGATCGCAGCGATGTCGCGATAGTTGCTTCCCTTGCGTTCCGCCCATTGCGCGAAACGAAGATCGAAATCCGCGATGCGCACCGTTGCGCCGGGCTTCACGGAGGCAATCTTTTCCACGCTCCAGCCGCCTTCGGCGGCGATACCGATCAGCGAGAGCCCGACACCGGCATGGGCGAGCAAAGTGCCGAGATAGGAACGCGGTAATCCGCGGGCGCGAAACACCGTTTCTGCCATCGGTACGCGAAAGAGCGCGATCCGCGTCGCATACTCGGTGACCGCACCGGCAATCGCGAAGATGCCGATGAACAATCCGATCATCGGATAGATCCGCGCCCCCTGCATCGCAAAGACTGCGACGGCGATGAGAAGGGCGAGACCCGCTGCAACCGCAAGCTTCTGCGCAACCCCGGCACCATCGCCGCGTTTCCACGCAAGCAACGGCCCCGCCGGCATCAGCGCGACCAGCAGCAGCGCAAGCGGCCCGACCGTCGCATTGAAGAACGGCTCGCCCACCGAAATCTTTTCTCCGGTAAGCGACTCCAGCAGCAGCGGGTAGAGCGTGCCGACGAAAACCGTCGCGCAAATCGCGGACAGGAACAGATTGTTCAGAAGCAATGCACCTTCACGCGAGACCGGGGCAAAAATGCCGCCCGGCTTCAATTCTGCAACGCGAAGCGCAAACAGCGCCAGCGACCCGCCGACGAAGAAAACGAGGATTGCAAGAATGAACACGCCGCGCGTGGGATCGCTCGCGAACGCGTGCACCGACGTCAAGACACCGGAGCGCACGAGGAACGTGCCGAGCAGCGACAGCGAGAAGGTCAGCAGCGCGAGCAGCACGGTCCAGATTTTCAGCGCGTCGCGCTTTTCCATCACGAGCGCCGAATGCAGAAGCGCCGTTGCCGCGATCCATGGCATCAGCGACGCGTTCTCGACCGGGTCCCAGAACCAGTAGCCGCCCCAGCCGAGTTCGTAATAAGCCCAGTAAGAGCCCATCGCGATTCCAAGCGTGAGAAAAAGCCAGGCGACAAGCGTCCAGGGACGCACCCAACGCGCCCATGCGGCATCGATGCGGCCCTCGATGAGCGCGGCGACGGCGAACGAGAAGGCCACGGAGCATCCGACATAGCCGAGATACAAAAGCGGCGGATGCAGCGCGAGACCGATGTCCTGCAGCACCGGATTGAGCCCCTGTCCCTGCGCGGGAGGAATCGCGACCCGCAAAAACGGGTTGGACGTCGCAAGGATGAAGAGCAGGAACGCCACCGCGACCAGACCCTGAACGCCGAGCACATTCGCGCGCAGGCGGGGCGGAAGGTTGCCGGCGAAGAAGGCGATGAGCGCGGAGAACGTGGCGAGCGAAAGCGCCCAGAGCAGCATCGAACCTTCGTGATTGCCCCAGACTCCGGTGATTTTGTACAGCAGCGGCTTCGCGGAGTGCGAATTCGCGTAAACGTTCGCGACCGAGAAGTCCGAGACGACATACAAATAGGTGAGCCCCGCGAAAGAGGCTGCCGTGAAGAGAAACACGCCGACCGCGGCGTAAGGCGGCACCGCCATCAGGCGGGCATCATCCTGCCGGGCGCCCCAGATCGAGAACACCGCTTGCACCACCGCGAGCGCAAAGGCGATCGCAAGGGCTGCGTGCGAAAGTTCGGCAATCATTGCTTCTTGCCTTCGTTGTGCTGCCACATGCCCTTGTCTTTCAGGGCGTCTACGACCTCGCGCGGCATGTAATTCTCGTCGTGCTTCGCCAGGATCGTGCGTGCGGTGAAAACGCCGTCATCGAACGTGCCTTCGGCGACGACGCCCTGCTTCTCACGGAAGAGATCCGGCAACATTCCCTGATAGCGAACCGGGACGCTTTTCGCTCCGTCGGTCACCTCGAAACGCACCAGCACGCCTTCTTTCGAGATACTGCCTTCTTTTACGAGCCCGCCGATCCGCAAGCGCTTGCCGGAAGGTGGCGGATTATCGACAAGCTCGCTCGGGCTCGCAAAGAATGTGATGGAGTCGCGCAGCGCGGAAAGCGTCAGCATGGCAGCCAGCGCGAGCACAATGCCGCCAACGGCGATGAGCGTGAGACGTCGCTGCTTGCGGGTCATGGTTTGCTCCCGAGCATTCGGAGGCGGCGCTCAGCGGGGATGCGCCAGGGATCGTTGGCAGGCGTGAGCTCGATCACGCGATTCCAGAATTTCGCGGCTTCCGCATGCGCGCCACGCTCGGCGGATTCGAGCCCAAGATAGAACAGCGCCGGAATCGACTTGTCGTCACGCGCGAGTGCGCGTTCGAACGCTGCTTTCGACTCGGCGGTAATCCTTCCGTTCGCGGCGCGGATGAATTCGCCGAGCGTGATCTCGCGCGTGCTCGTTGAACCGAGAATGCTTATTGCACGTTCCTGCGCGGCGACCGCGTCCCCCACCCTGCCGACGCGCATGTAGATCGGCCCAATCAATTCCCATCCTTCGCCCTGCTCCGGGTTCTGCTCCAGCCGCTCTTCAAGACGGCCGATGAGCATGCCGATATCCTGTTGCGGAAGAGGACGTGCGAGGCGTTCGGCGAGCGGTGCGTCCGGATACTCCGGCACACCGGAATAAAGATATAAAGTGAGGGAAAGAACCGGGATTCCGGCAAGCGCAACAATCGAAGCCACGCGCCGTCTCGCGACACTGGAATCGGCCGCGCCAGCATTCGAGGGGGCGGCGTTGAGCAGCCGTCTCGATACTTCGATCCTTGCGGCTTCCGCTTCGGACTCGGGAAGCACGCCACGGGCGCGATCGGACTCGATCTCCGCAAGCTGGTCGCGATAGACCGCGAGACCCGCAGTTTCACCCGCGAGTTTCGGTGTACGCGACAACGGCCAGAGCACCGCGAACACGGCGGCGGCAGTCATCAGCGCGAGCAGCGTCCAGAACAGCATTTTCTCACCCGGAGGGAGGTCCTACTGCCCGGTCGCGAGCCGGTCAAAAGGCTTATCCGCGCACTTGCGACCAGGTGCCGTCCGGGTTCCGGCAGGCGATGCCGCGTGCCGTCTGCGGCTGGCCGTTCACGTAAACCGTGTGGGTGTATTCGCGGCAGCGCTGATAGCTCTGATAGGCATAGGGCGGCCCCGCAACGATGGTGCCGTATGCGCCGCGGTCGCCGCGCCAGCTCACCGGTGCACCCGGACCTTCCGCTTCCAGCGCGCGAACCTCTGCATCGTAAGCGCGGCGGCGGTCTTCCTCGTCGAGTGCATTGCCGATCGTACCGCCGACCAGACCACCGACCAGCGCACCGGCCACGACCGCACCGGCACCGCGTCCCGTAGCGGCCCCGATCAGGCCACCCGTCAGCGCACCCAGAAAGGCGCCGTCCGTCGTACGCGGACCCGACGGACCCGAACACGCGCCCAGCATGAGCGACAACGCACAAACGCCACCAACGATCTTGGTCTTCAAAGCCGGCATGGAAAGTCCCTTACTCCGTACAAACAGGCGCCGCATCGGCCACCGCCTACGGACTATGCCAGAAATGCTCGGAAAAATCAGGCGAAAGCTTGGCCCGGCCGGATCAGGCCGCCGGCAGCACCAGTTCCGCGCGCAGCCCGCCAAGCGGAGAAGCGCCGAGTTGCAGGGTGCCGCCGTAGAGCTTCGCGAGTTCCAGCACGATGGAAAGACCGAGGCCGGTGCCGGGCTTGCTCTCGTCGAGGCGCTTGCCGCGATGGAGAACCTCTTCCCGTTCCGCCGGAGCAAGGCCAGGACCGTCGTCATCGACAATCAGGCGGAAGGAACCGGGCTGGACGGCGCGCGGCGGGCTTTCCGCGAACATCTCGATATCGACGCGGGTCGCCGCCCACTTGCAGGCGTTGTCGACGAGATTGCCGACCATCTCCTCGATGTCCTGCTGCTCGCCGCGGAAGCTGAGCGCGGGATTGAGTTGCGTGCGTAGCGTCAGCCCGCGCTCGCGATAAATCTTCTCCATGGTGCGCACGAGCGTATCGACAACCGGAGCGACCTCCACAGTCGTCGAAATCACGGCGACGCGCGCAGCGATCCGCGCGCGATCGAGATGCCGCTGCACCTGATCGCGCATGACCCCCAGTTGCTCGCGGATTTTGTCCGCTACCGGGCCCTGCACGTTACCGCTTTCGTTCATCAAGACGGAAAGCGGCGTCTTCAATGCGTGCGCGAGATTGCCGACGTGCGTGCGGGCGCGGTCGACGATCTCGCGGTTGGAGTCGAGCAGCGCGTTCACTTCGCCGGCAAGCGGCGCAACTTCCTTCGGGAAACTGCCCTGCAGCCGATCGGTTTTTCCGGAGCGGATTTCGGAAAGCGCGTCGGAGATATTTTTCAGCGGCCGCAGGCCGTAGCGCACCTGAAACCAGATGATCGCCATGAAAGCGAGGCCGATGAACCCGAACGTCAACAGCAGCGCATCGTTGAAGCCGGAGACTTCGTCTTCAATCTCGAACGAGTCGCCGGCGATCATCAGAAAGAAGCGTCCGTCATCACCGAGGTCGAGATAACGCTCCACTGCGCGCAACCGCTGGCCATCCGGCCCGGTAAGGTAGGCCTGGCGCAACCCGCCATATACCTCGGGAATCTTCAGACTCTCCAGCGTCGGGAACCCTTCGACAGGCGAAGAACGTGACGCCTTTCGCTCCTGCGGATTGCTGAGCCGCGTGATCTGCCAGTACCAGCCGGAGCCCGGAATAAAGAAGAGCGGCTCGCCAAGCGTTTCCGGCTCGATCGTGGGCGACTTTGGGTTGTTCGCGATTTCGGCGACGATATTGCGCAGGTATACGTTGATGCGCCGGTCGAACGCGCGTTCGACCGCGTTGCGATAAAGTGAAGAAAGCACGATCCCGATCGCGAGCAGCACGATGACGCTGACCGCAGTCGCGGACAGGAACAATCGGCTTGCGAGTGACGGCGCTCTAGCTGACATCGGTTGGCGGCGAGAGCATGTAGCCGAGGCCGCGTACGGTCTGGATCACGTCGATACCAAGCTTCTTGCGAAACCGGCCGACGAAAACCTCGATCGTGTTGGAGTCGCGATCGAAATCCTGATCGTAGAGATGCTCCACGAGTTCGGTGCGCGATACCACGCGGCCGGTGTGATGCATGAGATAGGCGAGCAGACGGTACTCGTGCGAAGTGAGCCGGACCGGATTTCCGTTCACCGAAACGCGGCTCGAACGCGTGTCGAGGGTAACGGGACCGCAGGTGAGCTCGTTGGTGGCGTGTCCGGCCGAGCGGCGCAGCAGTGCGCGAAGGCGCGCCAGCACCTCCTCCATGTGGAAGGGCTTCGCGACATAGTCGTCGGCACCGGCGTCGAAACCCTGCACCTTGTCGGACCAGCGGTCGCGTGCGGTCAGGATCAGGACCGGCATCATCTTGCCGTTCCTGCGCCAGCTTTCGAGAACGGAAATTCCGTCCATCTTCGGCAGGCCGAGATCCAGCACCACGGCGTCGTACGGCTCGCTGTCGCCGAGAAAGTGTCCCTCCTCGCCGTCGGACGCGGCATCCACCGCGTAGCCGGCATCGGACAAGGCCGTCACGAGCTGGCGGTTCAGGTCGGGATCGTCTTCAACGACAAGCAGACGCATGGCGACTCAATGGCCCTTTCTACGCGGCGGGATTGTGCCACACGATAAGGCCAGAGCGTAGATGAACCGCCGATTAAGGCGAGCGCTCAGTCGAAGCCCTGAAAGCTCGCGAACTCGGTCACATCCGCGCGAGGCGAGCGCCATTGGTTAATGGGCGCCGCCTCGTCGGCATAGCCGAGTGCGACGCCGCAGAAGAGCATGATTTCGGGGGGAAGTTCGAGGAAGCGGGACACGGTCTTGTGCCAGTAGGTCCAGGCTTCCTGCGCGCAGGTGTGGAGGCCGTAACCTCGCGCAAGCAGGAGCACATTCTGGATGTGCATCCCGAGGTCCTGCCATTGCGGCGGACCCATGGTGCGGTCGAGCGAAAAGAAGATGCCGCACGGCGCGCCGAAGAACTCGAAGTTGCGGGCGAACTGGCGATAGCGGCCCGGCCGGTCTTCGCGCGGAATGTGGATGCTCTCGTAGAGCAACTCGCCGACCCTGAAACGGCGAGCCTTGTAGGGCTCCTTCAAGGGAGCCGGATAGACTTGATACTCGCCGCCCTCAGCAAGCGGCAATTCATTCAGCCGGGGACGGATCAACGCTTTCAATTCTTCAAGGCGCTTGCCCGCGACGGCATGCACGATCCACGGCTGGAGATTTCCACCCGAAGGCGCCCGCGCCGCTGACTGCAGAATTTCGCGTACGACGGTTTCGGGAACGGGCTTCGGCAAGAAGGCCCGGCAGGAATAGCGGCTCTCGACCGCCTCGCGGATGTGCATGATGGAGTCCCAAATTCTTCTCCGGACTTCATATTATTACGCCGACGAAAAGTCAGCGTCCCGCACGGCACGCCCTCGCCTGATCCCGCAGCGACAGCCATTCGGCCAGCGCCTCGTCGGTGCGCGGCGAGCCGGACGCGGCAAGGCGCTCCTCGCGGAGCGAGCGCTGCCAGGCCGCGCTGCGCTCCCCAACGATTGGGCAAACCGCATCAGGAGCCCGCAGCGCGGGTTCGCCCATGCAGAACCGCGCGCCGAGCACGATCACTTCGAGACCGAGACAAAACGGACTCATATCGTGCCCTCTTCCAGACGGCCGAGCACGTCGGCGCGTGTCGTAAGCCTCGCTGCGATTTCCGCCATCTGTTGTTGCCGCTTCAGCGCTTCGAGCGCGTGATTGAGTTCCGAACGCAGCCGCCCGGTTTCCTGCGCGGTCGCTGACTTCCTGCTCTCCGCGATCCAGCCGAGCACGAGCTTCGCCAGAAACGAGACCGCGAAGCTCGTGAGCATCTCAAGCATTGCCGGGTGCCACCTGCGGGAGCTTCGCCTGCAGCTTCTCTGCAACCGCTTCCGGTGTGATCCCGAAATGACGAATGGCATCGGGCACGGCCTGGATCACGTAGTTCACGGCTTCTGCCAACGCAGCACTCTTGAGATCGAGTTTCTTGCCGGCGACGGCGTTGCCTGCCTTGCCGATCAGCAAGCCCGCACCGTTCGTGAGCGCGGTCTGCAAGGCTTCGCGGTGGGCGGCTTCGATGTCGAGATTGCATTTCCGGCGTAGCAACTCGGCGCGCCAGCCGACGACCGCAGTCGCGATCACCGACACGACCGCTAGCAGATAGGGCTGCAGCACACCGTAAATGCCTTCGACGGCAACTTCCGTCTGTGCAAAAGCCGGAACCGAAACGAGAAAGAAAAACGCGGCCGCAAGGCCGCGCGAGAATGCGCGTTTCATGATTTCACCTGTTTGAGAGAATTTATCCATCCTTCGAGACGCGAGCCTTCGGCTCGCTCCTCAGGATGAGGGGAGAGAAAGCCTCATAGTGAGGAGCATCGCGAAGCGATGCGTCTCGAACCATGAGGCGGAAACTCAGTCGAGGCGGACAAATCCGCCGTGCACGTAGCCGGTCGCTCCGAACGGCGTCACGATACGAAGCCACCCGGAAAGCTGGTCCTTTTCCTGCACGTCGATGCGCGTGCCGAAAGGAATCGCACCCTTGACCGCGAACTGGATTCCCGGTCCGCCGCGCAGGTTGAGCACATCGGCAACCACCGTGGCATCCGGAATAAAGAACGGCTTCGGCGTCACCGCGGGCATCTTCGGCTCCGGCTTGATTTCGACCGGGGGCGGAAGCTCTCCCGCTTCGCCGCGCACGATCGTTTGCATTCGCGCGAGCGGAAACAGCGGATTGGTGTCGGTCTTGCGTCCCGGACAAATATGAAAGTGGCCGAGCACCGTATTGATTGCAGGATACGCAGCCTTAAGTGCGGCATGCAGCGCAGCGCTCGCCGCGATCTGTTTGTCCGAGTAAGCCAGCCAGTAATGATCGCCATGCTCGGGGGTGGCGATCCGCGCGACCTTGAACTGCGGATTCTTGTTGGTGTCGATCACACAGACGCCCGAATAGACGCCCTCGCCGATCTTGCGCAGATAACCGGGATTGTCGTGTTCGATGCCGATCGAGAAGCTGTTGAAGTTCTGGCGATTGCCGTACTTCGACGGTCCGGCATGCCAGCACTGCACGTTGAACGGTGCGAGTTGTGTAATGCCACCCTGCCAGTCGATCACGACATGGGCGGATGCCTGCGCCACCGGCATCGTCAGCCAACCGATGTCGCCCGACGGATCGAGCGGATTGCTCGCGGTGTCGTGGTCGATGATCGTATCCGGGTTCATGAAGCCGGAGCGATTTGGCGTTGCGCGGTACGCAACCTGTTTCCCGGCGGAAAACAGGAGATGATTTTCGATCGTCAGTTTCATTTCGGATTTGTCCTCTTTCGATTCGCGCGCTGCGTGCCGGCTGGTCGTTTTCGGGCCTTGCCTGCGGCTTCAGGCTCTTCCTTCGGCGTGAGGCCCTGTGCGGCCAGAATGCGTTCGATCCTGGCGATACGGTCCTGCGTCTCGCGCCGCTCGGCGCGGCTGCGCCGTTCGGGTCCAGCGGAAACAATCGGCGGCATCAGTAGGCCCTCGCTGCGATGTCGTGGATTTTGCAACACTTGTTGTTGTGCGTTGTGATCCTCCACCGCAACGATGTGCCGTCGCGTGCCGCGACATTGATCGCCGCTGCGCGACAGATCGTGAGCGCGCCGACGGTCCCGAGTTCTTCAATCGATCCGGCGTCGAAATTTGTGCCGCCGTCGATCGAAACCGCCGCGGCAAAGTCCGTGTCCGGCGTCATCGGATCGATCTTCTCGATCACGAAAAGCAGATCGATCGCATCGGGCTCGGCCGGAAGATCGAATGCCGCGGAGATCGCGGTCATGTCGTTCTGCATGGCCGGATCGAACAGTTCGACTTCCTCGATGGCCATGTATCCGTCGCCGTTGTTGGCGGTGACGTTGAAACGATACTTGGTGTAACCGGCTGTGTTGGTGAACGAATACGTCTTCTTGGCGTGCGACGCGAAGGTCTGCGCGGAACGGGTATCGAGCGTGACCCAGGACGAGCCGTTCCAGCCCTGAAACGTCCAGTCCTTCGGTGCGCGAGTCAGGTACCCATCGAGCGGCATGACCGAGTAACCGGTCAGCACCTTCGCGGTACCAAAGTCGATCTCTACCGTTCCGCTCGGAGTGCCGTTCGTAACCCACGTGCCGGAAATGCTCGTGACGCGATCGCCGATTCTCCACCCTTGGTAGCCGCCGGCATATTCGGACGACGCCGTGATCGTGACCCCGCTTGTCGTAGCAGCCGTCATCGTCGGCAACTGGTTTGTGCCCGTCGAAGAGGTAGGCTTGATCACACCCGCCTCCGAGGTATCCATCGCCGTCGAACCGCCAATGTTCAGGCCGCTCGCGTTATCGAAGCTGTCCGATACCGCTCCGATCCAGTTCACCGGCGCGCCGGCAAGATCGGCGACACGCATTTGCAGTTTCGCTATGACGAGGTGGAGTGCGGACAGATCGGGACTGCCGCCAGAAGACGAAGCGGGTGCCGCGAGCGCACGCCAGCGGCTCGCTGCAGCGTCGTATTGCAGCACTGCGCACTGTGCCGCCGCGAGCGTGATATCGCTTGCGGTCGCGAAGCGGTTGGCGGACGAAGAGGCTGCGTCCTCGTTGCGCAGGATGATGGCGTTCGAGCCCGCGTTCTGGATTGCGACGAGACGGCCATCGGCCGCAGCCTGCAATCCCGTAATCGCCCGGCTCGCATCGCTCGATAGCCGCAGCACGGAAGCATCGGCAAATCCGTCCGGATCGTAATCGTTCCGGTTGGACGTAATCTCCGGCGGCGTAATGCCGCCGCTCAGCTTGATCGCACTTTGCAGATCGGCTGCGAATGGAAGCGCGACCGAGCCGCTTTCCGCGGAGATAACCAGCGACTCGATCCAGTTCTCGCCATCGGCCGATACTTTCAGTGAAAAGTCGTCGCTCCCTGCAAGGCCGAACTCCGCACGCCCTTCGAAGCCGTTCGAGAAAAAGACCGAGGCGGTATTCGGCGCTGCTTCCTTCGAGATCTGAATCCGGACGTCGCCGCTGCCGCCGTCTGCATCCGCCACGGCATGGAACAGCGCAGCATTCGAGCGAACCGCGAGCCTGTTCTCCCCTTCGGAAGCGGTGTTGATGCCGAGCCGCAGGACGTCGTCGAGCTCGACCGAAAGATCGCGCAGGTCGCGCCACGTATCGCCGTCGAACACATACAAAATGTCTTCGACTTCCACCCAGGCGCGCCAGCCGGTGCGGGGAGCAAGAAAACGCCAGGCGCCGTCCTCGAATGTCGCAATCGCATGCGTTTGTCCGGAGAACGCGCCGTCCGATCCCGCCGCCACGATGTGCCGCTCGCCCTCTTCCGGTGAGGATGGCGCACTCGAGGAAACGGCAACGACACTGAGATGAATCGATGCATCGAGAATGCGCAGCGCTTCATTCAGGGTGACGTGCTTCTGTGCCTGCCCTGCTTCGACAAAGGGCATTCCGAGATTGGCCGATAGCGGCATGACGAGTTCCTAGATCGAGAGAGTTGCGTTCCGCGGAAAGCCTGCGCCTGCAACGGCGGAGAGTTGCGCGACACGAAAAGAAATCGACGACTGCGCGCCTCCGAAATCTTCCACTTCGTCCGCAGCCGTGTAGATGGCCAACGGCTGATCGGTCTGGAAGGCGCGAACGACGCTATCGCCGTCGAGAATTTCGACCTGGTAGCGTTCCTGTTCTTCGCCGAGTGGAACTTCAATCGCTTCCCAGCTGTCGCCGCCAATTCGTGTCCGCCGTATCCAGGTGATCCGGATTCCTGCTTCCGTCCTGCGCGCCTGAAGCTGCGCCGGAGATCGGGGTTTCAGAGCGATCGATCCCACGGTTTGCTCGAACTCGCGCATCAACGGCGATCCGACGTCATGCGTCGACGCGCCGACGCGGTAACGGAAGCTGCGGCCGAACAGATCGATTCCGCGCGCGACCGAAACCAAGGACGGATCGAGCAAAACAAACCTTGATCCGGCCTCGTGGATTTCCGGCATCGCCCATTCGCTGCCCTGCTGCCCGCGAAGCAGCCGCGAAAGCAGATAGGTATTTTCCGCAACCAGTTCTGCGTTGGCGAACTGGATCACTTCCCAACTGCCTTCGCTATTGCGGATCGCGGCGATATTCGCGCTGCCAAGCACGCGTGCATCGTCTTGCGAGGCGAGCGCTCCCGAACCGAGCTTCACACGAAAACTGTTCGCGCGGTCCCATCGCGCGACCGGCCCTGCCGGCAGGGAATCGAGAAGTTCGCCGATGATCGACGCCACGTTGCCGAGCGCGATGCGCTCGTAGGATTCTCCGCCGGTCGAACGCCAGACCGCCATCGCACCCGGCCAGGGTGATGCGTGCACGGCGAGATACTGAAGCGGGGGCTCCGCCTCTTCCCGCAGCAAAGGAAGGTCGAGCGTGATCGTTTCAGGAGGACCGAACGCAGGAGGCGTCGACACCGTCCCCGATCTCGGAACACGAACAGCGACGTTGAAGATTTCCGGATCGATGCATCGCGCCTTGATCGCGCGGCTGCCCGCATCCGCGACCTCCGTTATCTCAAGCCGCCGCACGCGCCCGCGATAGTCGAGGTCGATCACATCCCCCGGAGAAAGAGCCGCGTAGGACGGAGGCAAGGCAAACTCGGCGCGTTCGCGCCCCGCCCAGAGATCCTGCAACCAGATATCCGCCGCGCGTGCCGCGACAGAATCCGAGGTAACAAGCGCAAGGTCTGCTTTCGCTTCCCGCTTGCTGTCGCCGGCAAGACGCCGTGACAAAACGGTCGCGCGGCGGAAATCGCCGGCGACTTCGGTAAAGCCAAGTGCGATTTGCACCGGCAGCTCCGTCTCCTGTGCGCGAACGAAGCGACAGTCCGGATCTTCGCCTTCCACGACGAGATCCTCTTCGGAGGGGAAAGCTACCGCCTCCCCGCCACGCGGACGGAACACGAGCGTTCCTTCTTCTTCCACAGCATCGAACGAAAATGCCGGGGCAAGCGGTTCGATCGCAGCCCGCGCCGACATCGGACGGTCGATCACGTAACCATCGACTGCACCGCGAAGACACGACGCATCCATGTCTCTCGCGTCGGCGTCCGCAAGAATTTGTCCAATGAGATCGTCGAGCGGCGCGGCCCCGAGACGCCCGTTCAGCCAGTGTCCGGTTTCCCAGTTGGCGCCGTCGGACCAGACGGAAGTCGCCAAAGGAAATGCCGGATACGGCCGCGCATCCCAGGTCCAGGCATAAACCCCGGCGGCATCCAGCATGCGGCCCGCATAGTGCGCCGACACCGGATTGCTTTCTTCGTCAGCACCGTAGGCCGGATCGAATGCCGAGCAGATCGCTTCGAGGTAGCGCCGCTGCATCAGGTCGTCGCGGCGGCGGTTTGAGAAATATGGAAAGCCGCCGCTGGAGGATTTCAGGTCCGGGAACACGTTCGGCTGGTTCGCACCTTTATCTGTGGCAGCGCAGCCGGTTTCCGTCAGCCGGATCGGTTTGCTTTGCGCAATCCAGCCTGTCGGTGCCTCCAGCTCCGCGCCATGGACGCGCTCGAAATGCGGCTCGCTCCACCAGTTCCAGATGTCCTTCGCGCGGAACATCCACGGCTTTCCGAAGCTTCCGTCAGTGATGGGCAAGCGCGACTGATTGCGGCGCGCTTCGTCGTCCGCGTAATAGAAATCGTAGAATTCGCCGCCGCGCAGGTTCGCCCGCAAATAATCCGAATCGTAGATCGTTCTCGCGGCCGACACGTCGATATGCGTAACGCCCTCGCGCCAGTCCGAAAGCGGCGCGTAATAGTCGATCCCGATGAAGTCGATGTCGTTGCTCGCCCAAAGCGGATCCAGCGGAAAGCGGACTTCGTCCGCTTCCGCATCCACGACATGCGCTCCGTATTCGCTCCAGTTTGCGGCATAGGAAATCTTGGTTTCCGCGCCGAGAACTTCCCGCACTTCGCTGGCGAGCGAAACGAGCTCGCCGACGGCCGGATAGACGCCGCTTGCCGATCGAATGCGGGTCAACGCTTCGTACTCGGAACCGATCAGAAAAGCTTCGACCCCTCCTGCGACGGAGCAAAGCTTCGCGCAGTGCAGCACCATCCGGCGCAGCGACCACTCGGCTGGCCCGGAATAGACGACGCCCACGCCGCTCGCGGAGAAATCGGAAGCCTGTGCGTTTCCGAAGAGAGCCGCAATCTGTGTCGCCGCTGTCTCGCTTGCGTCCGGCGTTCCATCACGGCCCGGAGCGGGGTCGCAAGTAATCTGCCCTCGCCATGGATAGGCCGGTTGGCCGGTCTCGCCGGTGTATGGATTCTCCAGCGCATTGTCCGCAGGAATGTCCATCATCACGAAAGGATAGAAAGTAACTTCAAGCCCGCGCGCATGCAGGTCCTGGATCGCGCGGATCACGGAAGCGTCGGAAGGCGTGCCACCGAACGCAGGGCGGCCTTCATGCAAGCTCGTCGGTTGCGCACCCGCACGCGTTAAACCGGAAACCGACCACTCCGCACCGTGCGTCTGCTTATCTGTACGATCGACCTTCGGCCGCACTTCACACTGCGCCGCGCGCAGGTCGCCGCCGAACCAGCTCACGATCAACGCGACCCGCTGAAGATTCGGACACACCGCCTGCAGTTCATCCAGCGAAGCGGTCCAGTCGCTTTCTGCCGAAGCCGTGTGCCGGTTCTCCGGCGCATAGACGCCGTAACCCGTGGTGCGTGTCACGGTCAGCGGATCGTAGCCAAACTCCGTCGCGCCGGGGATCAGGCAAACGGCGCGGATCATGTTCTCAAGACGTCCGACCGGACGAATGATTTCGACCGAGATCTGCGGCAAGCGATTGCCGAAACTTTCGAGTGGCAAGCGATCGAACACAATATAGGCCAGCCCGCGATAAGCAGGTGCTTCACCGGCACCTTCCTTCGCCTCGATCAACGGATCGGGAATCTGCTCCTCGTCGCCGCGATGAAGACGATAGACATACTGGCTGAGATCGAGTTGCTTTCCATCGACCCACATGCGCCCGATGCCGGCAACCGGTCCTTCGCAAAGGCCGATCGCAAAATTTGCAAAGTAGGAATAGGTCGTCGTGGTTACCCGCGGACCGCCACCCTTTCCTCCGCCTGCGCTCTCGCTGCGTGTGGAAACGACCTCTTCAAGCTTCGTCGCCCAGATTACCTGTCCCGAAAGCCGCGCCCGCCCGTAGACACGAGGGATCGATGCGCCCTCGCTCGAACCCATAACGTCGAGCGAAGCGAGCCGCGGACCTTCCGTGTGCTTGCGCGCAGCTCCGCCAAAAAGCGCACGGTCGATGACCGAACCGGCAACCGCGCCGAGCAATCTGCCGGCAACGGCACCGCCCGCACCAAAGAGCGCGCTGCCGGCAGACATGCCGGCAAACGACAATAGAAGTGCAGCCATTTCAGTTCAGTCCGGGAAAACGAAATGCGAAAGCGAGCCTGCGCCGCCACCAGTTCGCAAAATGAACTTCGGCCACTGCCACACCGTCATGGGCATGAATCATCCGATCCGGCGCAACGAGGATCGCGCAATGCTTCGCCGGAAGATGCGGACGCCACCGAAAAAGAAGCACATCGCCTGCTTCCAGCGCAGCAAAGGGAACTTCCACAAGATGCCTGCGTGCAGCTTCCGCAAGCGTCTCCCTGCGGTTCGCCTCGGCCCAGTCTGCGGAGTATGGCGGCGGCAATTCCGGCTCATGTCCGGCCACTTCGCGCCAGATACCACGCAAAAGTCCGAGGCAATCGCAGCCCACGCCTTTCAGGGAAGCCTGATGACGGTAAGGCGTACCGACCCAGGAGCGTGCTTCCGCGATGATGCGATCGCGCGCGATGTTCACCGGATCGGTTCTCCATCGTGACCCGGCTCGCCTGGCACGGCATAACTCGCGACAAAGTCGTTGCCGGGAAGATGCGGAAAGCCGCGGAAATTGAGCGTATTGGCGAACTTTGTGCGACAGGTTTCGAAGCGCTTGTCGCAACCGGCGGTGACGGAAAATTGATCTCCTGCAAGCACGGGGTTGGGTGGTGTCTGCCAGAGTGCAAGCGTGACAACGTCATCCGCCTTGCGATGAACCTTTACTTCCACCGCGAAGCCTTCGTTGGCCCCGGCATTCCACACAAGCTTCCCGCGCGTGAACCATTCGTCCTCGAACGAACCCAAACCGGTTACGGTGAAGAGCGAAGCGGCTTGCACGGAAACAACCTCGCCTTCCGTGCGAAAGGCAGCATCCTCAAGATCGATCTTGCAGCGCGTATCGCCAAGATCCGCGTCGCAAGGTCCTGCAAAGATGCGGCCACTCTCCTGATCGAGCTGTTGCGCGAGGCCACGAATTTCGACCGCGAATGCCGCTCCCTCGCGGCGGATTTCACCGATATCGCCACTTCTTTGTAACAAGCGGTTTTCAACATTCGACCAGTCGACCAGAAACAGCTCTACCCGTGCGGCATCGAACCTTCCGCAAACAAGATCGTTCTCGGAAATGCTCTCGTCCGAAAGCGCGCCGTGCAGTTCACTTCCGGTCGCGGCAAGCCCCAATTTTGTTTCGACCTCCGTTCCCTCGAATCCGGTCCCCGCTCGAAACATCGTGCCGTCAAACGTGAGGTTCTCGTCGTGGTCGGTGAAACCGAGCACGACACCGTCGCCGCGCGATATGCGCCAGCAATTGCACAAAGTCGTAGCGCCGCTGGAAAGATGTGCGGACAACCCATGAGAAATATTCCTCATGGACGGATCTCCACGACCGGAATCGAAGGAATCTCTCCGGCGGCGAAGGCGGCAAGATCCACTTCAAGGAAATCCGTGTCGAAGCGAACCGGCACATCGAACAGAAATCCCGCGGTCACGGTCTCGCCCTCGGCAGGAAGATGGCCTGAGCGAAACACCACGAGCCCGGTCGCAACGTCGGAGTCGAAGTGAATGCCTTCTTCCTTCGCTTCGCCATCCACTGCGACACGAATGCTTCCAGCAACCGGCTTTGCGATCGGCCGCGCATAAGGTGCGTGCAGGCCGCCATAGGTTTTTCGCAATTGAAAGCTCGCGGTCGCGCCATCGCCCTCGCCGAGCCACTGGTCGCCAGGTGCAGGGGTGGCGCCGAGAAGTGCTGACGAATGGTCGAGCCGGTCGCGCCAGCGAAAGCCATAGAGCCTTCCGCGCCGCTCCTCGAAGAAAGCGACGACATCGGAAAGCGCGTCCAGCGACTTCACGCCGTAGCCTGCATTCCATCGCCTGCGTGCGTGCGCCCAGCGCGCATTGCGCTCCTCGCGGCCCGATCCGGTCGTCACGATCTCCGTGCGCCGCTCCGGACCGCCGCGGGCACCCAGCGCCACATCGAGCGGAAACGTTACTTCATGAAATGCTGGCATCTACAGATTTCTTTCGCCGCGGGCGACCGCACGCGCGATCATTCCGGAAAGATACGCTTCGGAACGCCGGAAGCTCGCTGCATCCTGTGCGGTGACGTTCACGTTCACCGCCATCGGCGCGCGAGATGCTTCCGCGCGCACGCCGAGCCTGCCGTCGCTGCCGCGCGCAAGCGGAAGAATGGCTTCTGCGCCGCGTTCGCCTGCGACACCCAGCGAATTCCCGAGCGGGAAGTAGCTTGGCGTCGCGACCACGCCGCCTTTTGCAAACGGCATCACGCCACCGAGCATGGAGCCGCCGCCTGTCGTCCCCGGAACGGCACCCCCGAGCAGGCCCTGAAACATTCCGGTGAGGCCCTGCTCGATCGGCTTGAACGCCGCGTTCAACGCCATGCTGGAAAGCCGAAGCCCAAGGGTGCGGATCACTTCGCTGAAGCTCTTTCCGCGGACCAGCGCCTGTTCGATCGCGCGGGAAAAGGCGGAACCGAAACCACGCGCGAGCTTGTCCGCTTCCGCAATTTCGCGCCGGAAGTCGCTGAGGTCCGCATCGATGGAAACGGAAATGCCGTCGATTTCAGTCATGATGTCCCCGGTCTGGATACTGCGCGATGAGTTCGTTCAAGACGTCGCGCGACAACGGCTGCGCTTGGCCGATCAGCACACGCGCGGCGCCGGCAAGCTCGCGCGGCGTCAGCTGCCAGAACGCGAAAGAAGAAAGCCGCAGCACGCCGAACCCGAACGCCATGGCCTCGTCCCATGGAAAAGGCTGTGCGCTGCTCACGCCTGCGGCAAAGGAGGGTTTGGCGAGCGGCCCGGCTCTTGCGTCCCGAATGTCGCGGAAAGCAATGCCACAACGATACGGACATAACCGGCGGCCGCTCCTTCGGAGGCAAGGGCTGCCACTTCTTCGTCCGCGATTTTCTCCCCGGCACCGCGCAAGCCCGCGCCGATGACGCGAATGGCGTCGCGTGCCGAGATGCGCCCGCTCGCAAAACGATCCGCAAGCGCAGCGAGATCATCGGCCTCGAATGCAGACTCGAGTTCGGCGAGCGCGCCAAGCGTCAGACAAAGCGTGCGGCGACGGCCGCCGAGTTCCGCTTCGATCTCACCGCGATGACGGTTCGCCATCACGCAGCCTCGAAGGTGAGTTCGCCGGCACTCTCCAGCGAAATCTCGAAGTTCACCTCGCCGTCGTGATTGCCGGAGAACTCCAGCGCTCCGATCTGGAATGCCCCTTCGATCATGCCGAATTCCGGGATCACGATCTGGCAGGAAGGCGCCTCGCCGTTGAAGAACGCTTCCCGCACCAGCGCATCCGAAGCGGCGTCTTTGAAAATTCCGGAAGCCGAGAGCGAGGCCCGGCGCACGCCTGCGCCGGCCAGGAGCTCGCGCCAGCGGCCGGACGACTCCGCATGAGTCACATCCACGGTTTGCGCATTGAACGCGAGTGTCTTCGTACGAAGACCGGCAACGGTGACGAAGGAGCCGTCATCGTCAATCTTGAGCAGCAAGTCTTTTCCCTTTTGCGCGGGCATGTGGTTCTCCGTGATCAGGCCGGCTCGGTAACGGCGCGCAGCCGCACGATGCCGTGATAGGTGCGTCCGTCCGCTTCGCGGCGGATATCGGCAACGACGAAGCGCAGGTTTGCGAGATGATGTCCCTCGGGCGAAAGCGGCGCATCAGTCAGTGCTTGCAGGACCGCTCCCGAAATCAGATGTGCCTCCCGATGACCGCCTTGCCGCGACCAGACGTGCAGCGTCAGCGCATGCTCATCGCCACCTTCCGTCGCGGTCGAGCGATCCGACACGACCGCTTCCCCGAGTGTCACATAGGGCAGCGCGGCTTCCCGCGGCGGTTCGTCATAGATCTTCGCGCCGCCAAGCATTGCGGTGAGAGGCCCGTCACTTTTTAGGGCTGCATGAATTGCAGCACGCAAGGCAGCAGCGGATGCAGGCATGCTTTATTTCTTTCGATGTGTGGATAGAGAAGCAGCGCGGGCGGCAGCGCCTTTACCAACGGCGCGGGTCGTGAGGACATCGCGCACGCGGGTGAGCGCTGCCGCCCGCATCGGCTCGAGCGCCAGGGGGAGGGCTGGCGCGAGCCAAGGCGAAGGCGGTTTCGAGAGTGTTCCGAATTCGCGCGCTGCATCGGCAGGATCGGAAGATCCGACCATGCGTCGTGTGCCGCGTGCATGCACGAAAGTTTCCTTTGCGCTTGTGTCGGTTAGCGCGTTGCGCAAAGCTTCCGCGGCGGCATCGAGTGCTGCGTCGCGCAACGACGCATCCACACTACGCAATCGGCGCAGCATGGGCCCCGAGGAAAAGACACCGCGCAGTTTCAAACGTGCTCTTCCTCGACAAGACATTCGAGCAGGCGGCCGCGCTCATCCGGGTCGCGTACGGCACGAATGGACAGGATGCGTACGCCGAGCACAAAGCGATGCGCGAGCGTGATATCGCTGCGATGACGCAGGATCACGCGGTGCGTGAGCCGCCCTAATCGCTTGTCCGAAACAAAGGCGTCGTCGCGCGAAAGCGGCTCGATTGCAGCCCATACGTGAGCGAGAGATTCCCAGGTCCGCGTGACACCCCCCGCATCGTCTTCGATCTCATCCGCGGCCTGCAGCATGAGCCGATGACGGAATTCGCCGATCGCCGTCACAGTGACACCACGCGGTAAGGCGCGATCAGTTCGGTGACGCCATTCGGCATCGGGTCGCTTCCCCGCTCCTCCCCGCGGTATTCGTATGCGCGTGCAAGCAGCAGACGAACCGCCTGCACGAGCGGGGCAGGAACATCGCTGGCGAGGCCATAGCCGGCTTCGATGTCGACCTCGATTCCTGCCGTACGCCTGACCGGCTGGATCACGCGCCCGGCATCGAAGACAATCGTTCCCGGAACGGACGCTGCCTTCGTGATAAAGCAATCGAGATCCAGTGCCTGCGTGTCTCCCGCTTCGTCGCGGACACGCGCGGCGACCACATCGCGAAGCGGCGACACCGGCGACAGGATTTCCCCTGTCGTGGGCCAGCGGTCGAGTACGATGCGCCAGGTTTGCGTCAGCAACGCACGCCGCGTGCGCGTCTCCACCTGCAGGCGAGCGGCCGCGATCATCGACTGGATCAAGGCGTCGTCGGCATCGTGGCCAACGCGAAGATAATTCTTCGCCTCGGCAAGCGAGAGCGGTTCGCCCGCAGGCGGTTCGATCAGGATGGCGGCCATGAGTGCTTCCGGTTGACAAGCTTTGTGTGCGCCCGCACATCACCGCGCGGGAGAGACAATGCTTCGTTTTGTGCTTCTGGTTTCGATCTATGCGGCAACGGCAGCGAGCGCCGGAGCGATTGTCGGCGGAAAGGCCGGGCAACACGCTGCGCAGCGGCACACCGTCTTTCTGACTTCGAACCTGCAGGATTGCTCCGGCACGCTGATCGCACGCGATCTCGTGCTGACGGCCGCCCATTGCGTGGCAAACGGCGAACGTCACACGGTAAAGACGGACGCGGGATCAATTCCCGTTTCGCAGGTCGTGATGCACCCCGCGTTCCGGCGCGACCTTTACCAAACTTTCAAGCCGTCGCCCGACATCGCACTCCTGAAACTTTCCGCTCCCGTTTCCGGAGGCTTGCGTCCTGCCCCTCTGGCTACCGAAAAGAAATTTCCGCCGCACGGTACCGATTTCGTGATTGCCGGATTCGGCGAAGCGGTCGAAGGCGACCGCAGGGTCGGCACGTTCCGCACCGCGCAGCTTGTGAATGGCGGTACGACGGGTGGCATCATGCTTCGTCTGCATTCGCCGAAACATGCGCCCGGCAGCGGCGCCTGTGTCGGAGACTCGGGCGGCAGCGCTTATCGCAGCGAGAACAACGTACTTGTACTGTACGGCGTGATCGCCTGGTCCGCCGGAAGATCCGGAAAAGGCTGCGGCCTCGTCACCGGCATCGTGCTGGTCGCAAACCAGATCGAGTGGATCCGCGCGACGGCAAAGCGTCTCGGCGCAAAACTCGATTAAACGCTTTTCTCCCGCACGCTGCTTGCTACACTGCTGCCGGGTTCGGGGGAATCCGATGCGAAGTTTGTCATCCCGTTGTCACGGACTGTTGTTGCTCGTGTTCTGCAGCATGCTGCTTTCCACCGGCGCGCAGGCCATCGTGCTCGGCACCTTGTCGACGCTGACCATGCACATGGTCCGCGTTGCCGGGCCTGGCGGTGCGCTGATGTGTTCGGGAACGGTGATCGATCCGCTTCACGTCGTCACCGCGCGGCATTGCGGACCCAGCGCCGTCGTCGATCGCGGCAAGTGGTACGGTGTCGTGCATCGCGCGCAAACAGCGAAACTCGCGGACGGCCGCACCATTACCGTCACCGGCGATGCCCTGATCCTCAGGCTGCAGCGTCCGTTGCCCGCAACCGTGATCCCGATCGATATCGGCCTTCAGGGCACGGACGGCGAGTTCGTCATCGCCGGCTTTGGCGCGACGAAGGAAGCAAACCGTGGCTGGCTGGGTCCGCTGCATGAGGCTTCGGTCGTCATCCATGTTCCCTTCCGTCTGGTCGCGCCGGACCGCATGAGCGATATCTCCGCAAGCGCCTGCTTCGGCGACTCCGGCGGCGCGGTGCTGCGCAACGGAAAGCTCGTCGGCATTATCACGCGTGCTTCGCACCCGCATCCGGTGATCGCCTGCGGGCATCTCACGCATTATGCGCCTGTGGTCGCGACCCCGCATATCGAGACGCACCCGCATGACGGCTTCGAGGTCAGCGCGGCGCCGCGAAATCCGCAGCGCCGCCTGATGTACCGCCGCTCGTTTACGCCTCGCTGAACTTCAGAAGCTTGATCGCGTCGAAGTCCTGCACGCCGCCGCCGACGCGCTTCGTCACGTAGAAGAGCACATAGGGCTTCGACGAATAGGGATCGCGCAGTACCCGCACGCCCTGGCGGTCGATCACGAGATAGCCGCGGCGGAAATCGCCGAAAGCGATCGAGTAGCTGTCTTCCGCCATATCCGGCATGTCTTCGGCTTCCGCGATCGGAAAGCCCATCAGGTTCGCAGGCGCGCCGGCCTGTGCGGGCGGGGTCCAGAGATAGTGGCCGTTCTCGTCCTTGAGTTTGCGGATCTCGCCTTGCGTGCGGCGGTTCATGACGAAGGTGCCGTTCTGGCGATAGCCCGCCTTGAGCGCGTAGACGAGATCGACCAGCGGATCGGATGGGCTTTCTTCCGGAAACTCGCCGTCGGCGCCGGAGATCACGAAGCCGAGCTTGTTCCATTCCCAGGACGATTCCGCGACCTTGTCGTAGTTCAGAAAGCCGCGCGGCTTGTTGGTGCCGTCGCCGCTCACGAAGGCGGCACCTTCCTGCTCGGCGAATACGGTGTCGACTTCGGCAGCGATCCATTCGTCGATGTTGACGGCGCTGTCGTCGAGCAGCGTCTGCGTCGCCGCCGGCATCGCGTAAAGCTCCACGGTCGGGAATGCGAGTTCGGCGAGCGTCGGCGAGGTCGTCGGCGTGTTCCGCGCGGTCGTCTCGCCGACCCAGCCGGTCGCGGCACCCGTGATCAGGAACGGCTTGCGATAGACGTTGGAGGAAACCTGGCGATAGCCCGAAATCGCGCGGATCGGCGAGATGTTCGCAAGCCTGCGGCCGATTTCACGCTCGGTTTCTTCGGGAACAAGATAGCCGCCGTCCGCGCCGGAATTCGTCGAAACCGCAAGCGCCTTACCTTCGAGACGCTTCAGGCCGGACGACTCGCCGTTGCGCACATAGGTATCGAAGGCCGAGCGATGCTCGAGCTCGGCGCCGGTCGCGATGTGCTTCGCGCCGCCGAGTGCGGGACGCCGTCCGCGCAGCACCAGTTCGTCGAGCACGCGCTTCTGCTCGGTCAAGGCCGAATTGATGCGGTCGACCTTGTGCTCGGAGAGCACGTCGGCCGAACGTCGCTCGATCTGGTCGAGGCGCGCGTCGTTCTCGGATTTGAACGCCTCGAACGAGCGCATGAAGTCGTCGAAGGCACCGGCGATTTCGCCGCCGGCGGATTTGATTTCGGGAGACGGATTCAAGAGTTGTTCCATGATTTACCTCGTGGACGGATGAACGAAATCCGCCGCACGGCGGATGGTGGCAGCAAGGGTTCTCGCGGCGATGGCGTCCCGCTTGAAAGCAGCGACACGTGCGCCGGGATGCATCGGAAACGTGACGATGCTGATTTCCCAAAGATCGATTTTGGAAAGGCGGCGGATACCGGTCTTCGGATTGGTGCGGCCCTCGACGGTGCGGAACCCGATGGAGAGCCCGTCGATCGCGCCCGCGCGCATCAGGGACAGCACTTCCCTTCCGCGGGCGATTTCAGAAAGAAGACGCCCGCGCACGAACAACCCGCGCGGGTCTTCGCGCAGCTCAAGCCAGGTGCCGATAGGCTCGGCGGGATCGTGCTGAAACAGCATCCGCACGCCGGCCGGTCCGCGCTGGGCGAGGCTTTCGGAGAATGCGCCCGGCAAGATCAAGTCACGCCCGAGATCGGCGGTGTTGAAGCGCGCCGCATAGCCCGTGAATACGCCGGAGGCGTCAAGCGATTTGCAATCGAAGCGCTGCATCCTGGAATCGTTCATGGGAAAGAACATCAGCGCTTCCTTGTCTTGCGCGCTTTTGCTTTTGCGGGGCTTACGCGCTTCGGCTTTTCGGATTTCCTGATTTCGGGTTTTCTGGGCGCAGGCGCGTGCAGCCGCTCGAGCTCGCGCACGAAATCGCGAAACACCAGCGGCGCCTCGGCTCCTACGGAGCGGATGCGTGGGGTCATGCTTGAATTTTCCAGTTAGGCCTAAGTCTTCTTCAAGCGCCGGTTAAACCGCGCCAGCTCGCGCACGAAAGCGTCGAAGCGCGCGTTCGCGGCGAACAGTTCGCGTAACGTCAGCGCGAGCAGCGCCGACGAACCCGACGCCCACAGAAACAGCGCCAGATGCGCGAGATCGCCGCGCTCCGTGAAGGTGCGGATGAGGCTGCTCATTGTTCTAAATGCCGAGTGCGCTACGTGCGATCAACGGCAACAAAGTCTGGCGATAGAACGCCCGGTTCGCCTCGGCGTAGTTCGAATAAGTGTTGTCGCCGGGAATGCCGAGCAGTATTGGCGGCACGCCGAAGGAAAGCGCGATCTCGCGCTACTCCTACTTAGTCGTCGCGTCCTACCAGCGTTTCCCTAAATGCCAAGTAGGCTTCAAACTGCCCATCGTTCAGCATATAAAAATCCTGGGTCGGGTCGGGTATTGGGCGCGGTGTGGACTCCGACGGATATGTGAGACCAGTTAATTCATTTAGAAACTTCTTCTCTTCCAGATAACGCCTGCGTCCGCGAACCGTCGCGTCGATCTGAACTCCATTATGATAAATGAGAATTTTGAATTCTTGATCATCCATGACAAGAACCTTAATTTCTTGGGTAAGCAGACTGGACGCGAAAGCCGCGAGGTGACTGGGGGTCGTGTATAATCACAACGCCAACACCAAAGGTGCTCCGAATATACGGTTGTGAGTGAATTCTCGAAAGGTGTGCTTCCTTTCCTGTGACCGAACCGAAACTTGCGTGCACAAACGCACGCTCTTGCAACCCTTTCGCGACACGATCTACCATATCTCGATTTTGCGACAACGTTGAATTGACTAGCGCGGTTGCCGCAGCGAGAGAGTTGAATGACCCCACGCTGAGACCTCGGAAATCGTGACGACGCTTAACGATAGCAATAGCTTCTTCGACTACTCGAGCTTTCAGATATACTTCGCTTTTGGCGACATGCTCTTCCATAGCATGTCCGCGAATTTCCTCTTCCGTTAGATCAACGCGGTCGTAATTCTGCGCATACTGTGCACCCGGCACCCACTCCTCCGGGTTCGCATCCGACAGGACACGGCCGTCATCGCCTGTATTGCCCCCATAGCTTCCACCCCCATCCGTCCACTGTCCTCCCTCGCGAACGCCCGCCGGCACGCGAGGCTGGTCGGGGCTGTATTTCGCGAGCAGCGTCGTGAGCGAAGCGGCAGGCAGCGGTTCGTAGCCCGTCGCCGCACGCTTCTCGTCGTCGGTAAGAAAACTCGCTTCGCCCACGCGCTTCCAGAGCGCTTCGCGCTCGATCGAAAGTGCCGGCACCTCGTCGAGGTCAGGGGCAAGCCTGAGACTTCCGCCAAAACTTTCGCCAAGCCAGTGGCCGAGCGCGGAAGCGATCCGCGTAACCAGCGGCACCACGGTCTGGCGATAGAACGCGCGGTTCGCCTCGGCTATTCGTTACCGCGTTTAAATCTTTTCCTGAAAGCCGAATAGGTTTCCATTTGCTCATCATTGAGCACGTAAAAATCTTGCGTAGGATCGGGAACTGGCCGCGGCAATGATTGCGGCGGATAAGTTCTGTTGGTTAAATCGTTCAGAAATGACTTTTCGGAAAGATAGCGCTCTAGTCCTCGCACTGTCGCGTCGATCTGCACGCCGTCATGATAAATTAGTATCTCGAATTCGTCTTCGTCAGCCATCGCCAGTGTCCTAGTTTATGGGATACGCGGTATGAACGCGAAACCCATTGGGGCTACGAGGATCATGGATAATAAAGACTCCGACCCCATAAGTATCCCGAATATAAGGTTGCGAGTGAAATCTCGCGATATAGGCTTCCTTTCCAGTTATAGAATTGAAATGCGAGCGAATTAAAGCCACTCGTTCTTCACCACTAGCGACTTTTTCCACGAAAGCCTGATTTTGCGCCAAAGTTGAATTGACGAGCTTCGTAGCGGATTCCAGAGAACTAAACGAACCAACGCTTAACCCGCGAAAATCATCGCCCCGATCTACAATTGCCTGCGCTTCTTGCTCTACGCGAGCCTTAAGATAGGACTCGTTCTTGCGGATGTGTTTCTCTATTGCATGTCCACCGCGCTCTTCTTCCTTCAGAAGGTCAACTCTATATCTTCGCTCTTCGTCCTGCGAGACTAGCGTTATCTCGCTGTCGCTACCTTCATCACTACCCAACCCCGAACCACCCTCTCCCCCGCCCCCATCCGTCCACTGTCCGCCTTCGCGAACGCCCGCCGGCACGCGCGGCTGGTCGGGGCTGTATTTCGCGAGCAGCGTCGTGAGCGAAGCGGCAGGCAGCGGTTCGTAGCCCGTCGCCGCACGCTTCTCGTCGTCGGTAAGAAAACTCGCTTCGCCCACGCGCTTCCAGAGCGCTTCGCGCTCGATCGAAAGTGCCGGCACCTCGTCGAGGTCAGGGGCAAGCCTGAGACTTCCGCCAAAACTTTCGCCAAGCCAGTGGCCGAGCGCGGAAGCGATCCGCGTAACCAGCGGCACCACGGTCTGGCGATAGAACGCGCGGTTCGCCTCGGCGTAGTTCGAATACGTGTTGTCGCCGGGAATGCCGAGCAGCATCGGCGGCACGCCGAACGAAAGCGCGATCTCGCGCGCGGCGATGTGCTTCGCCTCGACGAAATCCATGTCTTTCGGCGAAAGGCTCAAGCCCTTCCAGTCCAGCCCGCCTTCCAGCAGCAGCGGACGTCCGGCGTTCGCGGCGCCCTGATAATGCGCCTCCAGCTCGGCTTTCAGCCGAACTGTTCGTCGGAGAGATTGCCGCCGGCCGCGGAATAAACCAGCGCGCCCGAAGGTCTGGCTGCGTTGTCGAGCAACGCCTTGTTCCAGGCGCTCGCGGCGTTGTGCACGTCAAGCGAAGCCTGCGCCGCCTCCAGCGGCGACATGCCGTAGTGGTCGTCGAGCGGATTGAAGAGCGTGAGATGCAGAACCGGTGCAGGCGTCTCGCGCATCGAAAAGCGCACGCTCGTGCCGCCTGCACTGTATTCGTAAGCCTCGGCCCAGCCTTCGCTGCCGGGTATCACCTTCATGCGATCGGGCCGCAGCGCGTGCAGCTCACGCATTTCGTCGAGCACGGACACGCGCTCGAGGTAGGCGTTGCCGGCGACCAGCAGATAACCCGCGAGTTGCTCGATCAGGTCCGCGCCGGTCTGGCGCGGGTTCGGGCGAGCGAGCAACGAAAGCAGCGGATGCTCGTCGTGCTCGCGCGTGCCTTCATAGAGAAGAAGCGGCACGTTCGCCGCGGCTTCCGCGATCATCCGCACGCTGCGAAACGCAATCGGGTTTTTCGCATAGCCTTCGCGTGCAAGCGCCGCATAGTCGCGCGGCGTCCAGCGTGGGCGGCCCTGCGAGAAGAGCGCAACCAGCGCGCCGGTGCGGCTCGCTTTCTCGTCGAGACGCGCGGACGCGCGCCGCGAGAAAAACTCTCGGAAAGGAAGTTGCATTCGTTTGCGTTCTTTCTCCCTCTCCC
>VFQR01000533.1_pt1 | contig 49329 bp, 31 predicted proteins | sample 3512321 | NCBI WGS metagenome assembly VFQR01 (sample SAMN10412374, study PRJNA504923) | tailings metagenome | isolation source: Relicate 3 Philex TSF1 revegetated site | place: Philippines: Tuba, Benguet | collected 2017-08-29 | reverse complement strand
GGTGCTGTTCTTCGGCCTGCTGATTTTGATCTTCTTCCCGTCGATCACGACCATCATGCCGCAGCTTCTTGGGCTGCCGTACTGATCACGTGGTCTCGCCGGGAACCGTCGAGTGCGCCAGTTTGCACACAAGCGAGTAACGGTTCGTGACGCCCCGATCGTTGGCCTCTTTCTGCGAGCGCTGACCTTCGGGGCTGTCACGCCAGGCGAGAGTCTTCGCAAGGTCCTCGGTTTCGAGAATCGCAACATACCGCCGATGACCTTCGGGTCCGGCGGTCACTTCGAAGCGGCGCGCGGCGATGATGCCGGGCGTTGCTGCAACTTCCTCGTAGTGCGGCCCGTTCATCCATTCGATGAACTCCGCGCTGGTGGGGCCGTCGTACATCACGAGGATCATGTGTTTCGCTTTCATGGGGTGCTCCATTGAGTTTGGGGTTGTCTCAGGAACGCATGCTGGATGCGCGCAAGAATATGAATGCCGACAAAGGGAGGTTCAGTTGAGTATGATGATGCCGATTATCGACATGCGTTTGCGTCCGCCGATTCCGGCGTGGACCAAAGGCTCCGTGTTCCGCACGGCGATGCACTATCCGCGCAATCTCGTGAGCTTCAAGGGACCGCGCTCCGCGTGGCTCGAGTCGCTCGATCTTCTGTTCGAAGAGATGGACTCGGCCAACATCAAGTATGGCGTCCTCATGGGCCGCGCGGCTTCCGGCGCCGGGAATCTCGGCGGAGTTGCCAATCGCGATATCGTCGAAGCCGTTGCGAAATGGCCGGACCGTTTCCTGGGTTTTCTCGGCATCGATCTGGAGGCCATTCCGCAGGGCTTGGCGGAAGTGCGCGAGTACGCGCGGGCGACGAACATCAAAGGCATTTCGATCGAGCCCGGTTCGGGCATCCGTCCACGCTGGTCGGACGACGAAAGCCTCGACCCGATTTACGAAATCGCGCAGGAGTTCGATTTGCCGGTTTCGATTTCGCTCTCCGGATTGTTGTCGGCGCTCGGCGGACACGACATCAGCTGGTCGCGTCCCGTTTCCATCCAGCGGGCGGCGCAGAAATATCCGAAGGTGAAGTTCATCGTTTCGCACGCGGCCTGGCCGTACGCGGAAGAGATGGTCGTCGTCGCGCTTGCCTGTCCGAACATCTACGTCTCGCCGGATCTTTACGGCGCCACGGTCGGCATGATCGGTGCGGACACGTATGTGAAGGGCGCCAACATGTTTCTGGAAGACCGGACGCTGTTCGGCTCCGCTTATCCGACCAAGGACATTCAGGAGGCGGTGCGGGACTTCCTCGCACTCGGCTACCGGCAAGACATCATCCCGAAGATCATGTGGGGTAACGCCGCGAAGCTCCTGAAGATCAAGAGTTGAGATCGTAGTCACGGAATGATCCGCTCGGCGCGGAGTTTGTTGAATAGACGCTTAAACATCGTCTCCGCGTCGAGCGTTTCGTTCCAGCCTGCGCGGCGTACTTTCGAAAGATTGGACATCTGATCGAAAGTTGCGCCGTAGACCCAGTCGACGAAGTCCCATTTGACGAGATCCTGAATCCGATAGGGCTTAAGACCGTGCTTTTCGCAGATGCGAGCCCACAAAGGTTCTTTGTCCGCCATGAAGCGGGCGAGGCTGATGGTCTGCACCGGCCCCGGCTTCATGCCGAAGCATTGGGCAATCGCAGGCCAGATGTTCTCCCAGCGCTCGTATTCGCCGTTGGTGAGATTGAATGCCTGGTTCGCACAAGCGGGATTTTCGCTGCCCCAGAGCAGTGCGCGGGCGAGGAGAGAAGCATCGGTAAACTGGTAGACCGACTTGAACGCGATCGGCGACCCCGGAAAGCGCAGGGGCAGACCGAGTTCGCGGGAGATGGTCGCGTAGACCGCGAGCCCCGTCAGCTGGTTCATCGCACTTCCGACCGAGGTGCCGCAGAAACCGTGTGGCCTCCACGATGACCAGTTCCACGGCTTCCCGCGCTGGTACGCTTCGATCCAGTCTTGCTGATCGTAATAGAAGTTCGGCGGCATGTGCCGCGGGTCGTCTTCCTTGGCGGGGGTCTTGTAGGGCCCTAAGTGATTGCCATACCACTTGCTTCCCTGCACAATCGCGACGTGCCGTAATTGCGGCGACGTCGATTCTATCGATGTGACGAGATTTTTCAGCATGTTCAGGTTGGGCACGACTTCTTCCGCGAGCGTGGGCTGGGGCGTATATGCCGCAAAGAATATGTGTGTCGTTCCGCTCATCTCTTCTGCCGCGCGTCGGGTTTCTGCGAGATCGCCAAGGTCCAGGGAGATGAACCGCGCGCGGCTTTTGAAGTCAGGCTTGCGGCGGGAGAGGGCGAACACTTCCCATTCCGTGCGGTTCTCAAGTTCGTCGAGCAATGCGCGGCCGCCGACGCCCAGCGCGCCGGCAACGATGCAACGGAATTTCGTCATTCACACAGCTCCAGTTTTTAAGGTCGCTTCCAGAAAATGAAATCCAAGTCACGCAAGAAGAGCCGTGCCGGCACGCGCGCCCGCAAATCGAACGGCGCAAGCGAGGAAAACGGCGTTTCGCTCTATAAGCGCATCAAGATCGACGTTACGCGCATGCTGAGCAGCGGCGATATCAGCCCGAACGATCCGCTTCCGACGGAAAAGCAGCTTGCCGCACGTTTCGATGTCAGTATCGGTACGGTGCGCCGCGCCATGGACGATCTGGTTGCGGAGCACATCGTCGTACGGCAGCAGGGACGCGGCACCTTCTTGGCGGCCTTGAGCCCCGAGAGAATGCTCAATCGCTTCTGGCCGATCTTCAGGCAGGACGGCGTCCGCGTGATTCCGATCGTGCAGACGTTGTCCTTTGAAGAAAGCCGCGCCGACGCAGAGATCGCAGAGGCGCTGGGGCTGCGCAAGGGAGATCCCATCTACCGCATCGTCAATCTGCTGCTCATGGGTGGCAATCCCGTGATCCTCGACGAGATCAACGTCTCCAAGAAAATGTACTTCGGCATGCGCGAGGAGGACCTCGTTGCGCGCGAGACGACGATGTACGGATTCTATCAGAGTCATTTCGGCATCAACGTGTTTCGCGTTCTCGACCGTTTGCACGGCGCAGTGGCCAACCAGTGGAGTGCGGAGCGGCTCGGCGTGCAGGTCAACACGCCGCTCCTGTCCGTGACCCGCATCGCTTACGCATTCGGGAACAAGCCCGTCGAATTCCGCAAATCATTCATTCGCACCGATGCTTACGAATATCGCAACGCCGTCGGTGGAGAGATTCGCGTCGATTGAGCGAATCCGCTTGTCGTAGCCACCGACAACGTATATTAATACATATAGATGAATTTAGAGAGCGTAAAGTCCTTGCTTCATCAAGGGCTTAAGCGTTCCGTATCGGTGGAATTACGCCAGTCATGCAGCGGATCAAAAGCCTGTTCGTCGCCAATCGCGGTGAAATCGCCGTCCGGATCATTCGTGCGTGCCGCGAACTCGGTATCGCTGCAGTGCAAGGTTATTCCGAAGCCGATCAGGATTCTCTCGCGGTAAAGCTCGCCGATAAATCCGTTTGCATCGGCGCTGCTCCTTCGAAGGAAAGTTACCTCAACCAGAAGGTGTTGATCGAGGCCGCGAAGGCTTCGGGCGCGGATGCGATTCACCCGGGCTACGGCTTCCTGTCGGAGAATGCCGAATTCGCGGAGCAGTGCGAGAAGGCGGGTCTCATTTATGTAGGACCGCAATCTTCCGTGATCCGCCTGATGGGCGACAAGGCTGCTGCGCGTAAGCTTGCGCACGAAGCGGGCGTTCCGATCACGATGGGTTCTCCTGACCCGATCAAGTCGCCGGAAGAAGCGATCGAGATCGGTCAGCGCGTCGGGTATCCGCTGCTCGTGAAGGCCGCGGCTGGCGGCGGCGGCCGCGGCATGCGTGTCGTCACCCAGGAAAGCGAACTGCGTGAAAGTCTTGAGCGCGCTGCGGCGGAGGCTTCGGCCGCGTTCGGCGATGGCTCGCTCTACATCGAAAAATATCTTTCACCCGTCCGGCATGTCGAAGTGCAGGTGATCGGTGACGGCAAGAATATCATTCACCTCGGCGAACGCGACTGCACGATTCAGCGGCGTCATCAGAAGCTCGTGGAAGAGGGGCCGTCGCCGGCCCTTACGCCCGCGCTGCGCGAGCGTCTTACCGCGTCAGCGGTCGCGCTTGCGCGCCACGTCGGTTACCGCAGCGCCGGCACGCTCGAGTACATCGTGGATGCTGCGAAGCAGGAATTCTATTTCATCGAAATGAACACGCGTATTCAGGTCGAGCATCCGGTGACGGAAATGCTGACCGGCCTGGATCTGGTGAAGATGCAGATCAGGATCGCAGACGGCGAACCGCTTTCGATCAAGCAGTCGGACGTGCGTGTTTCTGGACACGTGATCGAGTGCCGGATCAATGCGGAAGATCCCGAGAAGGGATTCATGCCGCGTCCCGGCGTGCTCGGCGAATACTCGGCTCCTTCGGGCCCCGGCGTTCGCATCGATAGCCACGCCTTCCCGGGCTATAAGCTGCCCCCGCATTACGACTCGCTGATTGCCAAACTTCTCGTGTGGGGATCGGATCGAACCGAAGCGCTTTCCCGCATGAAACGTGCGCTCAGCGAATTCCAGATCAGCGGCGTGCCGACGACGATCGAGTTCCATAAGCGTCTTGTCGACGAGCCGGATTTCGTCGCGGGCGATGTTCACACGCGTTACGTCAAGGAACAGATGTGGGCGGGCCATCCGACCCAGCACATGCTGTGAACCTTCTGCGCTAGCGACCTGGAGTTGAGATGACGATTGAAACCAAGCTGAACGAACTTGTCGCGCGGAAGGCGAAGGCGCTGGCGATGGGCGGCGAGGAGAAGATCGCGCGACGTCGTGCGGAGGGACATCTCAACGCACGCGAGCGCATCGATTCCCTGCTCGACAAGGGCACGTACGTCGAGAGCGGATTGTATGCGACATCTCATTTGCCGGAGGCGCGAGAGAAGACGCCGGCCGACGGCAAGATCGCAGGTTTCGGCAAGGTCGAAGGCCGGCCGGTCGCGCTCGTATCGAACGACATGACCGTGATGGGCGCTTCGAGCTCCGTCGTGAACGGCAAGAAGATCCGCCACATGCGCGAGGTGGCAAGCAAGAGCGGCATGCCGCTCATTTTTCTCGGCGAGTCCACGGGCGCGCGAATGCCGGATCGCATGGGTGCGCAGGGCCGCGCCATTCTGGGTCAGGATCCGACCGAATATCAGCGCTTGCGCCAGTCACCCTGGGTCTCGGCCCTGCTCGGCTCCTGCTACGGTTCGTCGACCTGGTACGCGTGCATGTCGGACTTCGTCGTCATGCGTAAAGGCGCGCAGATGGCGGTTGCCAGCAGCCGCGTGACCTCGATGGCTATCAAGCAGCCGGTCGATGCCGAAGAACTCGGCGGATGGAAGCTGCACTCCGAAACCACGGGGCTCGTCGATGTCGTTGTGGACAGCGACGAGAAGGCGATCGAGACGATCAAGCGCTATCTCAGTTACCTGCCGAGCCACCACAATGAAGCTGCACCGGTGCATGACGTTCCCGCGGGTGCGGACGAAAACTGCAAGCGCATTACCGATATTGTCCCGGCGGACGGCAGCAAAGTGTACGACGTGCGCAAGGTGGTCGAAGCGATTGCCGATCCCGGCAGCGTGTTCGAAACCAAGGCGCGGTTCGGCAAGTCGCTTTCGACCTCGTTGATCCGCCTGAACGGCCGTACGGTCGGCGTTCTGGCGAACAATCCGATGTTCAAGGGTGGTGCGATCGACGTCGATGCCTGCAACAAGGCGACTTCGTTCCTCGTCTTCTGCGACAGCTTCAATATCCCGATTGTGTTTCTGGTCGATCAGCCGGGCTTCCTGATCGGCATTGAGGGTGAGCGCCGCGCAGCGCCCAGCAAGATCATCAACTGGATGAACGCGCTCTCGCTCGTCACGGTGCCGAAGATTTCCGTGATCATGCGCAAGAGCTACGGTCAGGCCTATCTGAACATGGGTGGCGGCCGGAATTCGGATGAAGTCATCTGCTGGCCGACCGCCGATCTCGGCTTCATGGCGCCAGAAGTCAGCGTGAACGTCCTCTACGGCGTGAAGAAAGAAGAAGATCCGGCCCGCTACGAAGAACTGCTGCAGCAGGTGACGCGCGACACGTCGGCGTGGAATCTGGCCGCGCTCTACGAAACGCAGGACGTGATCGATCCGCGCGACACGCGCAGCTGCCTGATCTCGATGCTCGACGTGCACCGCAAGCGTCTGGGGAGCGAGGTGGGGCGTCATCTCTTAAGCAACTGGCCAACCAGCTACTAAGCGAGACTGAGGGGATTACATGGCCGATACGAAAGTCGTTTCCGAAGTTACAGGCTCGGTCTGGAAGGTACTGGTTGCTGTCGGCGATTCAGTCGAGATGGACACGCCGGTACTCCTCATCGAGTCGATGAAGATGGAAATTCCGGTGCTCGCTCCGGATTCCGGAGTGGTCGCGGAGGTTCTCGTCGCGGTGGGCGATCCCATCACCGAGGGCCAGACGGTCGTCACGCTCAAAGCATGAGGCGCCATGTCGGCTGAAGTGAAAGCGGCAGTTCGCGCCGCGCGCACAGGCGGTGCGGGTGCGCTCGATGAGCCCGCCGGAAAAAAACTGCTGGCCTCTTTCGGGATTCGCGTGCCGGCCTCGCGTGTTGCCAGGTCCGCCGACGAAATCGCTTCCGCCGTGAGCGCTTTGAAGCCTCCGTACGTGCTGAAGGTGGTTTCATCCGAAGTCATTCACAAGAGCGACTTCGGTGCGGTGAAAGTGGGTTTGAAAAATCTCACGGAAGTCGAACGCGCACTCGCGGAAATCGAGGCAGCCCTCGATGCGAAAGGAATCCGCGGGCGGAGTTGGTTGATCGAGGAAATGGCTGCGCCGGGTCTGGAGGTCGTCGTTGGCGGCGTCGTCGATCCGGAATTCGGCCCGATGATCATGACCGGCCTCGGCGGTGTCTTTGTCGAGGTCATGAAGGATGTGTCATTCCGGATTTGTCCGATCACGCGTGCGGATGCGGCCGAAATGCTTTCGGAATTGCGCGGCGCCCCGCTGTTGCAGGGTGCGCGCGGACGCGCGCCGGTCTCGACGGACGCTTTGATCGACATTCTAGTCAAAATCGGCGGTGAGAAGGGCCTGCTGACGGAAAGTGCTGACGAAATCGCCGAGATCGACATCAATCCGATCATTGTCACGGCTGAAGGTGCCACCGCGGTCGATGCGCGCTTCATCCTGCAGCAGAGCGTGGAAGGCTAACGGGATGACCTTGTCAGCGGCGAATGCCGGCGCCTTCAACGCCTTGTTCTCCCCCTCAGCCATTGCGGTGGTGGGGGCGTCTGCGACCTCCGTTTCCGGCGGAAACCGTTTCATCCGTCATCTGAAGGCGTTCGGGTACGGCGGCAGCATTTTCCCGATCCATCCTTCCGCAAACGAAATCGAAGGGATGACGGCATTCGCGTCGGCAAGCGCCACGCCGGCGCTGATCGATTATGCCTATGTCGCCGTTGCGGCCCAGCAGGTGCCCGCCTTGCTGCGTTCGTTTGCCGGCCGCGTGCGCATCGCGCAGGTGATGTCGAGTGGCTTCAGCGAATCCTCAGGCGGCCATGAACTCGAGCGCGAACTGGTGCGTGCAGCGCGGGAAGCGAATGTACGGGTCATCGGTCCGAATTGCCTGGGCGTCTACTCTCCGCGTGCACGCGTAACGTTCACCGAACGCACGACCGGCGAAGCAGGTTCGGTCGGCGTCGTCTGCCAGAGCGGCGGTCTCGGTGTCGATATCATCCGGAGAGGCCAGAATCGCGGCGTGCGATTCAGCGGGCTCGTCACGGTCGGAAACTGTGCCGACGTTCGTCCGCATGAGTTGCTCGAATATTTTCTCGAATCCTCCGATACGAAAGTCATCGGTCTCTATCTGGAAGGTGCGGGCGACGGGCGGCATTTGTTCGAGGCACTTCGCGCAGCAAAGGGAAAGAAGCCCGTCGTGATCCTGAAGGGTGGGCGCACCGGCCAGGGCCGCAGGGCCGCCGCTTCTCATACGGGCGCGCTCGCCGGAAGCGACAATGGCTGGAAGGCGCTTGCGGCGCAGACCGGCGCGGTTCTGGTCGATGAACTCGATGCGTTTCTCGACGCGCTGCTTGCGTTTCAATGCTTGCAGCCGCGCAGCAGCGCATCGCGTCGCGCGGTGCTCTTCGGTAACGGGGGCGGGGCCAGCGTGCTCGGCACCGATGCGCTCGCGCGGGCGAACTTCGACGTCGCGCCGTTCGCGCCGGGGGTTGCGGCGAAGCTGCAGGCGCTGAAACTTCCTGCAGGCTCAAGCGTGCTCAACCCGATCGACCTTCCCGCCGGCGCGTTGCAGCAGGACGAGGGCAGGGCCGCGGAGACGATCTTCGACGCTATCTCCGACGACGGCAGCACCGACGTTCTCGTCATGCACGTCAACATGACGGTCGTGCTTTCTTTCCGGCATGTCGACATGCTCGGCAACCTGATGAATGCGGTCTTGCGCGTCAAAGCGAGAAACCGCTCGGGCATGCACGTTGTGCTGGTGCTGCGCTCGGACGGCGATCCGGATATCGAAGGGCCGAAACGCGAGTACCGTGCCCGCGCGGTCGCAGCCGGCCTTCCGGTCTTCGACGAACTCAACACGGCTGCGAATGCGCTGGCTTCCGTTCGTCATTTCGAAATGTTCCGTGAGCGCATCGCCAAGAGCGATGCAATTTAAGGAGAGCATGATGCCGACCGATCTCGTCAACCTTCCTTCGATCCAGTTGCGCAACGTGAACGAGCAGGCGGGCATTCATTATCGCGGGATGCGCGATGCCATCATGCAATCCGGTCCGCTCGATGCGAACACATGCGAACTGATCCTGATCGGCTGTTTCGCGGCGCGCGGCTGCGAGCGTTCGTTCCGGGTTCATGCGCTTCGCGGGCTCAAGGCCGGCATGCCGAAGGAAGTGCTTGAGCAGGTTGTCATGATTCCGATGGGCGCCGCGTCCCCCCTCGCCGAAGTGACCAAGGCGCTGACCTGGCTCGATGAAGTCGTCGCCGAGTACGCAGCCGGCGCCTGATCCCGCGCCGCACGCGCGTTTTACTCAATTGTGTCGTCATGAACCGGCCCCGCGCGCTGCGCGGGAACCGGCGGCGGCTGTTCGCGTGCAGCCTGCAAATATTGAAGACATTTTTGTTGACAATATTTGACGATCCATCATCTTGGCGCCCTTAGGCTGTTCCGCCCGGCAGTAGCGGCGGAGCGTGCCGATCAGGGAGGAAGTCGTGAAAAAATCCATGACGGGCGGAAGGGCAGTCGTTGAGTCCCTTCGTGCCGAGGATGTGCGTTGCGTATTCGGACTCATCGGTTCTGCAACGATGGAGGTGTTCGATGCGCTTTATGACGCCAACGACGTCCGCTTCATCGGCATTCGCGACGAGCGCACCGGCACGCACATGGCCGACGCCTATGCACGTGTTTCCGGCAAGGCGGGTGTTGTTCTCGCCGGACAGAACGGTCCAGGCGTTACCAATCTCGTGACAGGGCTCGCGCAGGCATCGGCCGCGTTCTCGCCCGTGATTGCCATTGCGGGCATGCTGTCCTCCGCGCATCAATATCGCGGCGCATTTCAGGAAGTCGATCAGCAGTCCCTCGCGACGCCCATCACCAAGAAGACGTGGACCGTCAACCGCACGGAACGAATCCCCGAAATGTTTCGCGAAGCCTTCCGCACGGCGATGACGCCGCGCATGGGCCCCGTGCAGTTGAACCTTCCCCGCGACGTGCTCTCCGAATCCACGGAGTTCGAAGCGGCAGGAAATCCCGCCGCCTATCGCGTGCAGGTCACTCCGCAGGGCGATGCCGACCAGATCGCGGAAGCGGCCAGTCTACTGGCGAACGCCGAGCGGCCGCTGATCGTCGCGGGCGCAGGCGTGAAATGGAGCCGGGGTCACAAGGCCGTGCTTGCGCTTGGTGAAATCCTGAACGCGCCGGTTGCGGCGGCGGCGGGGCACAGCGACGCAATCCCGAACAATCATCCGCTGTTCGCGGGTGGCGTGGGCCCGCGCGGCAATCCGGTCGCTTCCGATCTTGCACGCGAGGCGGACGTTATTCTCGCGCTCGGCACGCGGCTCGGTTTCAATTCGACGTTCTATTCGTACGACAACCTCAATCGCAACGCGAAGATCATTCAGGTCGAAATCGAACCGACGGCAATCGGCCGTCACTTCCCGGTTTCGATCGGCATCTGGGGCGATGCTGCGAAGGTTGCTGCGCAGCTCACGTGCGAAATTCAGGGCATGAAGCGCAATGCGAAGGCCGGGCAATGGACGACGAACTTCCAGGCCAAGCGGAAGAAAATGCTGGAAGAACGCGACGAGAAAGGATCGGCGATGACGTCGCCGATCCAGCCGCAGACGCTGTTCAAGGTGCTGCGAGGTGTATTGCCCGCCAATTCGATCGTGACGATCGATGCCGGCACGCTGTGCTTGCAGGCGACCGATGCTCTTTATCATCTGGAGCCGCCGTCTTTCCTGAGCCCGCTCGATTTCGGTCTGGTCGGCTTCTCCTATGCTGCGGGCTTGGGTGCCAAGGCCGCGGCGCCGGATCGTCCAGTCGTCAGCCTCATGGGCGACGGTGGTTTCGGCATGACGATGTCGGAACTGAGTACCGCCGTTTCCTGCGGGCTGAACACCGTGACGATCGTGATGAACAATCACTGCTGGGGCGCGGAAAAGGCCTACCAGCGTGATTTCTTCGACGGCCGCTACATCGGTGCGGACGTGAAGAACCCGCCCTATGACAAGGTCGCCGAGTTGTACGGTGCGAAAGGCTACCGCGTGGAGCGTCCGCAGGACATCGGTCCGACGGTCGAGGCCGCGCTTCAGTGCGGCAAGCCTGCGGTCGTCGACATCCAGATGGATCCCAACGCGCTCTACAGCTTCCGGCGCGATTCGTTCGCGCATCGTTCGGGAGCGAAGTCCGGCTAAGCGACTTCCATGAAGCCACGCGCTGTCTTCCGATGGCGCGTGGCCAAATGTGGAAAAAGCCTTGTGTTTTTGCTATGAATCGCCGCGTAGCCGGAACGCAAGATGTCCAAGAAACCGCAGCGTGCAAAAGCCGCCAAGAGCCGAAAGGATGCATTCGAGACCATCCGCAATCGGATCTCCGAGCATCAGTTGCTTCCGGGCAGCAAGCTTCGCGAACAGGAGATGGCGGCCGAGTTCGGCCTTTCGCGGTCTCATGTGAGAGAGATTTTCACCGCACTCGAACAGCGCGGCTTGATCGTTCGCGTGCCCAACCGCGGGGCGATGGTCTCCTATCTCGATGCCGCCCAGGCCATCAATCTCTATCATGTGCGGGAGGCGCTTGAAGCGCTGGCGGCACGGCTCGCCGCGACCGCGGCCCCGAAAGGTGCGTGGGACGATCTCCTGAAGCGCTTCAACCCGGCGATCGAGGCGAAGCTGCGGAAGGGCGAGTATGAAGATTACGAAGCCATTCTGCGCGACCTGAACCGTCGGATTATCAAGCACTCGAACAATCCGATCCTCGCGGACATGCTCGACCGGATTCACGATCGCACCCAGGTCATGGCGCGCCGCGTGGTCGTATTGCAAGGGCGGGCGGAACTCGGTTTCGATTTGCACCGCAAACTTACGAAGGCACTTGCCGTGGGCGACGCCGAGACTGCGGCGAACTTGAAATCCAAAATTATCGCGACCGCCCGGGATTCAATCGACCGGTATCGCGACTTCATTTTCTGAGAATACGGCACCTTTCCATTCCCTGACTTCGGGTCGCGAAGCGCCCGAGGAGGGTGCCTTCAGCGCCTAGAAAAGTGTTGACTTTTTTGTCGACAAAAATGCAAAATCCCTGCGGAAAAGGGGAAGCGTTTATGCCCAGGCAAAATGCCGGAGCGGGAAAGAACAAGGATATCGGCGTACTGGAACTGGTGCGCGAGTCTCTCGTCGCGGTCGTGAAGGAGATGCGCGCGAACATCATCCATTCCTCTTACTCATCGATCATCTATGAAGGTCACGACTTCTCCTGCGCGCTGGTCAGCGCCGATGGCCGGCTGCTCGCGCAATCGCTCGACGACAATCCGCTTCACATTTTCGCCGTGCCTCACTCAGCGCGTGAGATCGTCCGCGTGTTCAGCGGCGACATCCATGAAGGAGACGTCTTCCTTCACAACGATCCCTATACGGGCGGTACGCATCTGAACGACGTGCTGATGCTCTATCCCGTATTCTCCGGCGGGAAGCTCGTGCTGTTTGCCGCCGCGCGCTGCCATTGGGGCGATGTAGGCGGCTCGACTCCGGGGAGCCTGTCGGGCCGCGTCACGGAAATTCTCCAGGAGGGCATACGCATCGTTCCCACGCGCATTTGCGAGAAGGGAAAGCTGAACGAGCCGTTCCTCGAACTCCTGTTTCAGAACATGCGCAATCCAGCCGAGCGTCGCGGCGACTTCAAGACCATGCTCGGCACGTCGCGCAAAGCGGAGCAGCATGTCCAGCGCCTGCTCACGCGTTTCGGCGCGGAGAAACTGCTTTCTTCAATCGACGAGTTGATGCGCCGCTCGGAGCACGTGATGCGCGAGCGGATCAGGGCTTGTCCGGACGGCATTTACTACGCAGAGGGCTACATCGAATCCAACGGCAATGATCACGAGCCGATCGTTGCCAGGCTGAAGCTCACGATCGATGGTGACCGCATGATCGCGGATTTCACCGGCACCGCTCCACAAACCAAGGGCCCGACCAACGTCGGGCCTTCGATGGCGCCGAACGCCGTGTGTACGATTGCGAAGGCGTTTCTGGATCCGAAGACATCCATCAATCACGGTTCGTTTGAGCCGATCGAAGTGATCGCTCCCGTCGGCAGCTTTATCAATGCGCGCTGGCCTGCGCCGTGTGGCGGGATGGTCGAGGTGAAAGCGTTGCTCGATTCGCTGATGGTCGCGGCACTCGGTCAGGCGATGCCGGAAATGATTGCCGGCGCGCTGAAGGGCGGGGCCAACCACACGCTGATCGGCGGCAACGATCCGAAATGGGGATCGTTCCTCTTTTACGAGTATCCTGCGGGCGGTACGGGCGCCTCCAAGGACCTCGATGGAGGCACCGTGGTTCGCGCCTTCAGCGATGGCGATTTCAATTCGGTGCAATCCATCGAGGTGGTCGAAAGTTCGCTTCCGCTTCGTGTCGAAAGCTACGGTATCCGCGAGAACTCCTGCGGCGATGGCAAGAACAGGGGCGGCTTTGGCATGCGGCGCTGCATCCGTGTCCTCAGTGACAGCGCTTCGCTGTCGATCCTCTCGGATCGTAACGTCATTCCGCCCTATGGCGTCATGGGCGGCGTTTACGGTGCACCGAACCATTTCGTGGTGAAGCGGGCAGAAAAGCTGGTCGAACCCTCCGCACATCCGGGAAAGGTCGCGGGCTTTGCATTAAGCGACGGCGACATTGTCGTGATGGAAACCGCTGGTGGCGGCGGCTACGGCGATCCGCTGGAGCGTGACCCGGAGAAGGTCCTGAAGGATGTGGCGCTAGGCTATTTAAGCGCGGATGAAGCGTTCCGGCGCTATGGCGTTTCGATCGGGCCGAACCTGCGTATCGATCTCGAGACGACGCGGAAGAAGCGCGAAGAGATCCGGTCGGCGCGTGTGCTCCTTTCGTTGCAGCTTGTGAATACGGAATTGCTGGATGGCTTTAAGCGGATCGTCGAACTTCCGCGGGCCGCAGCCACGCGTCTTTCGGTGACCGAGGGCGCGCTCGTCGAAATCGTCACCCCTGATCACGCTTCCCCGCGCGCCTGGGTGCGGATCGTCGAGGGCAGCGGCGACATGCTTCGCATCGACACGGCAACGCTCGCGCTGCTCGCAGCCGAAGTCGGCGATCGGGTTGAAGTACGCGCCGTGCGTACGGCAGCTCATTGAAGCAACAGCGATGACGAATGCCATGAAAACCGGAACGCACATTGTCGGCATCGATGTCGGCGGCACCTTTACCGACATCCTCTGCTATAACGCCGCGAACCATGTGGTGCTGTCGGCCAAGGTACCGTCGGTTCCGGGCAACCAATGGCGCGGCGTGCTCGAAGCCTTGCATGCGCTCGGCATTGACCTGGGTTCGATCATCGCCTTCGTGCACGGTACAACCATTGCAACGAATACGGTTCTCGAACAGAAGGGCGCGAAGACCGGCCTTCTGACAACGGAAGGCTTTCGTGACGTCATCGAAATCGGCCTCACGCGACGTCTGGTCGGCGGGCTGTTCGATATTAAGTTCGTTCGCCAGGCGCCGCTGATCGATCGATCCCTGCGTCTCGAAGCGCCGGAACGTGTCGCTGCCGATGGCGCCGTGCTTCGCGATATCAACGGCTTCGACTATTCCGCGGTCGCGAAATCCTTCAAGGATGCGGATGTCGGCGCCGTCGCGATCTGTTTCGTCAATTCCTACAAGAACGCCTCGAACGAAGTGAAAGCAGGCGAGGCGCTGCGCAAGCTAATGCCCGGCGTGCCCGTTACCGAGTCCTCCGTGCTGCTGCCCGAGAAAGGCGAGTTCGGCCGTTTCTCCACCTGCGTACTGAACGCCTATCTGACTCCGCGCATCGTCGACTATCTCAAGACACTCACGGCAGCGCTCGCCGATCGCGGCGTGAAAGCTCCTGTGAGCATCATGACTTCGAATGGCGGCGCGATGACGCTTGAGCGTGCGGCGACAACCGCGGTGTCGACTTTCCTTTCCGGTCCCGTGGGTGGCGTGAACGGCACCATCCGCATCTGCGAGATGACGGATACTGCGAACTGCATCACGTTCGACATGGGCGGAACCAGCACCGACGTTGCGCTGATTCACAATCGCATGGCGCGCACGTCGCACGACAATCAGCACGAAGCGTTTCCGCTCGCCTGGCCTCAGCTTGATATTCATACGATTGGTGCAGGCGGCGGCAGTATTATTTCGGCGCAACCGGACGGAACGCTGGAAGTCGGCCCGCAAAGCGCCGGTGCGATACCCGGTCCCGCCTGTTATCTCCGTGGCGGAAAGCTGCCTACGATTTCCGATGCGAACCTCATTCTCGGCCGCTTGCCTTCGGAACGCGCGATTAGCGGCGGGCTGAAACTTTCCATCGAGGCCGCGCGTGAGGCGATGGCGGAACTTGCTGCACAGATAGGCCGCGGCAAGGAGGATGTGCAGGAACTCGCCGAGAGCGCCCTGCGGATTGCCGTGGCGAAGATGGCAGGAGCCGTGCGCGAAGTGTCGGTGCATCGCGGGCACGATCCGCGCGACTTCGTGCTGTTCGGATTTGGCGGTGCCGGACCGATGCATCTCCTGCCAGTTGCCGACGAGCTGTATGTTCCACGCGCGATGATCCCGCCGATGCCGGGCCATCTGTCGGCGTTCGGACAAATGCTCGCTGATCACCGCCGCGACTATGTCGCGGTCTGGGAAGGCGCTGCGAATGTCGCCAAGTTCTCCGATCTCGAGAAGCGCATCGCGGAATTGCGCGTGCAGGCGGCTTCGCAGTTGAAGGAAGACGGCTTCGCTGAGACCAGGCAGCGCTTTTCCTTCAGCGTCGACATGCGCTACGCGGGCCAGTCGTTCACGCTCTCCATACCGTGGCAGGACACGAACAAGTCCTGGGAGCCGTTGATCGCAGCCTTCCTGACTCGGCACGAGGAGACGTTCGGCTATGCCGACGCGAGCAACGCCGTTCAGGTGACGGCCATTCGTCTCGTTGCGCTGGGACTGGTCGACAAGATCGATATCGCTTTCCCGCTGGGCGAGGGCAAAGATGTCGTCGTCGAAACACGTCCGGTCTGGTTCGACGGAGAGGCGCACGACTGCAAGGTCTACGACCGCACCAGGATGAATGCCGGATACGTTTTCGAGGGCCCCGCCATCGTTGAAGAGCCAGGATGCACCTCGGTCGTTCCGCCGAAGTGGCGTGTGACGGTTCTACCGACCTCGGCGCTGGATTGCATCAGCTTGCGCGACGCCTGAACCCGCAACTCCGGAACCCCGCAAATGAAACGGCTCCTCAGCACAAGGCCCTTCGCCCTCTCAGATTGTCGACAAAATAGTTGACGAAAATTGCCGCCTGCGACACTGTCCGCTTCGCCGCAGGCAATGCCCACATCCAACGGCGCGCTGAATGCGCGCTCAGGAGTTGCTCCAATGACCGTCGAAGCCGCAAATTCCGCTGACTACTTCAAGCGCGCGAGGGAAGCGCTGGCGGGCGGGATTTCCCACGAGAACCGTTACACCGAGCCGCATCCGATTTACGTGAACCGGGCTCAGGGTTCGAAGAAGTGGGATGTCGAAGGGAAAGAGTATCTCGACTTCTCGATGGGCAGTGCTTCGCTGCTGCTCGGTCATTCGCACCCCGACGTCATCGCGGCGGTGCAGCAGCAGATGCCACTCGGCAGCTACTACGCGAACTGCCATCCGCTCGAAATCGAATGGGCCGAACTCGTCAAGGGGATGTATCCCTCCGTGGAGCGGCTTCGCTTCACGGCATCCGGAACGGAATCGACCATGCTTGCGCTGCGTCTTGCACGCGCTTTCACCGGCAAGCCGAAGGTCATTCGCTTCGAGCAGCACTATCACGGATGGCACGACTACCTGATGTACGGGATGGTTGCGCCCTATGATCGTTCGGCGTCGTGCGGCATTCCGGATGCCATGCGCGAGCTGACGATCGTCAGCAAACCGGAAGCGGATGCTGTCGAGAGCATTCTGAAGACGAACAACGACGTCGCAGCAATCATCTGCGAGGTCTCGGGACCGAACTGGGGTTCGGTGCCGCTGGTGAAGGAGTTTCTCCACTCGCTGCGTTCGCTCGCGGACAAATACGGCGTCGTACTGATTTTCGACGAGGTGATCACCGGGTTCCGCTGGAGCCCGGGCGGCATGCAGCAGGTTGTAGGTATCCGGCCGGATCCGTCGCCCTTCGCCAAGATCCTGACCGGCGGCCTGCCGGGAGGTGCCGTCGGCGGCCGCGAGGAGATCATGCGGCTCCTCGATCCCGCGTTTGCCTTCAACGGCCGCAAGCCCGGTGTCACGCACAAGGGAACATTCAACGGCTGTTCGATCATTGCGGCAGGCGCGGTTGCGGCGATGAAGGTCGTTCGCACCGGCGCGGCGCAGAAGCATGCGAACGACATGGCATCGCGCATCCGCGAAGGAATGAAGTCGACGCTCGAGAAGCACCAGATTGCGGGCACCGCTTACGGCGACGCATCGACGTTTCATGTGTTCTTCGGGAAAACCGATAAGGACGGCGGCGTCGGCAAGCTCGACCCGGCGCAGATCCGCGGCCTGCCGAAGGAACTGGTGCGCGGCTATCAGCTCGGCCTGCGCAACCGCGGCGTCGAACTGATGTCCTACATGGGCGGCGTCACTTCACTGGCGCACACCGACAAGGACGTCGCTTTCTTTCTCGGTGCCTTCGAGGACACGCTGCGCGATCTGATACGCGACGGACTGGTCGGCCGGGCCTAGCGTTATGGAATCGATCGTGATCAGTGCAGCGATCGGGTCATGAAAGTCGTCGTAATCGGCGGCGGAGTCATCGGCCTTTGCACCGCGTACTTTCTGGTGCGGCAGGGCCATGACGTGATGATGCTCGATCGTTCACGCGATCTCGGGTCGGGAGCGAGCCGTGCCAACGGCAGCCAGTTGAGTTACAGCTACGTCGCGCCGCTGGCGAACCCCTCGGTTTTTGCCGAGCTTCCTTCGCTGCTTCTGAGCCGCAACGCGCCGGCTCGCGTGCGCCCGCAATTCGACCCGCACCAGTGGCGCTGGTTGATTTCGTTCCTGCGTGCCTGCTCGAAGAAGCAGAGCCGCATTACCACTCAGCGATTGCTGGAGCTTTCGTTCTACAGCCGCAAGCTCGTCCAGGAAGTCGCGGCGAAAGAAGAGCTTTCCTTCTCCTACCGGAAAACCGGGAAGCTCGTGCTCTACACCAGCGAGAAAGGATGGCAGTCGGCGCTACGTCAGCTCGACTATCAGAAGTCGCTTGGCTGTGAGCAGGAGGCGCTCGACGCCGAGACTTGCTGCAAGCTCGATCCTTCGCTGCGCGATATCGAGAGCCGGATTGCCGGCGGGATTTTCACGCCGAGCGAGGAAACCGCCGATTGCTACCGTTTGTGTCTGGAATTGAAGCGGGTTCTGGCTGCGAGCGGCAAGTTCACGTGTCTTGAAGACACCGCCGTTACGCGCATCCGGTCGCTCAACAACCGTATTATCGGGCTCGAGACGGCGAACGGAGTCATCGATGGCGATGCGTATGTGCTTGCGGCAGGAATAGACAGCCGCAAGCTAGCGTTGCCTATTGGTATTGATCTGCCGATCTATCCGCTTCGAGGCTACAGCGTAACTGTACCGCTGGCCTCGCCCGAAGATGGACCGCGGCTCAGCATCACGGACTACAGCAACAAGATCGTCTACGCGCCACTCGACGGTGCGCTGCGTGTCGCCGGGTTTGTGGAGATCGGCGGGGACGATCGCAGCATCGCGGAAGATCGTATCGAATCGTTGCTCAGCGCGGTGCGGGATACCTTTCCGCGCATCACAGATTTTTCGCGCGTTCAGCCTTGGTGCGGCCTGCGTCCGGCGACTCCGCTCGGCACGCCGATTGTCGGACCGACCCGTTACACGAACTTCTTTTTGAATGTCGGGCACGGGGCTCTCGGCTTCACGCTCGCCATGGGCTCGGGGCGAGCGGTCGCTGACATTCTCTCCGGCAGAGAGCCCCAGATTTCTCTCGATGGAATGGTGCTGGACGAAAGCATGCGGCCGGGCAGGGCCGCGGCGCTTCAGCCGCAATCTGCAATGCAAATGGGATAGCAAGCGTGAAAACCGAAGAGTTGAATCTTTCGGGGTCGATCCCGAGCCCGGCACATCTTTTACCCGGCATCCTGCTTGCAGCGCTGGTTGCAGTCGTGGCCGTGCTGAGCGCACCATTCGTCGCGCGTGTGTTTCCGATCCCCGCGATGGTGATCGCGCTGCTGATCGGAATTGCACTGCATTTTGTTGCGAGCAGGCCGTTGTTTCAGCCCGGTCTCGCATTCTGCGTACGCACCGTACTGCGCTGGGCAGTCGCCTTGCTCGGCTTGCGCATTGCGCTCGGCGATATTTTCGCACTGGGCCTGACAACTGCGGCGATCGTCGTGTTTGCGATATTCGCGACGCTAGCTTCGGGTGTGGCGTTCGCCCGTCTGCTCGGCCTGAGTAAATTCTATGGCGCACTGGCCGGCGCAGCTACGGCCGTCTGCGGCGCTTCCGCAGCACTCGCCACATCGACGGTGCTTCCGAATTATCCGAAGAAGGCGGCAGACATTGCTTTCGTGGTCGTAGCCGTAAATGCGCTTTCGACGCTCGCAATGGTTCTTTATCCGGTGATCTGCACCTGGGCCGGCTTCGATGCGCGCACCAGCGGCGTTTTCCTCGGCGCCACGATCCACGATGTCGCGCAGGTGGTCGGCGCCGGATACTCGATATCCGATGACGCGGGCAATGCGGCGGTGATCGTGAAGTTGTTCAGGGTCTTTCTGCTGTTGCCGGTCGTCGTCGGTATCGGTTGGTGGCTCGCGAAGACTGGAAGTTCGCAAAGCGACGCAAAGGTACCGGTGCCGGTGTTTGCGATCGTCTTCGTATTCCTTTGTCTCGTTAACAGTTTCGTGCCCGGGGTTCCGGCGCTGGCGGCTGCGTACGCTTCGCTGAAACCTGTGCTGGTTGATGTGTCGACGTGGGGGCTTCTCGTCGCCATCGGCGCCCTGGGGCTCGGAACCTCGGTGAATTCGATCCTGGGACTTGGATGGCGTCATATCGCGACGATTGTCGGAACCTCGATCGTCGTTCTTGTCGTTGCCTTCGCCGGGTTGTGGGCTGCGGGCTTGTAAAGATCAGTGTTGAGCGCAGGCGGTCGAATCCGCCTGCGGTTAAAAAAACGGCCAAGTCGAAGGATTAGTGACCGAACGCGTGCATGCCGCCGTCGACCGGAATGACCGCACCCGTGATGTAGCGGGCAAGCGGCGAAGAGAGGAACGCAACGAGATAACCGATGTCTTCAGGTTCGCCGAAATATCCGATCGGAATATGCCGTTCGATGAATTCGCGCCGGGCCGTTTCGGTCGGATGCAGACGCGAAAGTATCTGCTCGCTGTTGATGCGTCCCGGCGGAATGCAATTGACGGTAATGCCTTCGGCGGCGAGATCGCAGGACAGTCCCTTGGACCACATATGCACGGCACCTTTAGCTGCCGTAGCGCCGTTGGTTGCACGAGGCTCCATGCTGCCGGTGATGTTGATGATGCGTCCCCATTTCCGCGTGCGCATCTGCGGCAGCACCGCCTGCGTCATGCGCCGTGTGGAAGTGAAGTTGAGGTTCATCGCCTCGTCCCATTCGGCGTCGCTTGAATCCGGTTTCAGGGTTCGCGAATTGCCGAGCGAGTTGACGAGAATGTCGACGTGGCCGAACGCATCTTTAGCGGCCTTCGCCACCTGCGCGGCGCCGGAGGCATCCAGAAGATCTGCAACGATCGGAAGTGGGCGTTCGAAGCCCTTGGCAGCAATCTGGTCCGCGACATCCCGAAGGAATGATTCCCGGCGGCCAACGATGGCGACGCGCGCACCTTCCGCTGCCAAGGCTCTCGCGCACCCGGAGCCAATACCCGTGCTGGCGCCCGTGACGACACAGGTGCGGCCGGCAAGTTGCAGATCCATTCGCAAGTCCTTTTCGCGGAAAGCTGGAGAGGGGTGGTTACTTCGGGTCCCCGTCAAGGCGAACCACGCCGCGCATCGAGGAAGAAATGGCAGGATACTTTTCGAGCACGAGCGGATCGTGGCCCGGGATGATCATGTCCTTGGCGCTGGCGAGCGCTTCGATTTTATCGAACCCTTCAACCGCAGCGAAGACGTTATGTACGGCAGGAAACGGCGTACGCCGTTCCATGTTGGCGTACAGATGCGTGACGTCCGACGCGAGTACGAGATAACCGCGCCGCGTGAGAACGCGCACGGCCTGAATTCCCTGTGTGTGGCCGCCGATGTGGTGAAGTGTGATGCCCGGGGCAAATTCTTCGGTGCCGTCATGAAAGCGAACGCGCCCGGTGAAAACGCGGCGCACCATCTGCACGATGTCTTCTTCCTCGAACGCATGCCGCAGCGTGTGATGACACATCGCGCGGCCGGTGCAGTACGACATTTCGCAGTCCTGCACGTGAAAGCGCGCCTTCGGAAACAGGTGATGATTCCCGCAATGATCGTGATGAAGATGCGTGAGAATAACATCTTCGACCTTGGTGTGATCGATGCCGATCGAACGCAGCCCATCTTCGGGTTTCAGCAGAAAGTCGCGGCCACGCTTGCGCGCCATCGCTTCGTCAAAGCCGGTATCGACGACGAAAGTGCGCCCGTTGCCCTTGATCGCCCACAGAAAATAATCGAGCGGCATCGGTCCGTCGTGAGGGTCGCCACCAAGAAAATTGGCGCTCGCTCGTCGCTCGTGATGCGCGTAGCGGATCGCATAGACCTCGTAGGGTTCGGTCGACATGGAAGGCCTTTCCCGCGCTCGGTACGAAATAGCTATCAGCCGAGACTAGCATACGGAATCTGCCGCCATGGATTCCAGTTATTCGCGTCAGGCATGGCTTCGGTCACGAGCCGTGGAAAGTGCCGAGCCCCTGATCAGCCTTTGAAAGAAGCCGGTGTTCCTGGAGGTCGCATATGAGCGCGTTCAACGAAGCGGGGGTCGAAAACCTGTTCGACGTCCACAGCCTTCGCTACTTTCTTCAGGTTGCGGACTCCGGCGGCTTTTCGAAAGCGGCTGCGGTCCTGAACGTGCCGCAGCCAACCCTGAGCCGCTCCATTCGCCGTCTCGAGGAGCACTTCAAAGCGCGGCTCTTCGATCGCAATGGGCGTGGCGCTTTGCTGACCGAAGCCGGCGAAAGCCTCTATCAGCACGGAAAGGCGATCCTGCTTCGTCTCGAACAGGCGCAGGCCGAGATGGCCGAGATTTCCAACAATCCCACCGGCTCCGCGGTACTGGCCCTGGGGCCGGTCGCAGGCAAAGTGTTGAGCAGCGTCGTCGCGGAGCGCTTCCTGAAGGAAGTGCCGAATTCGAAACTGCGGATTGTCGAAAGCTATACGGGTTTCGTGCTGGAGTGGGTGGCGAACGGCCGTGTCGACATCGGCCTTCTCTACGAGGATGCGCTCACACCCACGCTGAAAGGTGAGCGGCTCTGGATCGAGGAGCCTGTACTCGTCAGCGCGAGGACGCGCGCTCTTACCGGCGTCGAGACAATTCCTTTCGCTGAGCTTGAGAGCATACCGCTGATTTTGCCGGGGCGGCCGCATGGCTTGCGGCTGCGGGTCGATGAAGTCGCTGCAGAACTCGGTATGCGTCTGAATGTCATTCTCGAAGTCGATGGGCTGAGCGGAATCCTCGATCTCGTCCGGCGAGGTGTCGGATGCTCCATTCTGACGCCGCCCGCGCTTTATGGGTACAAACACGATAGCGATATCGTGCTCACGAAGCTGACCGATCCCGTGATCAGTTCGACCGTCGTTGCAGTGACGTCCAAGCAGAAGCCCATGACGAACACTGTGAAAACGCTTCTGCAGATCGTGCGGGAAGAGGCGCGTAAAGTGAGAAGCGCCGGCACGGTCGAGGTAAGCGGAAGACTCAAGTCCGACAACGTCGAAATGCTGCAACCAAGAATGATCCCGCGCTCGCGCGCCGGCTGAGTGTTGTCAGTTTTCCTTCGTGTTTCGTCCGACGCGGCCGAACACGAAGGCTGCTCCGACCGTGACGAAAAGAACCCGGAAGATGTGGTGCGTTGCGACGAACGCAACTTCGGCCTGTAGCGCGAGGGAGATCAGGCTCATTTCCGTGAGTCCGCCGGGCGCATAGGCCAGCAAGAGCGGCAGGAAATCGAAATTGCTGACGTGGCTTATGGTGATGGCGGCGCTCGCGGTGATCACGAGCAATACGATGGTGAAGCCGACCGAGTAGGCGAGCAGCCGCAGCACTTCGCGCCTCGGCATTCCGGAGAATCGGCAACCGATCGCCACGCCCAGGACAAGCTGCGCCAGATTGAGCAGTTCGATAGGCGGTTTGAAATCGGAAAGCCCGGACAAATGCACGACCGCGCTGACGAGCATGGGGCCCAGTAGATATTTGGCGCGGAGCTTTAGCGCGTGACCGACCAGCACGCCGATCAAACCGGTGCCGATCAGGAATGCGTAGCTGTGCCATGGCGTCGTCAGGATCGACGCGCCGCCGATTTGCGGCGTGGCCAGTGTTACGCCGGAGACGATCTGGATGAAGAACGGCAGCGTCAGCACGACGAGCAGAATCCTGCAGGAATGGATCAGGGCTACCGTCCGCCCGTTCGCACCGTACTGTTCACCCATAATAACCATCTCGACGAGGCCGCCGGGCATGCCAGCGAAAAAAGCGTCAGGCAGGTTCAGTCCGACGATCAAACGGAGGTAGAGAACGCACGCGAGCCCGCCGAGAATGAGGGAGACGACAAGCCCCGCGAGCGGAACGAGCCAATTCTGCAATTGACCGATCAAGCCCGGCGAGAAACCCGAACCGAGCATGACCCCAATAACGATTGTCATGACCGGCACAACGATCGCCGGTGCTTCGACGCGCGCTCCGAGCAGTGAGGCAATGGTGCAAGCTGTCATCGGGCCCAGCATCCAGGCGAGCGGCAGCCGGAAATGCAGAAAGACCAGAGCACCTACAAGGCCGATTGCGAGTGCGAGCCCGAAGCGCTGATAGGGAAAGCGCTCGGGATGAAAGACGCCGGGCTCGCCGTCCGCAGATTTTGTGAAGGCGCGAAACAGCATGCGTGTTGCAGGTTCCTCTTCCTTCCGGAAGCGGACTTCCGGCTGCGCGCTGCCTGCGCGTCCTCTTATCTATATATAATGTGAGGGCGGCCTTGGCTTTGTATAGCTGATATTCGGGCCTTAGGCGTGGCTTCGCTGGTGCAACTGCGTTTCGCTTCTCTACGAGAAGAAGCGGACTGATCCGATTCCATTCGGTCCCGCAAATTGTGTACGGAGGCGGGGCGCCGAACGGCTGCCCGCTTCGGGGAGAACGCGTGAAAGAAGAATTCGACTTTATCGTTGTCGGCGCCGGATCGGCTGGCGCCGCGGTGGCAGCCCGTTTGAGCGAGACTCCGGAATTCAAGGTTCTGCTGTTGGAAGCCGGCGGCGAGCCGAACTCGGTATGGATTCGCATTCCCCTCGGCGTTGGGAAACTCCTCACCAACGAGAAGTATGTTTGGCCGTTCAGGACGGAGCCTGAGCCCGAACTCTTTGGTCAGCAAATCTATACGCCGCGCGGAAAGCTGCTTGGCGGTTCGAGTGCCGTTAATGGAACGGCATGGGTGCGCGGGGAACCCGAGGAATTCGATCGCTGGAAGAGCTGGGGCAACGAGGGCTGGGGATTCGAAGACATTCTCCCTTATTATAAGAAGTTGGAAGACTACCCCGAAGGCGATCCTGCGGTTCGCGGCCATGGCGGCGCTGTAAAAATTCTCAATCGCGGCACCTACGATCCTGATCCGCTGTCGGACGCCTACCTTAAAGCCTGCGTCGATGCCGGAATCCCCGCGAATGATGACTACAATGGGCGCGTGTTCGAAGGCGTCGGGTATCTGCAGCAAAGCATCGACCGGAAGGGTGTCCGTTCGAGTACCGATCTTGCTTATCTGAAGGCTGCCAGGAAGCGGAAGAATCTGACCATCGAAACGCGCGCATTGGTGACGCGCGTGCTCCTTGAGCAGAAGCGGGTAGTCGGCGTCGAATATCTTCAGGACGGTGTCAAGAAAACAGCGCGTTGCCGCGGTGAAGTCATTCTTGCCGCCGGCGCGCTGAAGACCCCGCAGATTCTCGAACTATCGGGTATCGGCGATCCGGCGCTGCTGCGTGCGCACGGCATTCCGGTGGTTGCCGATCTGCCCGGCGTAGGCGAGCATTTCAGCGATCATCTGCAGTTTCGTTTCAGTTACGAATGCACGCAGCGCGTCACCATCAACGACATCATGACGAGTGCGTGGCGCCGCTATCTCGAAGGCCTGAAATACGTGCTCACCCGCAAGGGCATGCTGAGCGGCACGTCCTCGACGGTGCACGCCCTGGCAAAATCCAAACCCGATCTTCCGAGTCCTGATCTGAAAATCCAGATCGTGCTGATCAGCGGCAAGGACCGGTATTCGCGCAGCAAAGCTGCCGGCATCGACGATTTCCCCGGATTTTCGATCGGTGTGTTCAAGATTCGTCCCGAGTCTCGGGGCAGCGTTCATATAAAGAGCGCAGACCCGCGCGAAGATCCCGCGATCAAAGTGAACTACCTGACGCACGAAGACGACATCGATACCTATCGGCGTGCGGTGCGCATGGTGCGGGAGATTGCCGCGCAGCCGTCGCTCAAGCCTTATATCGTTCGCGAGACGCGGCCCGGCCCGGAAGTCACGGACGAAAACGATTTGCTGAACTACATCCGGCAGACGGGCCAGACCGCGTGGCATGGCATTAGTACGTGCCGCATGGGCAGTGGCCCCATGGATGTCGTTGATGCGAGACTGCGTGTTCGCGGTATCGACGGTCTGCGGGTCGCCGATATCTCGATCATGCCGTCCATGGTTTCGCCGAATACCAATGCGCCGGCGGTTCTGATCGGTGAGAAAGCGGCGGATATGATCCGGCAGGACGCGCGAAGGAACGCATTCCAGTAGGTTCGCGAAAGATAGCGAAGAACCGCCGCTCTTTGCGTTTGCGAAGTCCGAGTATTTGTTCGTTTCGCTCCCTCGGCGCGGTTGCGCGTAATGACGTGGATGTGCCTGAAGATGGCAGCGCGTGCAGCGTCCGCTAGGTGATTCGATCGCGTTGACCGATCCATGTAACCGCAACAGTAAATCTGCGATTGCATTGCAGCATCCCGATCCATCCACGACACCGATAGTGCTTGACGTCGGTGGTGAGCAAACTATTGTCGTTGTTGAGCGATCGTTTCGGCGCGATGCCCTGTAAGGGCTTTTGCTGCTTCATGCAGCTGGTGAATCGAAAATCGCTTTTCAATTTCCGTCACAAGTGTGCCTCCCGCCGCCGCCAGAGGCGAAATGATGAACTGTATTGCGCAGCGATCGCATTCGCCTGCGTTCGGGAGCGCGTGTGTCCGCCGAGGTCATGAGTAAGCCACTTCACGCAGACGAAGAATGGGATGCCGGTGACATGGGTTGCGGCATTCTCGTTCTGGAGCTGCGGAAAAAGCTTCGGGCGCAACCCGGAGCGATTTTCAAAGTCATCGCACTCGATCTCGGTGCTCCGGAAGATCTGCCCGCCTGGTGCCGGCTCACCGGAAACGAACTCGTCCATCACGATCCGGCGACCAAGAGCTACTGGATCAAATCAAGACTCGAATGGAAACGGTGATGCAGCGATGGCTGCAACGCCAACAACAAAGAAGGTGCTACAATGGCCGATAACAAATTCGTAGTTAGCTTGAGCTTCGCCAAGAACGATACCGATAAATCGACGGTTGCGTTCGTGGTTGCAAACGCGGCGGTGGCTTCGGGCAAGAACACGGTCGTGTTTCTTTCGATCGACGGCGTTCATCTCTCGCAGAACGGTTATGCGGATTCGATCCATGAAGAAGGCTTTGCCCCTCTGAAGGAACTGATGACGAACTTCGCGGAAGCCGGCGGCGAGATTTACGTCTGCTCCCCGTGCTTCAAGAAACGCAAGCTCGACGAAAACAATCTCATCAAGGGTGCGAAGGTCGTAGGCGGCGCGAAGCTCGTCGAATTCATGGGCGAGGGCGCCCCGAGCATCTGCTACTGATGATTCCGTATCGCCGCCTCATCGTTTTCTTTCTTCTCGCAGCGGTGGCTTACGTCGCCTTGAGCTATCTGACGTTCAAGGTGCCTGCCACGCTGGCGGAAGCGGAACTGTGTGGCTTTACCGAGGACGACTTCAACAGCGCCGGGGAAATCGTCTATCCGCCCGTTCATGCCTGGTGGGTCAGTTTCGTGCGGCAGCAGGAATGGTGGAGCACGATCTCCATCGGCCTCGCCTTCGCATTCATCGGCTTTGCGCTGCAAGCGACACGCAAGGTCGGCGGCGTGGGAGCGGGGGCGGCGGTCGGAGGCAGCGTTCTCGCGGTTTCCGCAATCTGTGTGAGCTGCCTCGCACCCGTGCTTTCGGTCGTCGGGCTCGGTCTTGCGGGATCGCTGCTCGCCGGCGTGCCGAAGTGGCTGATCGCCTTGAACACATTCATGCTGACCGGGTGGGGCACGCTCTACCTCTCCCGGAAGCTTTCGTCATGCGAGCTGCCGCGCAACGCAGCGGCAAAGCCTGCCTAGAGAGGAAAACAGATGAAGAAACTCAGCATCGCGAGTGCGGTATCCGCGCTCTATTTGGTTGGCGCCGCTTCCGGCGCTTCCGCGAACGACTATGCCAAAATTCTGCAGCTTGCGAATCCGAATACGCCGCTCGCGCATCCGATCGCAACGAATGACATCCCGCCGCCGCCGTTCTCGCTGATTGCGGATCGTCCGGTGAACCCGGCCTACGTGCCGGGGCTGCCCGGCCTGTTGCAGGGCGCCGCGGTGACGGACGACTTTGGCCGCAAGCCGCCGAAATTCGACGCGGTGTTCATCCGCAAAAGCCGTGTTGAAAACGGCGAAGTGATCATTCCCGCAGGCGGTCTCGTGTATCACGAAGACACCTGGGGTGGTCAGGTCGCACTCCGCGGCGAGCAGATTCCGGTGCTCGGACGCATCGCGACGTATGTCGATTACGACATGACGGTTGTGGTCAAGGAAAACGTGACCATTCCGGCGGGTGGAAGCGTCGTCGTCGGCGGTCAGGTGTATCAGTATTATGCGACCGTCGTGCACAACAACACGGCAAACCACACGCTGCATGTGAAGACGATCGCAGGCACCGATTGGGAATGGGCCTTCGGATCGCCGGTCCTTTCCTCCACCCAGACCGACTGGTGGGGCGGGATGAAATTCGCCCAGCTCTACAACCAGGGCAAAGCGAAAGAAGTCACGCGCCAGCAGATGGTGTTCGAATGGCTCTCCGGTGTCCGCATGGACCGCATCGTCGTCGCCGACGAGAAGGTCTTCGCCGGCCTCGCCGGCGCGAATGACCAGTGGAAGGCGGGCGAACGTACGGTTCGCGTAGCCGCGGTCAATGCCGATGCAGGCACGGTCGACATCGAAGTGCTCGAAAGCGGCAAGGTGGTGCTCGCCAAGACGATCGGCCCCGTGAAAAAGGAGTTGCTGATCGAGGACACGGCCGCCCGCAAGCAGCTCGTCTTCGAACATGGCGACGTGATCGGATTCCTTTCGCCGTGGCCGGAAGCGTTCAAGGACGGCAAGGCAAATCTGAAGATCTACGCGAAGGCGATGAGCATGCGCTACGGCGAGACGTTCGCGGGCGATAACCGCTTCAACGTCTATCCCGTCGGCTGCCCGACCGGGCACAACTTCGGTTACATGCTGGTCAACAAGGAAGAAATCCGTCTCAAGCCGGGGACTTCCTACAACGGGCCGCAGGGCTACTTCAAAGTGGTCGTCGGCAAGACCGACGGCGACAAGGTGCTCGCGTGGCACATCGAAGACAGCAAAGGCAACCGCTCGCATAACCTCGGCGGCGCCAATGTCACCAACATCGATCTCGTGCTCGGCCAGGGCCGTGTCGCGGGGCAGGCGATTTTGAAGGACGTGGGCCGCGCGCTTTTGAACCGGACCTATCAGCAGGCTGCAGCCGGCAACAGCAATGCACCGGTGCAGTCCGTGTCATCGACGCCGTCGCCGGCGATGCTCGCGGGCTTTGGCATTCTCGCACTCGGCCTTGCGGCAGTCGGCTACGAAGTAGGCCGCCGCAGGCGTTCGTAAGAAATCAACGACGAGGGAACGTCCGCTTACCCGGGCGTTCCCTCGCATCTTTTCTGGAAGAGCAATTCGACCATGGAACCCCGCGACAAACACGAATACGAACCGGATGTCAGCTTCGACGGTGGCGATCTGGACTGCGGGAACGGGCTCCTGCTTCTGATCCGCAAACACATCGATCCGATGGAGAAGGGGCGGCTGCTTGAAATCCGCTCCACCGAAATTTCCGTCGATGAGGATTTGCCGGCCTGGTGCCGGTTGACGAAGAACGATCTCGTATCCTGGACGAAGGTGGGGAAGCAGCGAAGCTTTCTGGTGAGCAAGGGTGGCTTCGAAGGCAAGAAAGCGGAAGCGCCGAAAGGGCCGGCACCGCGCACTGAAACGCGCCCGAGCGAACTGAAAGTACGTACCGAGAAAATCGCGCCGCCGTCTGTTCCGGCGCTCGCTGTCATGGGCATGGGAAGCTGGCCGCGCCCACGGTGGATGGTGGAAGCGATTCACAATCACGTCGAGGGTAAGATCGACGATGCAGCTTTTCAGGAAACTGCAAACGACGCTGTGCGCCTTGCCGTCGCCGCGCAGGAAAAGGCGGGCGTCGATGTGATCACCGACGGAGAACAGCGGCGCGACAGCTACGCGAGCTTCGTTGCGACCCGTCTCGACAATTGCCAGTTGATTCCGTTGAGCGATCTGCTGCCGCTCGTGGATCACCCGGAGGAATTCGAAGCAGAATTGCGTGCGCTCGACGTGCCGGCCGGCGATATCCGCCATCCTGCCGTATTCGGGCTCCTGAAACGCTCGCGGCCTATCGCGGGCCATGAACTCGACTTTGCCCGTACGCTAACGGCAAAGCCGGTCAAGGTTGCGCTGCCCGGCCCCTATTTGCTCGCGCGAACGATGTGGATGGAGTGCATTTCCGATCAGGCGTACAAGAGCCGCGAACACATCGCAGGCGACATCGTGCGCGTGTTGCGCGAGGAGATTCAGGACCTGCTGGATGGCGGCGCGGCGGTCGTGCAGCTCGACGAGCCAGTGCTCTCCGAAGTAGTATTCAGCGGCATCAAGAACAAGCGCAGCTTCATGTGCGGCGCGTTGTCGGAGTCGATGGGGCCGGATCACGAACTCGCCTTTGCGCGCGACCTCGTGAATGCCGTGGCCGACGGCTTCCCGCAGGAGCGGATTGCGGTTCACGTTTGCCGTGGAAACTGGACGCCCGACGAGTCGGTCGCGCTCGCCGGAAGCTACGCACCGCTCGCGGATACGCTTGCGCAGATGAAAGTCGGCGCCTATCTCCTCGAAATGTGCACGCCGCGGGCAGGCGAGATGGAGATTCTGAAGAAACTTCCGGCGCATGCGCGCATCGGCGTCGGTGTCGTAAACCAGAAGACGCAGGCCCCGGAAGCGGTGGAAGAGGTCGCGATGAAGATCCGGCAGGCCATCGATCTCTTTGGAATGGATCGGGTCTGGCTTCACCCGGATTGCGGCTTTGCCACCTTCGCGGACAATCCAATCTGCTCGGCGGGTACGTCGGAGGCGAAGTTGCGCGTTATTGCGGACGCGGCGGCACAATACAGAAGATGAGATGCCCGGCGACCGGGTCATTATCCGTCTATATATAATGAGTCCTGTACGGCACGCCTCCGCCGATCGCTCCCGGATTTTCGTTAGGAAGGCCTGGCAGGCGGTATCGAAGCCGGGCTCCTTACTTTGGCGCACGCTCGGGGGTGCATGGGCCGCAAGGCCAGTACTAGTTCGCTTGTAAATCGAACGAACTTGGCCGAGGAATAGCGCCTACAAGCGGTCGGCAATCTTCCGGTCAGTGGATCGTTCCGTGATTTCGCATAGCGGCACAGGCAACCAGTCGGACCGGGCGCGAACGCTTATTCTTCTGGCAATATTGGCAAGCTTCAATCAGCTCGATCGTCAGTTGATGAACCTGATGCTTGAGCCGATCCGGAAGGAGTTCGGGCTGAGCGATCTGCAGCTCGGCGTTCTTTCCGGTGTCGTCTTCGCGCTGGTCTACTCTGTGTTTTCGCTCGGAGCCGCGGCCTGGGTGGTGAACAACAGCCGCAAAAACCTGCTCGTCGTTGCCACGTTGGTATGGGGCAGCATGACCGTGCTTTGCGGCTTGGCGCAAAGCTTCATGCTTCTTCTGATCGCGCGGGCGGGTATCGGATTGGGTGAAGCGGGAGGCCCACCACCTTCGCATGCCATGATTTCCGATCTTTATCGCCCGCACGAGCGCGCTTCGGCTATGTCGGCTTGGCACGCCGGGAATAACGTTGGCTTGTTCATTGCACTGCTCTCCGGCGGATATGCGGCCCAGTATTTCGGATGGCGCGTAGCGCTGATTGCGGCGGGCCTGCTCACGGTCGCTTACGCATTCGTGCTGCTTTTCTTTGTACGTGAGCCCGCGCGGATGTCCGATGCGGGCACGCCTGCGCTTGCGGCGCCGGGTGCTGCCGGCCTCATCCGCGAAACGGCGGGCCTGATCATGCGGGACCGCGTGCTCACGCATCTTTCGATTGCGGTCGGCATGACGGCAGTCGTGGCATTGGGCGCAGTAGCCTGGCTGCCGTCATTTCTGGTCCGCTCGCATGGAATGCAGATTGCGAATGTCGGTCTGTATCTGGCCCTGGTTATCGGTATCGGTGGTGCGGTCGGAAACTACCTTGGCGGCCGGTTCTCCGATTTTCTGCGCGCACGCGACATTCGCTGGTCATTGTGGCTCGTTACCTGTGCGATATTGGCGACCAAACCGTTGATCATCTCGTCCTATCTAGTCGGCGATCTGTCGCTTGCACTGACCCTGCTTGCGTTGCCCGCGATCGTGGGTGGTGTCTTTTACGGTCCGTCGATTGCTACGCTGCACAACCGGGTGCCCGCGGCCTCGCGCGCGATTGCTTCCGCCTTGCTGTTGCTGATGGTTAATGTCGTGGGCCTCGGCCTTGGCCCATTGCTGGTCGGGGCCTTGAGCGACTTGCTGGCGGCGCAGTTCGGACGGGACTCGCTACGCTATTCGCTTGCGATTACGCAGTTGCTCGGCGTTTGGGGCGCAATCCACTTTTACTTCGCAGGTCGGGCTTTGGCAGCTCGTTCCTGAAACCATCGACACTATGATTGGCGAACGCCGCCAGCATGGCATCGCGAAGCCACTTGTGCCCGATGTCGTGCTCGTGCCGCGAATGCCACATCAGGTAATTGTATTGAGCCGACGCGTTGAATGGCACTGGGTGCAGATCAATATCGAAATTGCGTGAAACCTCGTGAGCGAAACGACTCGGGACAATCGCAATCAAATCTGATCGCTCGACCATCGGAGCCATCGACCAGACCCTGTTTACCATATAGACGACCTTGCGCGTAAGCCCGTGTGCAACCAAATCTTTGTCCACGTTGCCCATAGCACGCAGCTCACGGGTAAGCGCGATATGATTAAGTGACATGAAGGTCTTGGCAGTGAACTTGCCACGAATGCCGGGATGGTTCTTTCGTGCGATCACAGTTACTGCCGCCTCGTCCAACGGGACGGTTACGATTTCGGTTGGATTTGCAGGAAAAGTGAAGCAAGCAATATCGATGGTGCCGGCGCGGAGTTCGTCAGCTGCATTGGGATTTGGTGCTAGGCATTCGATGGAAATTCCCGGAGCTTCTTTCGAAATTTCAGCGAGTACGGGCGGGAATATGATGGGTTCAAGAAGGTCCATCATCATAACGCGAAAGATGCGCTCGTAATTCGCGAGATCGAGCTCCGGCCCGACCGATAACTGCCTTCCGATAAGTCCGAGAGCATCACGCACCGGCGTGATCATCTGCTTGGCTTTGACCGTAGGATCCACGCCGCGTTTACCGCGCACAAAAAGCGGGTCGCCGACAAGTTCGCGGAGCCGGGTGAGCGAGTTCGAAACCGCAGGCTGGCTGCTGCCTAGCCGTACGGCGGCATGGCTGATGTTGCCTGCAGAATAGATCGCCTCAAACACAACGAGGAGATTGAGATCGACGTTTTTGAGGTTGATTCTCATAGTTAAAAGTTATGGTTGCTGCGCGCCGGTATTCTGCCGCTGAATAGTGTCTATTCAAACTCTAAAGTTTGCCGCGAATTTTCGCCAACTAAAATTATCTCCACTCGCCGGCCTCGGATTCTCTATCCGCGGCAGGCGAATGCGGGGCGTTATGCGTGGAAGGCATTCGTACTCGCATTTCGATTTCGGGACCAGCAAGCGGTCCCAGGACGATTGGGTGGGAGAAACGAATGCGCGACGATAATGCAAGAGAAGACCTGGCACTTCAGGCTGGCCAGTCTCTGAAAGCAGAAGAAAGCGGCGTCGCGCAGGCGAAAAACGGGGTGCCCAGCGGGGAGCTTGCTCTCGCCTTGCAGGCTGAAAACCTTCGTGTTTCCGATAACACCGTAGTTCCACATACTTTTAAGGTTGCGCAGACCGGCACGGTTGTAGTTCCGCCTGCCGGAAGCGCTCCCGTGACGATCGTCGTGCCCAACGCTGCTGGCGTCGTTGTCCTGCCGGCTGGCGCGGGTGTTGCAGCCATTCAGGTGAGCGGCAGCGACCTGCGGATCGTGCTCAGCGATGGCAGCGTCCTCGTCGTGGAGGGGGCCGCTTCGAGCCCGCCTTCCATTCAGGTCGGAAGCGAAGTGGTTCCCGGAGCCTCGCTCGCGGCTGTGTTCGGCCCATTTCAGGAATTGCAGCCGGCTGCTGGCGATGTTCTGCCGCCGGCCGGCAGCCTCGGATTTACTACGATACCAACTACAATCGATCAGGCTTTTCAGTTTTCGCAGTTGCTCGCAAACGACCCCGTCGTCATTTCGGAGCGCGGCACGGACCTGGTAAGAAGTGGAGGGGGTTCGTCCGGTTCGGGCAATACCGGCACTGCCGAAGAAGGGCCGTTCAACGAGCCGCCGACCGCGGAGAGCGTCGCCGATTCCGGCGACGAAGATACGCTGATCGAAATCAGCTTCGAAGGTGCTGACAGCGACGGTACCGTTGCAGGCTTTGTCGTCAAGTCGCTGCCCGTAAGCGGAACGCTTTGGCAGAACCCGGATGGCACCGGCGCGGTCGCGCTGGGTCAGGTGGTAGCGGGCCAGGTTTATTTCCAGCCGGACGCCAACTGGAACGGAAGCAGTTCGTTCGAATACGCGGCGATGGATAACGGCGGAGCTGAATCCGCGAATGCGACGGCCACGATCAATATCGCGCCGGTTAACGACACACCGGTTGCGAATGCGCTCAGCGTGAATGGAATCGAAGACACCGTTTTTGCGATTAATCTTTCGGGTAGCGACATCGAAGGCCCGGTACAGTTCATCGTAAAAGCGGCGCCTGCGAATGGCGCGCTGTTCAGCGATGCTGACGCCACGATCCCGCTCGTGCTGAATGTGCCGTTTACCGGCCCGGTTTACTTCAAGCCCGATGCCGACTGGGACGGCAATACGTCATTCCAGTACTTCGCGGTCGACAATGAGGGCCTCGAATCGCCTGCGGCGACCGCGAACATTCAGATCGATAACGTCAACGAAGCACCGACTGCGAACGATGTTTCCGCTTCGGGTAACGAAGATTCGCTGATCGAAGTGAGTTTTGACGGCGCAGATAGCGACGGTACGGTCGCGGGCTATATCGTGAAGTCGCTGCCCGTGAACGGCACGCTGTGGCTGAACGCCGACGGCACGGGTGCGGTCGTGCTGGGCCAGCAGGTTTCGGGCACGATCTACTTCGCACCGGACGAAAACTGGAACGGCAGTGCTGCGTTCGATTACGCGGTGATCGACAACGAAGGGGCGGAGTCCGCGAGCGCGACGGTTACGCTCGACGTGAATCCCATCAACGATGCGCCGACGGCGGAGAATGTGTCCGCGAGTGGCGACGAAGATACGATCCTCACTGTCACCTTCGATGGCGCCGACATTGACGGTGGGGTTGCAGGCTTCATCATCAAGACGCTGCCGGCGAACGGCACGCTGTGGCTTAATGCCGATGGCACGGGTGCGGTCGTGTTGGGCCAGCAGGTTTCGGGCACGATCTACTTCGCACCGGACGAAAATTGGAACGGCAGCAGCGCTTTCGACTACGCAGCCATCGACAACGAAGGGGCGGAATCCGCAACCGCGACGGTTACGCTGGATGTTGCTCCGATCAACGACATCCCGCTCGCAAACGCACTGAACGTCTCCGGCGACGAAGACACCGTTGTCACGATCAGTCTGTCCGGTAGTGATGTCGAAGGCCCGGTGCAGTTTGTCGTGAAGGTTGCGCCCGCAAACGGCGCGCTATTCAGCGATTCGGATGCGACGATTCCGCTTGCGCTAAATACACCGTTCACCGGGCCGGTTTATTTCAAGCCGGAGGCTGACTGGAATGGGGACACCTCGTTCCAGTATTACGCAGTCGATGCGGATAATGCCGAATCTGCGCCGGCGACGGTCAGTATCGCGATTGGCGATGCGAATGACGCGCCGACTGCGAACGATGTTTCCGCTTCGGGTAACGAAGACTCGCTGATCGAAGTGAGTTTCGACGGCGCAGATAGCGACGGCACGGTGGCGGGCTACATCGTGAAATCGCTGCCTGCGAACGGGACGCTGTGGCTTAATGCCGACGGCACGGGGGCCATCGCGCTCAACCAGCAGGTTTCAAACCCGATCTACTTCCAGCCGAACGCCGACTGGAACGGCGGCAGTTCGTTCGATTACGTCGCCATCGATAACAATGGCGCAGAGTCCGCGAACGCGACGGTTTCGCTGAATGTCGCGCCGGTCAACGACGCGCCGACCGCGGAGAACGTATCCGCTTCCGGTGACGAAGACACGATCCTGACGGTTACCTTCGACGGTGCCGACATCGACGGCACGGTGGCGGGCTACATCGTGAAGTCGCTGCCTGCGAACGGCACGCTCTGGCTGAACGCAAACGGCACCGGCGCTATCGCGCAGGACCAGCAGGTCTCCGGCACGATCTATTTCCGGCCGGCTCTAAACTGGAACGGTGACTCTTCGTTCGACTATGCAGCCATCGACAATGAAGGCGCGGAGTCCGCACAGGCGACGATTTCGTTGCATGTCGCGCCGGTCAACGATCAGCCTTTCATTACGTCAAGTCAGCCGCCAAAAAGTATCAATGAAGTCGATGATAACGCGGCGGGCGAGAACGTCACGGTTCACACCCACTCCGGCACGGTAACTTTCACGGATGTGGATCCGGGTGATACGCACACGGCGACATTCGAAATTCGTCCGACTTCGGTAGTTGGCGCCGCGCTGACACCCGCACAGATTCAGGCGCTCAATGCCGGCTTCTCGATTGGCGCATTGGATCAAGGGTCCAATAGCGTGGGTTGGACTTACTCCATCAGCGATGCGGACATCGACTTTCTCAGCTTCAGCAACACGGTCACGCTGACCTACCGGGTTTATATTCAGGACAGTGCCGGGGCGCTGACCTGGCAGGTCGTAGATATCAAAATTTATGGAGCAAACGACGTCCCGGTAATCACTTCGGGCGACACGTTCAGCGTCCAGGAGAACACGACCACTGTCGGCACCGTTACCTCGTTCGACCCGGACATCGGCGCAACGCGTGTATTTTCGATTACAGGCGGTGCAGACGCCGGGAAGTTCAACATCGATGCCGCGACCGGCGCGCTCACGTTCAAGACCGCGCCGGACTTCGAGAATCCCACGGATGCGAATGGCGACAATGTCTATCAGGTTCGGGTTCAGGTCTGGGACCAGATCGGCGGCAGCCCCGGTTCGACGCAGAACATCAGCGTAACCGTTACCAACGTCAACGAAACGCCGGCCGCGCAGAACGGCTCGTTCGACGTCTCCGAAGACGGCACGCTCACGGGCTCGGTGCTGGCAACCGATCCCGACACAGATCCGCTGACCTACAGCCTCGTCAATCCGGTCGACGGCCTGGTTTTCAATCCCGACGGCACCTTCACCTTCACGCCGGGCGCGGCTTTCCAGTATCTGAACGAGGGCGAGTCCGCGCAGGTCACGTTCCAGTATCAGGCAACTGACGGTGCGCTGAACAGCAATACCGCGACGGTCACGATCACGGTCGAAGGAGCAAACGAAAACGGCGCGCCGACCGCGGAGAATGTCACGGCCTCCGGCAACGAAGACGTGCTGATCACCGTCACCCTCGACGGCGACGATGCCGACGGCGATCTCGAAGGCTTCATCGTCAAGTCGCTACCCGCGAACGGCACGCTGTGGCTGAACGCGAACGGCACCGGCGTCGTCGCGATCGGGCTACAGGTGACAGGCACGCTCTACTTCCAGCCGAACGCGGACTGGAACGGCAATACGTCGTTCACTTACACCGCGATCGACAGCAACGATGTGGAATCGGCGCTTGCGACCGTCAGCATCGAGGTCGACCCGGTGAATGACGTGCCGACGGCGGAGAATGTGTCCGCGGGCGGCAACGAAGACACCATCTTCGCCGTCACCTTCGATGGCGCTGACATTGACGGCACGGTCGCGGGCTACATCGTCAAATCGCTGCCTGCGAACGGCACGCTGTGGCTGAATTCCGACGGCACTGGCGCGGTCGCGATCAACCAGCAGGTTTCAAGCCCGATCTACTTCCAACCTAACGCAAACTGGAATGGCAACAGCGCTTTCGACTATGCAGCCATCGACAACGAAGGGGCGGAGTCCGCGAATGCGACGGTCACGCTTAATGTGGATCCTGTAAACGATGCGCCGGCCGCGGAAAATGTTTCCGCGACTGGCAATGAAGACGCACTGATCACCGTCACGCTCGACGGCGATGACGCCGACGGTGATCTCGAAGGCTTCATCATCAAGTCGCTGCCGAATAGCGGCACGCTCTACCGCGACAGTGGCGAGACGCAGGCGCTCTCCATCGGCGATCAGGTGGACGCAGGCGAGAATATCTATTTCCGTCCAGCTGCGAATTTCAGCGGCGAGGTCGAATTCAACTATACAGCGATTGACGCGGAGGGGGCGGAGTCTGTCCCGGCGACGGTGACTGTGGACGTATCGCCCATCGCGGATGCGCCGAGCTTCCAGCTCGTCGGCAACACCGGGGACAAGTTGTATTTCTCGGCTTTCACCAGCAGCAGCAGCGGGGTGGAGCTTTGGAGCTTCGACGGCACCACGTCGCAAATGGTGGCGGATATTTATCCGGGTGCCAACAATTCGCTTGCAGGGACCTTCGGCAGCTTTGTCGAGTTCAATGGCAAACTCTACTTCAACGCTACGGGAACAAGTGGCTCCGAGCTATGGAGCTATGACGGCACCACGGCCGAGCTTGTCGCAGACATCAATCCTTCATCTTCCTCGTTCGCGGGCGAGTACGGCATTACCGTGTTCAACGGAAGTCTCTATTTCTGCGCATTCACCAGCGGCACCGGTTTTGAGCTTTGGAAATATGACGGCACGACCGCAGAGATCGTCGGAGATATTTATTCGGGGACTGGCAACTCATACGCGGGGCGTTTCGGTTTCACGGAATTCGACGGCAAGCTCTATTTCAGCGCGACGAACGGCACTTCCGGTTACGAACTCTGGAGTTATGACGGCACGACACTGACAATGGCGGCGGAGATCGTTTCAGGATTCATCGGATCGGATGCAGGTCAGTACGGTTTCGTCGAATACAACGGCAAGCTTTACTTCAGCGCATACAACGCCGCGAGCGGGTATGAACTCTGGAGCTTCGACGGCACCACCGCGCAGCTGGCGGCGGATATCAATCCCGGAACTGGTGCATCGCGTGCGGGCCAACTTGGTGAATTTATCGTATTCAACGGCAAACTCTATTTCACTGCCAACGACGGCGCGAGCGGCTACGAACTGTGGAGTTATGACGGCACAACGGCGGCGCTGGCGGCGGACATCGACGCGGGCTCTGCAGCGTCAAACGCAGGCCGTTACAGCGGTTTTACGGAATTCAACGGAAAAATCTATTTCAGCGCGACGACCAGTGCGAATGGATATGAGTTGTGGAGCTTCGACGGCAACGATGCGCAATTGGTGGCGAATATAGCGCCAGGCACCGCTTCGTCGTTTGCCGGCTATACCAGCGGTTTTACGGTCTTCAACGGCAAGCTCTACTTCAATGCAGAAACCAGCGCGAACGGAAACGAGCTCTGGAGTTATGATGGCATCAATCCGCCGCAGCTCGCCAGCGACATCGTAAACGGCGCGGGCTCTTCTTTTCCCGGCCTGGGAAGTACCGAGAGCAAGAATACCTTCTTCGTGTTTGGCGCAGGCGATCTTGTCGCCACCGGCGACGAAGGCGAGGCCGTTACACTGCCCGCGATCAACGCGTCGCTCACCGATATCGACGGCTCGGAAACGCTCACGATTGCGCTTTCCGGTTATCCGGCGGGGGCTACGTTCTCCGTTGGCGCGTTCGACGCGGGCTCCGGCAAGTGGCTGATCACGAACGCGGCGCAGATCGCCGCACTCGGCACCACGCTACTCGTCATGACGCCGCCCGCGAATTGGAACGGTACGTTCACGCTGACGGTCGAAGCCATCGTCACCGACACCGCGACACTTTCGAGTGGTGTCGCGACGGACACGCACACCGAAACCGCGACGGTCGAAGTCACAATTAATCCCGGCAATGAAGCGCCGACCGCGGAGAACGTCTCGGCCTCCGGCAACGAAGACACGCTGATTACGATCACGCTCGATGGCGACGATGCCGACGGCAATCTCGAAGGATTCATCATCCAGTCGCTGCCTGCGAACGGCACGCTCTATCGCGACAGCGGCGAGACGCAGGCGCTCGCCATTGGCGATCAGGTGGATGCAGGCGAGAATATCTACTTCCGCCCGGCGGCGAACTTCAGCGGCGAGGTCGAGTTCAACTATACGGCGATTGACGCGCAAGGGGCGGAGTCTGTCCAGGCGACGGCGAGCATCGATGTCACGCCGGTCGCGGATGTGCCTGCGATGAACGTCGGCGCTCTGGACGACATTGTGCTCGCGCAGTCGTTTGTCCGGATCGACAACGGCGCGACAGACGAGTCCACCAGCAGCACCATGACGGCGCTCGCAAATGGCGGGTTTGTCGCAACCTGGCAGATCGACCGCGCCGGAGCGGGACCGGATGGCTACGACGTATTCGCCCGCGTTTACGACGCGGGCGGAGTCGCGCTCAGCGGCGATATCGCCGTGAATATGCCCAACCTCATTGGCGACTCGCAATTCCAGACCGTAGCGCTGTCGCATGGCGGCTTCGCGGTTGTGTGGGTCACATGGCTCAATGGCGGCGATTCTTCGCAGACGGAAGTCCTAGCCCGCGTTTTCGATGCCAGCGGCGACGAGCTGTCGAGCGGCGTGATTGCCGTCAATGCCCCGAATGCCGTTGATGACAGCGCTCCGCAGGTCACCGCGCTCGCAGACGGCTTTGTCGTTACCTGGCAAACGCTGCGAAACGACGGCTCGAACGATTACGACGTCTATGCGCGCGTCTTCGACGGCAGCGGCAATGCCACAGGCGCCGAGTTCCCGGTCAACGCGCCGAACGGGGTTTACGACATAATCCCGTCGATCATCGCCCTTTCGGGCGGGGGCTTCGCCGTCTCGTGGATCAATGACATGTTCTCCGGCGACCGCTTCGTGCGCGTCTATGACGCGGATGGGTCCGAGTTGTCTGGCCAAATCTCGGTGCGCGGCAGCACGACCGGCAATGTTTCCAACAACAACATCGTCGCGCTCGAAGGCGGCGGCTTTGTCGTCACCTGGAACGCGAACTACAACACCGACGCTTCCACCGATCAGAATGTATTCGCCCGCGTATTCGATGCCTCCGGAGCGGAGATTCCGGGAGGTCTGATTACGGTCAGTGCCGACAACGCACAAAGCGACACGTTCGCGAGAGTGGTCGCGCTTTCCGGCGGCGGCTTCGCGGTTACATGGCAATCGCGCCGCAACGCCGACGGCTCTTCCGACGACGACGTCATTGCGCGGGTTTATGACGCCAACGGCGTCGAAGTTTCCGGCGGCGAAATTCTGATCAGCGCCCCGAACACGCAGCACGATACCGAGCCGCAGATCGCGGCGCTCGCCGGCGGCGGCTTCGTGGTTGCCTGGAGCGCAACGCGCGTCCACGGCGGTTCGACCGACAGCGACATCATCATGCGCGTCTATGACGCGAGCGGCACGGAGGTGTCCTCCGGCGAAATCATCGTCAATGCCGCGAACAACCTGCCTGACACGGACCCACAGATTTTCGCGCTTCCCGACGGCGGCTTTGTCGTCACCTGGCACCAGACTTCGCTGGGCAGGCATGTTTTCATGTCGCAGCAGTTCGACGAGTCCGGAAACGCGACCGGCGCGCCGCTGAACTGGGGCAATTCGCAGTTCAACCCCCAAACGCAAGGCTCTTACATTCTGGGCCAAAGCGTAGCGGTAGACAGTTCCGGCGCGATGGGCGTCACCGTCGATGTACGCGACGACTATAACGGCTTCCGCTTTGGAACGCTGATCGGGTTCGGTGCGTCCGGCGTTGCGGGGGGGGCCGAAGACGCGCCGCTTTCGCTGCCTGAGATCGCGGTTGCGCTAGCAGATACCGACGGCTCCGAGACGCTCGTCATTGCGCTATCCGGCTTCCCGGCCGGCGCGACCTTCTCTGTCGGCGCACTCGACGCAGGCTCCGGCAAATGGCTGATCACGGACCCGCAGGACATCGCGGGTCTCGCGAGCGTCCGGCTCACCATGAATCCGCCCGCGAACTACAGCGGCAGCTTCGACCTCACGGTCGAAGCGATCGTCACCGACAGCGCCTCGATCAACAGCGCAACGCAGACCGATACGCATGTCGAGACGCGGACGATTCCGGTTCTCGTTCAGCCCGTGAACGATCTTCCGGTCGCGAACGCGGTTTCTGTATCGGGCAACGAAGATACGATTATCGCGGTCACGCTCTCCGGCAGCGATGTCGAGGGCCCGGTCAACTTCATCATCAAGTCGCTGCCTGCGAACGGCACGCTGTGGCTCAATTCGGATGGCACAGGTTCGATTGCGCTCAACCAGCAGGTCACCGGCCCGGTCTACTTCAATCCGAACGCGGACTGGAACGGCAACACATCGTTTAGTTACAGCGCGATCGATGGTTCCGGAGCGCAGTCCGGCAACGTCACGGCGTCGATTCAGGTCGATGCCGTGCCGGATGCGCCGACGGTCAGCGCGATTTCCCGTTCGACCAACGAAGACACCATTCGCTCGATCTTTTTAAACGCCAACGACCCGGAAGACGGTACGTTCACCTTCGTCATCAAGACGCTACCTGCAAACGGAACGCTGCATCTGCTTTCCAACGGATCGGACGCTCCGCTTTCGGTCGGCGCAATCCCCAGCAGCTTGGTCTATTTCAAGCCTGCGCCGAACTGGAACGGCCAGACCTCGTTCGATTACACGGCAATCGATCCGACCAATCTGGAGTCCGCGCCGGGTACGGTTACAATGACGGTCAATCCCGTTAACGACATTCCGGTCGCGAATGCGGTTTCGGTTTCCGGCAACGAAGATACCACGCTGACGGTCAACCTTTCCGGCAGCGATATCGAAGGCGCGGTGAACTTCGTCATCAAGACGCTGCCTTTGAACGGCACGCTGTGGCTGAATTCAAACGGCACCGGCGCGATTGCGGTGAACCAGCAGGTCACCGGCACACTTTACTTCCAGCCGAATGCAAACTTCAGCGGCGAGGTTGAGTTCAACTACACGGCGATTGACGATGAAGGGGCGGAGTCTGCCCAGGCGACCGCGACTATCGATGTCGCGCCCATCGCCGACGCACCAGCATTGCAGATCATCGGTGTCGGCGCCGGAAAGCTTTTCTTCAATGCGACCGACGCCGAGAATGGCAGCGAGCTTTGGAGCTTCGACGGCACCACGGCGCAACGTGTGACGGATATTCGTAACGGCGCCGACTCTTCGAACGCGGGCCAGACGGCGATCTACGAGTACAACGGCAAGCTCTACTTCACCGCGCGCGACTCCGCGGATAACCAAGAACTCTGGAGCTACGACGGTAGTACAGCGCAACTAGAGGCAGAAATCCTCACAGGTGCGCAAGGATCGTATGCCGGCCAGTTTGGCTTCATCGAATACGATGGCAAGCTCTTTTTCGGTGCCAACGGCGGAACCGGAACCGAACTCTGGAGCTTCGACGGCACCACCGCGCAGCTGGAAGCGGAAATCTATTCTGGCAACGTAGGTTCGAACCCGGACCAGGGCGGCTTCGCCGTCTACAACGGCAAGCTCTACTTCGGCGCTCAGAACGATACGATCGGCGGCCACGAGCTCTGGAGTTTCGACGGCACCACCGCGGCGCTGGTCGCGGAAATCCGTTCCGGCATCTCCGGTTCGCTTCCCAAGAATTTCAAGGAGTTCGACGGCAAGCTTTACTTCAGCGCCAGCGATGGCACGACGAGCGGCATTGAGCTCTGGAGTTTCGACGGGACAGCAGTGCAGCTCGCGGCGAACATCAATCCGGGGCCGGCGTCATCGTTCGCGGGTAATGAGAGCGGCTTCACGGAGTATAACGGCAAGCTCTATTTCAGCGCGGACGGCGGCTCTAACGGATTCGAAATCTGGAGCTTTGACGGCACCGATGCGGAACTGGAGGCCGATATCCGCTCCGGTCCGAATTCTTCGTTCGCAGGAGACACGGGCGGCTTCACCGAGTTCAACGGCAAGCTCTATTTCTGCGCGACCTACGGCCCGGCAAACTTCGAACTCTGGAGTTTCGACGGCACGACTGCGGTGCAAGTCGGCGAGATCTACACAGGCCAGTTCGGTTCTTATGCCGGGCGCGCCGGCTTTGCGGTCTACGACGGCAAGCTTTATTTCTCAGCAGCGGCCGATGGGCTGAATTACGAGCTCTGGAGCTATGACGGCATCAATGCGCCACAGCTCGCGGCCGAGATCTATCCGGGTCCCTTATCTTCCAACGCAGGCCAGGGACCGATGGTTGTGTTCGGTGCCGGCGGGCCAATCACCGGCGCTGAAGACACTGACATCACGATGCCCGCGATCACGGCCTCGCTCACCGACACCGACGGCTCCGAGACGCTCACGTTTGCGCTCTCCGGCTATCCGGCGGGTGCGACCTTCTCGGTCGGTGCGCTCGACGCGGGCTCCGGCAAGTGGCTGATCACGAACGCTGCCGAGATCGCCGATCTCGATACCACGCCGCTCGTCATGACACCGCCTGCGAACTGGAACGGCACGTTCACGCTGACGGTCGAGGCCATCGTCACCGACACCGCAACGCTTTCGAGTGGGGTTGTCACCGACACGCATACCGAAACCGCAACGTTCGATGTCACGATCGATGCGGTAGACGAAAATACTGCGCCGACTGCCCAGAACGTCATGGCGAACGGTGACGAGGACGCGATAATCACGGTCGTACTGTTTGGCAGCGATAACGAGGGTCCAGTAAATTACGTCATCAAATCGCTGCCTGCGAACGGCACGCTGTGGCTGAATGCGAACGGCACCGGCGCAGTCGCGATCGACCAGCAGGTCACCGGCACGCTTTACTTCCAGTCGAATGCGAACTGGAACGGGAGTACTTCGTTCAATTACACGGCCATTGACGGCGAGGGTACGCAGTCCGCCACGGCGACGGCATATCTCACGGTCAACTCCGTCAACGACGCGCCGGTCGCGAACTCAGTATCGGCCACTGGCAACGAAGACACGACTTTGACCGTCAATCTCTCCGGCAGCGATGTCGAGGGCGTGGTCAATTTCATCGTAAAGTCGCTGCCGACAAACGGTACGCTGTGGTTGAATGCGAACGGCACTGGCGCGGTCGCGGTCGACCAGCAGGTTACAACCACGCTTTACTTCCAGCCGAACGCGAACTGGAACGGCAACAGTTCGTTCACCTACACCGCGATTGATAGCGAGGGGACGCAGTCTGCTGCGGCCACGGCCTCGCTCACGGTCAACTCCGTCAACGACGCGCCGGTGTTCACCTCCAGCGCGAACTTCAGTATCGCGGAAAACACCACGACCGTCGGCACGGTCGCAAGCTCCGACGTTGACGGCGGCGCACGCACCTATTTAATCGTCGGCGGTGCCGACGCTGCGCGCTTCACGATCAACGCTTCGAGCGGCGCCCTCGCTTTCGTTACTGCGCCGAATTTCGAGAGCCCCGCGGACGCAGGCGGAAATAATGTCTACGAAGTCGAGGTGCAGGCAAACGACGGCCTTGGCGGCCTAACGCAGCAGCTCATCAACGTTAGTGTGACGAACGTCAACGAAGCACCGGTCGCGAACTTGCAAGTGCGCGGGACGTTGAAGAACACCATCCTTCCCATCAACTTCACGGCTACTGACCCTGAAGGCGGATCTCTTCAGTATGTAATCAAGTCGCTGCCCTCGAGCGGAACGCTGCATCTCGTATCGAACGGCTCCGACGCTCCGCTGACGGCAGGCGCTGTCGTGAACAATCCGGTCTATTTCAAGCCGGCGCTGAACTTCCTCGGCGATGTCTCGTTCAATTTCGCCGCGGTCGATCCGCTGGGTCTCGAATCAAGTCCGACTAACTTCACGGTTTCGGTCCAGCCCAGCGGTGAAAATGAGGCCCCAGTTGCGAATGCGGTCCTTGCCACGGGTAACGAGGACACGACGCTGACGGTCAATCTCTCCGGCAGCGATTCCGACGGAACGGTTGCGGGCTACACCGTCAAGTCACTGCCCGCGAACGGCACATTGTGGCTGAATTCGAACGGCACGGGTGCTGTTGCAGTCAATCAACAGGTGGGTAGCACGCTATACTTTAAGCCGAACGCGAATTTCAGCGGCGAGGTCGAGTTCACTTACACCGCGATTGACGCTGAAGGGGCGGAGTCTGCCCAGGCGACCGCGACCATCGACGTCGCGCCGGTCGCGGATGCTGCGAATCTACAGATCGTAGAGCCCTCGAAGGGCGAGTTAGTGTTCGGAGCAACCGTCAGCGGCCACGGAAACTCGCTCGTCACCTTCGACGGCACCAACGCACAGGTCGTCCCGGGCGGGTCAGGCATCAGTCCGAGCCAGTTCGCAGGTCGCTCGTTCGAGGAATTCAACGGCAAGCTTTACTTCTTCGCGACGACCGGCGCGGCCGGGCAGGAATTGTGGAGCTATGACGGCACCACCGCGACGCTCGCGGCAGATATCCTTCCGGGCAATGGCTCGTCCTATGCAGGCGGCGAGTATGGCCTGCCGAGCGGGTTCACCGAGTTCGACGGCAAATTGTATTTTGTCGCGAACGACGGCGTGAACGGCGCCGAACTCTGGAGCTACGACGGCACCAACGCGGCGCTGGCTGCGGACATTAATAATGGCCCCGGTAGTTCGAATGCGGGGGTCGGCTTCTCGGCGGTGTACAACGGAAAGCTCTATTTCAGCGCCGACGACGGCACGAATGGAACGGAGCTCTGGAGCTACGACGGCACAAATGCCGAGTTGGTAGCGGACATCTATCAGGGTCCCGGCGGCTATGGCCACAAAGGCTTTACGGTCTTCGATGACAAGCTCTACTTCTGGGCCGAAGTTGAGGACGAGGGATACGAACTCTGGAGTTACGACGGAACGACCGCACAACTCGCAGCCGATATTGGTCCGCCGTCGTTAGGCGCTTCCTACGGCGGCTGGACCAGCTTTGCGGAATATAACGGCAAGCTTTTCTTTGGCGCGTACTATCCCGGCGGACAGGGTCTTTGGAGCTTCGACGGCACCAACGCCGCGCTGGAATCGGACGTATCGGTCAGCGTCTCGAACCCGCCGATTGTCTTTCAGGGAAAGTTGTACTTCGCAGGAAGTGGCGATACCGGAGGCTACGAACTCTGGAGCTTCGACGGCACAAACGCGGAAATGGTTTACGACATCAACCCGAGTGGCGCTTCCCAGGCAGGTTTTGGCGGGTTCGCAATCCATGACGGCAAGCTCTATTTTTCCGCCAACGACGGCACCAACGGGCATGAGCTTTGGAGTTACGATGGCGTCAATCCGCCGATCCTCGCCGCCAATCTTCCCTCAAGTTCCTCTGGCTCCAGTGCTGGCCGCTACCTTCTGACCACTCTCGGCGCTGACGCGCCCATCGGGGGCGATGAAGACAGCGAAATCACGTTGCCGAAGATCAACGCCTCGTTCACCGACACCGACGGCTCGGAGACGCTCACGATTGCGCTCTCCGGTTATCCGGCGGGCGCGACGTTCTCGGTCGGTTCGTTCGATGTGGGCTCCGGCAAGTGGCTGATTACGAATGCTGCCGAGATCGCCGATCTCGATACGATGCAGCTCACGATGACGCCGCCCACGAACTGGAACGGCACGTTCACGATGACGGTCGAGGCGATCACCACCGACACGGCAACGCTTTCGAGCGGCACTGTGACGGACACACACACTGAAACCGCGACGTTCGATGTGACGATCGATCCTGTGGCCAATACACTGGTTGGCGGGCCGGGTGCAGACACGTTCCTGTTCACGTCGCTCGACGTGACCGACGTGATCCAGGATTACAGCGGCATCGGCGGCGACGGCGACCTGATCGATCTCTCGTCGCTGTTCCAGAACGATGACCCGGTCGCAAACGGCATCGTCTCGCATGTCGGCAACGAGTTGCGGATCGATCTCGACGGCGCGGGACCGGACAGCTACGCGGTCGCAGCGACGTTCTCCGCGAACCCGGCCGCGAACACGATCTCGATCCTCTACACCGACACTAGCAACCAGCAACAGACGATGGTGATCTAGCGGAGTAACGAAACGCGGCTACGAACGAAAACGAAATTCCGGCACGGCGTGCAGCGTGCTGCCGCCGTGCCGGCGTTTATCTTTGACGCCGGCGCCGTGGCCGTGCGCGCACAGCAACTGTGTCTTTGAGAGTTCTACGTCTTGTTACCGAGCTTGCTGTGCAGTTAAGAGAAAGAATCGAATTCGGGATTGAGTCATGAGGATCGTGTCATTCGTTTTCGCCGCGGCGGCGCTCGCCATTGCAGTTTCCATGAGCGCTTCGGCGGGTGCCGGCGGGATCTATACGAAGCCGCAGAACGTATCGCGTGAAGATGCGCCGAAGCATCTTTGCATGCAGGGCAAGCGCATCTTCTCCGAACTCACGCTCAACGAGATGATGGAATATGTCCACGCCTATCACGAGGAGGCTGTGACCGCATCGCAGACGAGCCAGTCTTCGCGGTCGATGCGCTTCACCTGGGCACTGGAGACGAAGGCGTGGTGCGGTGTCGCGATCGGCTTCGCGAAGACGCGCTCGCTCGACGAAGAGACGATCGCGAAATGTGCGTGCTTTCACTGGACCATGATCAATCAACGCTAGGACAACTGGCAGAATACGTGCCGCAAGAAGAATACGGAATTCGGGGGCTTCGAAGAATATGTTGGTGCGGGTTTCAAGTCTGATCGCAGCGGGCGCGTTGCTCGTGCTGGGCGCTGCCGTGCCTGCGCGAGCCATGAGCCTCGAAGAAGCGATTGCAACGGCGGTTGCGAGTAACCCGCAGATTGGCGAGGCGATCTACAATCGCCAGGCCGTCGACTTCCAACTTCGCCAGGCAAAAGGTCTGTTCCTGCCGCGCGTCGACGGTGAGTTGCGCACAGGGCGTGCGCGGTACCGCACGCCCTCGACCATTCCGAACGGGCTCGAAGACGATTTTAATACCAGCGAAGCGCGGATCGTGGGTTCGCAGCCGCTGTTCGATGGTTTTCGCGCTCTTTCCGAAATGCAGCGGCAGGCGGCGCGGCTTGATAGTGCCGCGCATCGCGTATTCGAGCGCTCCGAGTTCATCGCGCTCGCGGTCGCGCGCGAATACATCGACATTGTGCGCCTCCGTACGCTGATCGCGCGTGCGCAGCAGAACCTGACCTTCCACCAGAGCATTCTCGGCGACGTATCGAAGGCAACGCAGGGTGGCGCCACGTCGATTGCGGACCAACAGCAGGCGCAGGAGCGGCTGCTTGCCGCGCAGGCGCGGATCGAGCAATTACGCGACGACCTTGCGCAGGCGGAGGCGCGTTTCATTCAGCTCGTGGGGCTTCCGATCGGCGCGCGGACACAGCTGGCTTCGATCTCCGCGCAATTGCCGCGTACGCTCGATGAAGTGCTCGGTATCGCGCGGAAGGAGAACCCACTTCTTAAAATCCGCAATGCGGAGTTGGACGCGCAGCTCGCGCAGGTCAGAAGCGCGGAATCCGTATTCTATCCGCGCGTGACGGCGGAAGCCTCCGCAACCAAGGGCAATGACATCAACAACGTCAATGGTCGCACGGAAGATTACCGCGCGGAAGTCGTCGCCCGCTGGAACATCTTCAATGGCGGTATCGACATGGCGGCGCGCGAAGAACAAATTCGCC
>VFQR01000532.1_pt1 | contig 49356 bp, 46 predicted proteins | sample 3512321 | NCBI WGS metagenome assembly VFQR01 (sample SAMN10412374, study PRJNA504923) | tailings metagenome | isolation source: Relicate 3 Philex TSF1 revegetated site | place: Philippines: Tuba, Benguet | collected 2017-08-29 | reverse complement strand
GCCGTCATGCATGACGACGATCTTGTCGGCCATGGTCATGGCCTCGATCTGGTCGTGGGTGACGTAGACCGTGGTGGTCTTGAGCCGCTGGTGCAACTCCTTGATCTCGGTGCGCATGGCGACGCGCAGCTTGGCGTCGAGGTTCGACAGCGGCTCGTCGAAGAGGAAGACCTGCGGGTCGCGGACGATGGCGCGGCCCATTGCGACGCGCTGGCGCTGGCCGCCGGACAGCTGGCGGGGAAAGCGTTCGAGCAGCGGTCCGAGGTTGAGGATCTCGGCCGCACGCTTCACCTTGGTGTCGATCTCGCTCTGCGGAGCGTTCCGGAGCTTCAGCGAGAAGCCCATGTTGTCCGCCACCGTCATGTGCGGATAGAGCGCATAGTTCTGGAACACCATGGCGATGTCGCGCTCTTTCGGAGGCACGTTGTTCACCACGCGATCGCCGATGGCGATCTCGCCGCCGGTGATGTTCTCGAGGCCGGCGATCATGCGCAGCAGCGTCGACTTGCCACAGCCGGACGGGCCGACCAGCACGACGAATTCGCCGTCGGCGATCGGCACGGAAACGCCGTGGATGATGGCGGTCGTGCCGAAAGACTTGCGCACGTCGCGGATGTCGACGGATGCCATTCACATTCCTCCCTGGGGTCGACACGACCCTGCCCTGCGCCGGCCCTTGACCTGGGCTCTGCGATCCGGTCCGGTGGAGCGGATGCGGCGACTGGCTGTTGTTCGGCGGCCAGTGTGGCATGCGAAAATCGGAAATCAAGTGTGATCACGACTTGGCATGGCTGAAATTCAATCGGTTGAAACTGCGCGGAAACGCGTCAGTCTCCCTGTGAACCGCCAAGCCGAGACCCCCGAGGAGACGACCCATGACCAAGCCCGACCTGCTGATGACGGGCCCGATGATGCAGATGATCCAGGACCAGCTGGAGCAGCGGTTCGTCGTGCACAGGCTCTGGCTCGCGGACGACAAGGAAGCCTTCCTGCGAAAGCTCGCCCCCTCGGTTGTCGCCATCGCCTCGGGCAGCCACGTGCCGTGCGATCCCGCGCTGATGGGGCGCTTCCCCGGCGTGAAGATCGTCTCGTCCTTCGGTGTCGGCTATGATCACATCGACGCGACCTGGGCCGGGCAGAACGGCATCGTCGTCACCAATACGCCCGACGTGCTCAATGAGGAGGTCGCCGACACGGCGCTCGGCCTGCTCCTCTGCACGGTGCGGGAACTGCCGCAGACGGACCGCTACCTGCGTGCCGGCAAGTGGCTGGAGAAGCCCTATCCGCTGTCGGGCACGCTGCGCGACCGCAAGGTCGGCATCCTCGGCCTCGGACGCATCGGCAAGGCCATCGCCCGTCGCCTCGACGCCTTCAACGTACCGGTGGTCTACCACGGCCGCAGCGAGCAGAAGGACGTGCCCTACCGCTACTACGCCTCGCTGGTGGACATGGCGAAGGACGTCAACGTGCTGCTGATCGTGGCTCCCGGCGGCGCCTCCACCAACAAGATCGTCAACCGCGAGGTGCTGGAGGCCCTCGGCCCCGACGGCATCCTCATCAATGTCGGCCGCGGCTCGGTGGTCGACGAGGCGGCGCTGGTCCAGGCGCTGAAGGCCAAGACGATCCGGACCGCCGGCCTCGACGTCTTCGAGGACGAGCCGCGCGTGCCGTCAGAGCTGATCGCCATGGACCATGTCGTGCTCTTCCCCCATGTCGGGTCGGCCTCTGTGCACACCCGCAACGCCATGGCCCAGCTCGTCGTGGACAACCTCGTCTCCTGGGCCGACGGCAAGGGACCGCTGACTCCGGTCGAGGAGACGCCCTGGCCGCCGAAGCACTGAGGACCGGGAGCGCCGTCTGGCCTCGCTACGGCTTCTGGGATCGCCAGGCGGTGATGAAGAGCCGCGGGTCGTGTTTGCCCGACCCGTGGCGGCCGCTTTCCTCGATGACGAATCCGGCTGCGACGACGTCGTGCAACAGCTGGTCTGCGCAGAACGATGCCACGTAGGGCGCCTTGCCGATGACCTGCATGACGGGGATCGCCAGGCGTATCAGCGGGTTCAGCTCCGTCAGACACGGCGTCTTCGAGATGAAGATCCCGCCGGGCTTCAGGGCCTGGTGGATGCGGCTGAGGACCAGGTGGCGGTCGGGCACCAGGTGCAGAAGATTGAAGGCCAGCACGGCGTCGAAGGGCTCCGCCCCTGCAGGCGGTTCATCGGCGGAGCCAACCTCAAAGGACGCGTTGGGACAGTCCGCGACCCTGGCCCGCTCCCTGGCGATGGCGATCATTTCCGTCGACAGATCGGTGCCGGTGATCCGCGCGACAGAAGGAGCCAGCAGCAACGCGCTCGTACCCGTTCCGCACCCGATCTCGAGCACGGAGTCGGACAGGGTGAGCCAGTCGCGCGTGCGCGCGATCGTGTGCTCGTAGCCGGCCAGATCCCTGATGGGATCGGCGGCATATTTGCGGGCGGTTCGATCCCAGAACCTTGCACTGGCAGACCTGTCCGACATGGTGCTCTCCTTCAGGGAGGCTGCACCTACCACATGCGAGAACATTCGGAATTGCGCAGGAATGCAGCAGGATTATACGTGGATGCATGATCACGCCGGACTGGAATCTTCTCAGGGCCTTCAGCGCAACGGCCGAGGCGGGCTCCCTGTCGGCGGCCGCCCGCAAGCTTGATCTGACCCAGCCCACTCTGTCGCGCCAGATCGCTGCCCTGGAGACCGCCCTGGGCGTCACGCTGTTCGAGCGCATCGGCCGGCGCCTGGTCATCACGGCCGTCGGCGTGGGGCTGCTCGACCATGCCCGCGCCATGGCGGCGGCGGCCGAGTCCCTGGCGCTTGCGGCTGTCGGTCAGTCGGAGGACCTGTCCGGAGGCGTGACCATCTCCGCGACCGATGTGGTGTCGGTGCACTTCCTGCCGGCGATCGTCGCACGCCTGCGCCGGCAAGCGCCGCAACTCGTCGTCACCGTCATCGCCACCGACCGGCTGAGCGACCTCAGGCGCCGTGAAGCCGATATTGCCATCCGCCATGTGCGGCCGACCGAGCCTGAACTCATCGGTCGCCTGATCGGCGAGATGTCGGCGCATCTCTATGCGTCGGAGGGCTGGGTCTCTCGCCACACAGCCCCACACTCGGCGGCCGATCTGGCAGACGCCGACATTCTGGCTTTCGATCCGGTCGACCGCTTCGTCGCTCAACTGACGGAATGGGGCCAGCCCGTCGCGCCCGGCCAATGCCGGATCATCTGCGACAATGCGATGGTGCTGTGGGAGATGCTGCGCAACGGTCTCGGCGTCGGCATGATGCTGCAGCAGGTGGCCGAGAGTCTTCCAGGGCTCGTCCGGTTGCTTCCCGACCAGCCAGCCGTTCCGGTTCCGCTCTGGCTCGTCACGCATCGCGAACTCCACACGAGTTCACGCATCCGGCTCGCCTTCGACATCGTGGCGGACGAGCTCCGGGCATCCCTGTCGGGGTCGGTGGCCACAGTCGCCTCGTCGCTCGCCTGACCTCGACGATTTTTCTTCCCGGTAGCCTGAACCTTTTTCAGGACCGGCGCGACCCATGGATATCAGGGGCGCTGGAGCCCCAAGAGATCCAAAGGGGACACCGCCATGAACCGCATCAAGACCCTCGCCATCGCCGCCCTCGCCGTCGCGACCCTGTCGGTCGGCGTCTCCTCCCAGGCCGAAGCCGGCCCGTGGCATCGCCGCCACATCGGCTGGGGCGTCGGCGCCCTCGCCACCGGCCTCGTCGTGGGTGGCGCCATCGCCGCCGCCAACTCCCGGGCCTATGCCTCCGAGTGCTACCTGACCCGCCGCTGGGTCGACGGCCCCTACGGCCCGGAGCGCCGCACGGTTCGCGTCTGCGAGTGATTGGTCCCCATCAATTTCGCAAACGCCAGCTGAACCCCGGTCGAAAGGCCGGGGTTCTCGCGTTCGGTGGCGCCGACGTCGCAGGACAGGATGTCACATATCGACGCGCGGGTCGGATGGCCCAATTTACCGACGCATCCATGCAATCCGGATGCGTCAGGTCCGCCGGTTCGATGGTCATCGGACGTGCGAACCGCGACCTCGCAGCGGCTTTCGCCATCCTCGCTGCCGAAACGCGAAGGTCCGAAACTTACCCGGACGCCGAAATGGCGCCGTGAAGCCGTAGGGGTTCCGTTTGGTAGATCGGCGCAGGCCTTCCTTGGGCAATCCGGAACTCGACGCTATGGTCGCGATCCCGTCGTCCCCGCCGCGATCGCACATTCGCGCCCTCGCGCAGGCCCGCCGAGACACCTGACGCATGACGCTGATCCTCGTTGTTCTGCTGCCCTTCCTGGGCGCGCTCTTGCCGCCACTTGTGATCCGCTCGGGTCGGGACACCTGCGCCGCCGTGGCCGGCTCGGTGACCCTGCTGGCCCTCCTGCTTCTTCTCTCCCATGCCCCCGCCGTCTTTGCGGGACAGGTGCCGCGGGTGGACATCGCCTGGGTCCCGGCTGTTGGCCTATCGCTGTCGATCTTCGCCGACGGCCTCGGCTTCTTCTTCGCCGCGATGATCCTCGCCATCGGGCTCCTGGTGATCGTCTACGCCCGCTACTACCTGTCGACCGAGGACCCCATGGGGCGGTTCTTCGCCTATCTCCTGCTGTTCCAGGGGGCGATGGTCGGCGTGGTGCTGTCGGACAACGTCATCGTCCTGCTGGTCTTCTGGGAACTGACCAGCATCACCTCCTTCCTGCTCATCGGCTTCTGGCAGAAGCGCGCCGACGCCCGTCAGGGCGCGCGCATGGCACTGGTGGTTACGGGAGGCGGCGGCCTCGCCCTGATCGCCGGCCTGCTGCTGCTGGCCGAGGCGGCGGGCTCCTACCAGATCTCCGAGATCATCGCCCGGGGCGATGCGGTACGGGCCTCACCGCTCTATCTTCCAGCCTTGCTGCTCGTGCTCGTCGGCGCCTTCACCAAGTCGGCGCAATTCCCCTTCCACTTCTGGCTGCCGCACGCCATGGCGGCACCGACGCCGGTGTCGGCCTATCTGCACTCCGCGACCATGGTGAAGGCCGGCGTCTTTCTGCTCGCCCGGCTCTGGCCGGCCCTCTCCGGCACCGAGGCCTGGTTCCTGATCGTGTCGCCGGTAGGCCTCGCGACCATGCTGATCGCCGCCGCCATCGCACTGTTCAAGGACGACCTGAAGGGGCTTCTCGCCTTCTCCACCGTCAGCCATCTCGGCCTCATGACCATGCTGCTCGGCCTCGGCACGCCGATGGCCGCCATGGCGGCAGTGTTCCACATCATCAACCACGCGACCTTCAAGGCGGCGCTCTTCATGAGCGCCGGCATCGTCGACCACGAGGCCGGCACCCGCGACATCCGCCGCCTCGGCGGCCTGATGGTGCTCATGCCGATCTCCGGCACGCTGGCGCTGGTGGCCGCCGCCTCCATGGCCGGTGTTCCCCTGCTCAACGGCTTCCTGTCGAAGGAGATGATGCTGGAGGAGGCGGCCCACACGACCTATGCCGGCCTGCCGCTGGTCTTCCCGGTGCTCGCCACCCTCGCTGCGGTCTTCTCCGTCGCCTATTCCGCGCGCTTCGCTTTCGGCACGTTCCTCGGACCGCAGCGGCACGACTATCCACATCATCCCCACGACCCGCCGGCGGGCATGTGGCTGCCCGTCGCCGTGCTGGTGCTGCCGGTCATCGCCATCGGGCTCTTCCCCGAACAGGTCGCGGGTGCGCTCGTGCGGCTGGTCGCCGGTGCCGTCGTCGGCGGGCCGCTGCCGGACTATCACTTCGCCCTCTGGCACGGGCTGACGCCGGCCCTCGCCATGAGCCTCGTCGCCTTCGCCGGCGGCGCTGTGCTCATCCTCGCCTACAGCCGGGCGGGCGCCTCGCATGCCGGCCTGCCGCATCCTGACGCCCGCGCCATGTTCGAGGCCACCACGCTGGCGTTGCTGGCCGCCAGCCGCAAGGCCAGCGAGAGCCTGCAGAACGGATCGCTGCCGCGCTACATGGCCGTCATCCTCGCGACGCTGATCGCTGCCGGAACCTATGGCTACTGGACGGCGAGCCAGTTGCCGGGAGCCCGGCCGCTGCTGCCGGTCAGCCTTGCCGCCATCACCGTCTTTGCGGGCCTTGTCGTCGCCAGCGGCGCGGTGCTCATTTTCCACGCGCAGCGTCTGGCGTCGCTCCTTCTGACCGGTGTCGTCGGCGTGGGAGTGGCTCTCGTCTTCCTGCAGTTCTCCGCCCCCGACCTGGCGCTGACGCAGATCTCGGTGGACGTCGTGACCACCATCCTGCTGCTGCTGGCGCTGAACCTCCTGCCCAAGACCACGCCGCGCACCGAGAGCGCCGCAGTCAGGCTGCGCGACGGCGCCATCGCCGGCCTTGCCGGTCTCGGCGTGGCTGTCCTCGCCTATGGCGTGATGACCCGCAACGGCCCGTCGATCGCCGACTATTTCCTCGCCCAGTCGAAGCCCGGTGGCGGCGGCACCAATGTCGTCAACGTCATCCTCGTCGACTTCCGCGGTTTCGATACCTTCGCCGAGATCATCGTGCTCGGCATCGCCGCGCTCGCCATCTATGCCCTGCTCGATCCCGCGCTGAAGGGGGCGGAGATCCGGCGCATCAAGGCGCTTCGCCCGGCCGAGGAATCAGGCGATGCGCACCCGCTGCTGCTGGTCGTCGCGACGCGGGTGCTGCTGCCGCTGTCGCTGGCGGTCGGCGCCTATATCTTCCTGCGCGGACACAACCAGCCCGGTGGCGGCTTCGTCGCCGGCCTCGTCGTGGCGATCGCGCTCATCATGCAGTACATCGCGTCCGGCTATGGCTGGGCGGCCGAGCGCATCCGCGTCGATGGCCAGGGCGTCATCGGCGCGGGCGTCGCCATCGCCGGCCTCACCGGCCTTGCAGCCTTCGCCTTCGGCCGGCCCTTCCTCACCTCCACCTTCGGCTATCTGGACTGGCCGGTCGTCGGCAAGTTCGAGGTGGCCTCCGCCATGGCCTTCGACCTCGGGGTGTTCCTCACGGTCGTCGGCGTCACGGTCCTGTCGCTCGCCCAGCTGTCGCGCGTCTCCCGCCGCATCGACCCGGCGGCGGACAGCCGGGATGCGATGGACGTGCCGCTCGAAGCGCGCACCGCCACCGCCGCGAAGGAGGGCTGAGCCATGGAACTCCTCGTCGCTGCCGCCATCGGCATCCTCACCACGGTGGGCATCTACCTGCTGATGCGGGCCCACACCTTCCCGGTGATCATCGGCCTCACCTTCCTCTCCTATGCGGTCAATCTCTTCCTGTTCTCGATGGGGCGGCTCGTCATCGACCGCCCGCCGGTGATCTCGCCGGATGCCGCGGGATACACCGATCCTCTCCCCCAGGCGCTGGTGCCGTGCTCGCCATGCGCGGCTCTCTCGAGACCGGCTCCGACCGTTCCGACCTCGACGCCCCGCGCTCCGGCCAGGGAGACGCGGCATGATCCCGGCCATCGACCAGCTGATCATCCTGCCGGCCATCCTGCCGGCGATGACGGCGGCCTTCCTCGTCCTTGCCCTGCGCAATGACCTCGCGCGTCAGCGTATCGTCTCCCTTGTTGTCACCGCGGCGCTCGTGGCACTGGCCGTCATCCTCGCCGTGATCGCCTTCTCGGAAGGCACTGTCCGCGCCTACCAGCTCGGCGCCTGGCCGGCGCCCTTCGGCATCAGCTTCGTGCTCGACCGCCTGTCGGCCACCATGCTGCTGCTGACGTCGGTCCTCGCGCTGTGCGTGCTCATCTTCGCGGTCGGTGGAACGGACAGGCGCGGCCGGCATTTCCACCCGCTGTTCCAGTTCCAGCTCCTCGGCATCAACGGCGCCTTCCTGACCGGCGACGTGTTCAACCTCTTCGTCTTCTTCGAGGTGATGCTCATCGCCTCCTACGGACTGATGCTGCATGGCGGCGGGCCGGCCCGCCTGAAGGCCGGCTTTCACTACGTGGCCATCAACCTCCTGGCCTCGACGGTCTTCCTCGTCGGCGTCGGCCTCATCTACGCCGTCACCGGCACGCTCAACATCGCCGACCTCGCAGTGAAGGTGCCGCAGGTCGCGGCCGGAGATGCCGGGCTGCTCAAGGCCGGCGCCATGCTGCTGTTTCTCGTATTCGCCACCAAGGCGGCGCTGGTGCCGCTGCACTGGTGGCTGCCGGCGACCTATGCCGGCACCTCGGCGCCGGCCGCAGCCCTGTTCATGATCATGACCAAGGTCGGCGCCTACGCCATCATCCGCGTCTACGGCCTCGTCTTCGGCGCTGGCGCCGGTCCCTTGGCGGAGACGGCGGCGCCCTTCGTCCTGCCGGCCGCACTGGCAACGCTCGTCGTCGGCACGGTCGGCCTCCTCGGCAGCCGCACACTGCGCGACCTCGCCGCCTTCGCCGTGGTCGCCTCCATGGGCACGCTGCTGGTAGCGGTCGGCCTCTTCGACGCGCGCGGGCTTGCGGCGGGCCTCTACTACCTCGTCCATTCGACGCTTGCGGGCGCGGCCCTCTTCCTGATCGCAGGCCTCGTCCAGGAGCGCCGCGAGCCAGCCGGCGACCGCCTCGTGCCCTCGCCCGGCATGGCCGGCGAGACCATGGTGGCCGGCCTCTTCTTCCTCGCCGCCATCGCCATGGTCGGGCTGCCGCCGCTGTCGGGCTTCATCGGCAAGGTGATGATCCTCGAGGCCTCGTGGGCGGCCGCATCCTGGCCCTGGAGCTGGGCCCTCATCCTGGGGGCGAGTCTGCTGATGACCTTCGGCTTCGCGCGCGCCGGCTCGATCCTGTTCTGGGCCAGCGGAACGCCGCGCGAGGATGCACGCGGAGCCCTGTCGGCCAGCGCTCTCTCGGCCATCGCGCTGCTGCTCGTCCTGGCCGTGGCCTGGACGGTTGCCGCCGGACCCGCCACCGACGCCCTGCAGCTGACGGGTCGCCAGGCTCTCGATCGGGAGGCCTATATCGACGGCGTCCTCGGTGCCGGGGCGCGAACCAGGGCGGGGCAGTGACATGCGCGACCGGTTTCTGCCTCATCCCCTGCTGACGCTCACCATCGCGGTGGTCTATGTCCTGCTCGTCAACGAGCCGAGTGCGGGTGTCGTTGTGCTCGGCCTCGTCCTCGGACTGGCGATCCCGCTGCTGACAAGGCCGTTCTGGCCCGGACGCCCGAAGATCCGGGCGCCGCTGGCGATCGCCGAATATGTCCTCGTCGTGCTGTGGGACATCGTCGTCTCGAACGTCCAGGTGGCCTATCTGATCCTGTTCCGCCGCGGCTCCAGCCTCGGCACCCGCTACGTCACCGTGCCGCTCGACCTGACGACACCCGAGGCCATCGCCGTGCTCGCCGGCACCATCACCATGACGCCGGGCACCGTGAGCGCCGATCTCTCGGCGGATGGCCGCGCCCTGCTTGTGCACTGCCTCGACACGGACGATCCGGACGGCACCGTCGACGCCATCAAGTCCCGCTACGAGAACCGGCTGAAGAGGATCTTCGCATGATCGCCGCCGCCGTCACCGTCGCCGCTGCCGCGACCTGTCTCGCCATCGTGCTGACGCTCTACCGTCTCGTCGTCGGACCCGACGCCACCGACCGCGTGCTCGCCCTCGACACGCTGGTCATCGAGACGATCGCTCTCATCGTGCTGGCCGGTATCGCCTATGGCTCGGCGATGTATTTCGAGGCGGCCCTGCTCCTTGCCATGGTCGGCTTCGTGACGACCGTGGCCTTCTGCAAGTTCCTGCTGCGCGGCAACGTGATCGAATAGGAGGCGCCGGTGAACCCCATCCTCGAGGCGCTCGTTGCGCTGCTGATCCTCACCGGTGCGTTCTTCCTGCTCGTCGGGGCGATCGGTCTCGCCAAGCTGCCGGACATGATGCGCCGCCTGCACGGCCCGACCAAGGCGAGCACGCTCGGCATCGGCGCCCTGCTGATCGCGTCGATGGTCCATTTCGCGGCGCTGCGCGGCAGCCCGTCGATCCACGAACTGCTCATCACACTCTTCCTTTTCCTTACCGCCCCGGTGAGCGCGCAGATGCTGGCCAAGGCCCACATCCTGCGCGCCCGTGAATCGCGCGCCGACCTGCCGCCGTCAGGCACCGCAGGCGACTGGGCGACTGTCGACCGCGGCGAGCGCGACGCGGCCTGATCACGGGATTATGAGGCCGCACGGCGCTGGCCGTGCTGCCATGACCCGGGCGACCCGGCTACTGTGTCGTCAAGCCTCGGCATCCCTCGCATCAGCCAAAGGAGCCACCGCATTGATCGCCAGACCTTCGACCCGACGCAGATTTCTCGCCGGAAGCACGGCCGTCGCCACCGCCGCCATCCTGACGCAGGGGACGGGCCTGCTGGTGCCGTCGCGGGCGCAAGGTGTCGCGCCGACCCCGACCATGCGCGGTGGCGCCAACAACTACATCCCGGGCGCCGCTGTGGTCGAACGGATCGGTGGCGGCGGCTTCTGGATGACCGGAACGGTGCGCCGCGCGGGTGACGGAGCGCCGCTTCCGGGCATCCGCATCCAGATCTGGGCGCATACCACCGAGGGGCGCGAATCCGATCCTCACAGCCACGGCGCGACTCTGACGGCCGCCGACGGCAGCTTCAGGCTCGAGATGCCGCAGATCGTGCCGATTTTCGGCCAGCCCCACGGCCATCTCGCCTATGAGGGGGCGGGGTTCAAGTCCGTCTTCCTGCGCCCGGTCATGGCGAGCGCCCGCGACAAGAGCCTGGCCGCCCACTTCGTGCTGCAGCCGACCTGAGCCCTTGCCGTCGCTGCGTGCCATCCCGGTCTGGGCGGCGATCGCGGTCGCGATGGTCGGCCCCATCGCCGTTGCAACGACCAGCCCGCTGCTAGCCTGGCGGGAGCCGCTCTACATCGCTGCCGGCTTCGCCGGGATCGCCGCCCTGTCCCTGCTGCTCATCCAGCCGTTGCTGGTGGGCAACCATCTGCCGGGGCCGGCCCCGCGGACCGCAAGGCGCATCCACCGGTGGCTGGGAGTCCTGCTTGTCCTGCTCGTCGCGGCGCATGTCGGCGGGCTGTGGGTCACCAGCGCCCCCGACGTGATAGATGCCTTGCTCTTCGCGTCGCCGACTGCCTTCTCGCCATGGGGCGTGGTGGCGATGTGGGCCGTGTTCGCGACGGCCCTTCTGGCCGCCCTGCGCAGGCGGCTGCGCATCAGCCCGACGCTGTGGCGGGTCGCCCATACGACGCTGGCGCTGGTGGTCGTGACCGGGACCGTGGTCCATGCGCTGCTGGTGGAGGGGGCGATGGGGACCCTCTCCAAGGCGGCGCTGTGTCTTCTCGTCGTCGCGAGCCTCGCCCGCACCATGATGGACCTCATTGCGTGGGTCTCCACCAGGCGCGGCTGATGTCACTCATGGTGGACCTGTCGCTCCGGCTTGCCCGGATGCGCCGCCTGCGGCTATTGACGCGGGCGCCCCCTGCAACGGACGAGATTCCATGGCCCCTCCTCGCGTCATCATTGCCGGCGGCGGCATCGGCGGTCTGGCCACGGCCCTGACCCTTCACCAGATCGGGGTTCCCTGCGTGGTGCTCGAGGCGGCGCGGGAGATGCGGCCCCTCGGCGTCGGCATCAACCTGCAGCCCAATGCGGTGCGCGAACTCGGTGATCTCGGCATCGGTGAAGGCGACCTCGACCGGGTCGGCGTGCAGGCGAAGGAATGGGCGCTGGTCGGCCTCAACGGCAACGACATCTACTCGGAGCCGCGCGGGCGCCTCGCCGGCTATCGCTGGCCGCAATATGCCGTGCATCGGGGGCAGTTCCACATGCTGCTCTTCGACAAGGTCGTCGAGCGCTGCGGCGCGGATGCGGTGCGCACCGGCACCCGCGTTCTCGGCTATGCGAAACGGGACGGCGGCGTCCGCGTCACCGTCGAGCATGCCGACGGTACCACCGGTGATATCGAGGGCTCGCTGCTGATCGGCGCCGACGGCATCCATTCGGCCATCCGCGCGCAGATGCATCCCCACCAGCCGCCGATCCACTGGGGCGGCGCGCTGATGTGGCGCGGCACTTCGCGGGCGAAGCCGATCCGCTCCGGCTCGTCCTTCGTGGGACTCGGCACGCATCGCCATCGCATGGTCATCTATCCCATCTCGCCGGCCGACCCCTCGACGGGGCTCGCCACGATCAACTGGATCGCGGAAGTGACGATGGACAGTGCCGAGGGCTGGAAGCAGAGCGGCTGGTTCCGCCAGGTCGCCATCGACGACTTCATCCATCATTTCGACGGCTGGACATGGGACTGGCTCGACGTTCCGGCGCTCATCCGCGGCTCGGACGGCGCCTATGAGAATCCGATGATCGACCGCGACCCCGTCCCCACCTGGCAGGACGGGCCCGTGGCGCTGCTCGGGGACGCGGCGCACGCCATGTACCCGACCGGTTCGAACGGCGCGAGCCAGGCGATCATCGATGCGCGCGTGCTCGGCGCCGCCATGCTGGAGCACGGCGTCACGCCCGCGGCAGTTGCCGCCTATGACGAGAGGCTCTGCGGACCGGTCTCCCAGTTGATACTGCGGAACCGCGGTGCGGGCCCCTTCGGCCTTCTGAACCTCGTTGACGAGCGCTGTGGAGGCACGTTCGATGATATCGACGCGGTGGTGCCACCGGAGGAGCGGTCCGCCTTCATGGCCGGTTACAAGGCGGCGGCCGGCTTTGCCATCGACCAGTTGAACGCCGCTCCGCCCATCGTGGCGCCGGGCGCGCGGGTAGCCGGCGCCAGGGCACCATAGGTCCCTGGCCTTCCCGCGGTGGCTGTCGCGCGCAATGCCCGCCCGCTCGGGCAGCCCTGATCCGGTTCGCATTGACACTGCGGAAAATCGCTTCGAAGATTGAACGATACATGCGTATTGCCAGGCGATGCGAAGTCGCTTGAGTGGTGCGCGGATCGACTGACAGGAGCTGCGCGTGACCCAAGCCGCCGCCTCGACCCGCCTGCCGCCAGTCCTCGATGTCGATCCCTATGCCGACGAGGTGCTGAACGAGCCGCACGCCATGCACGCCGCCGTGCGGTCCGCCGGTCCGGTCGTCTTCCTGCCACGCTACGGCGTCTATGCCATGGGGCGCCATCGCGACATCCTGCCCCTGCTGAAGGACTGGGAGACCTTTTCCTCCACTGGCGGCTCGGGCCTTGCCGACATCCGCAAGCCCGGTGCCTGGCGCGCGCCCAGTCCCATCGTCGAGGTCGACCCGCCGCAGCATACGAAGGTCCGCACAGCCCTTCAGCGCATCCTTTCTCCTGGCCTGATCCGGCAGTGGCGGGAGGATTTCGAGAAGGAGGCTGATCGCCTGGTGGCAAGCCTCGTCGACAAGGGCTCGTTCTGCGGCGTCCATGACCTCGCCGAAACCTATGTGTCGACCACCTTTCCGGAGGCGCTGGGATTGCGCAGTTCGCCGGAGCGCCGCGACAACCTCTTTCTGCTCGGGGCGCTCAACTTCGACGGCCAGGGGCCGAGGAACGCGCGCTACGAGGAGACCCAGCGGCGGGCGGACGCCATCTGGGACTGGTATCTCGACAGCATGAAGCGCGAGGCAATGGTCCCCGGCGGCTTCGGAGAGAAGATCTTCCTCGCCGCCGATGCAGGCGAGATCGAGCCCGAAGTGGCGCCACTGCTGGTCAGGTCCTTCCTGCGCGGCGGCCTCGACACGACGAGCAGCATGATCTCGGCCGCCCTCTGGTATCTCGCCAGGGATCCGTCCCAGTGGGCCCTGCTGAAGCAGGACCCGACCCGCATCCGTCAGGCACTGGACGAGGCTATGCGGCTCGAAACGCCCATCCAGAACGTCTGCCGCCAGACCATGCGTCGGGTCGAGATCGACGGCGTGACCGTGGAGAACGACGCCAAGATCCTGATCATGCTCGGGGCGGCGAACCGCGATCCCGACCAGTGGGAGCGGCCTGACGCCTTCGACGTCACCCGCCAGACCCTCGGCCATCTGGCCCTCGGGGCGGGCGTGCACATCTGCATCGGCCAGATGATCGCCCGGCTCGAGGGCGAGGCGGTCCTCAAGGCCATGCTGGCGCGAGTCGGATCCCTCTCGCTGGAGGGGGCGCCCACCCGCACCTTCAACAACAACCTGCGCAGCCTGAAGACCCTGCCGCTCGCCGTCACCGCGGCCTGATCGCGCGGCTGGGTCGCCTCCGCCCGCATGACGATGGCGGGCCGGCGTGCTATCGGAGCGCCTCCCATCCTGCCCCGCTCCGCATGCGGACGAGCCCGCCACATCCATGACCCATCCCATCGCAGACCACGCCGACGTCGTCATTCTCGGAGCCGGACAGGCGGGCCTCCAGGCGGCCCTGTCGCTGCGTGAGGAGGGTTTCAGCGGTACGATCCAGATGATCGGCGACGAGGCGGTGCTGCCCTACCAGCGCCCGCCGCTGTCCAAGGCCTTCATGCTCGGCACCATGACCGAGGATGCGCTGGAGCTCCGGCCGCAGGCCATGCTCGACAAGCTGGACATCCGCCTCGCCACCGGCGTTGCGGCTGTGCGGATCGATCGCAGCGCGCGGCGGCTGGCGCTGTCAGACGATCAATCGTGCGGCTACGGCCATCTGATCATCGCAACGGGATCGCGGGTAAGGCGGTGGAGCGCGGCCGGAGCCGGGCTCGACGGCGTCGCCTATCTGCGCACCCTCGAAGATGCCCGCGCGCTCGGGACGCGCCTCGAGGCCGCGGAGGATGTGGCGGTGATCGGCGCCGGCTTCATCGGACTGGAGTTCGCCGCCGTCGCGGCCAGGCGTGGCAAGCGTGTCCGGGTCTTCGAGGCGGCGGACCGGCCCATGGCCCGCGCCGTCACGCCGGCCATCTCCGCCTTCTTCCGCGAGCGGCACGAGATCGCGGGCGTACAGGTCAGTTGCGGCGTGTCTCTCGCGGCGATCGAGGGCGAGGCGGGCAGGGTGTCGGGTGTCAGGCTGGCGGGCGGCGAGGTCTTTTCGGCGCAACTCGTTCTCGTCGGCATCGGTGGAATCGCCAATGCCGAGATCGCCGCGGAGGCGGGCCTTGCGGTCGCCAACGGCGTGGTTGTGGACGAGATGCTGCTCACCGTCGATCCCGCCATTTCGGCCATTGGCGATTGTGCCAATCATCCCAATCCCTTCGCGGGCGGTCGCGTGAGGCTCGAGTCGGTGCAGAACGCCATCGATCAGGGCCGCGTGGTCGCCGCGCGCCTCGCCGGCAAGCCGCAGCCTTACCGTGCGGTGCCGTGGTTCTGGTCCGACCAGGGCGACCTGAAGCTGCAGATGGCGGGCCTGACCGCCGGCTTCGACGACCAGGTGGAGATCGGCTCACGCGAGGAGGCGCGTTTCTCGCTGCTCGCCTTCCGCGAGGGGCGGCTCATCGGCATCGAATCGGTCAATCGCCCGGCGGATAACATGCTGGCCCGCCGCATCCTGGCGCGCAGCGAGCCGGTGACGCGTGCCGAAGCCGATGCCGCCGGACACGACCTCAAGAGCCTCGCCGGGGGGCGGGCCGCCTGAGCGCCGGTCTTCGACTTTCGGCGAATACGAATTGCAAAACGATACGATCGTGTTGCATGGCGAGCCCTCGCCCGCTTAGCCTCGATCCCAAGGGTTGAAACGCGGACTGGCCGCCACCCGCCGCAGGGCGCAGTGCGCGGATCAGGCCCGGGGAGCGAGCCGCCAGGGCTCACGCGGACGGCACACCATGAAAAAGACGACCGGCGCGTCCGCCGTCGATGATCGCCTGTTCCTGCAGTCCGTGGCGCGGGCGCTCGACGTGCTCGAGGCCTTCGCACGCAGTCCGCGGCCGAAGTCGCTCGGAGAGATCGCCGCCGCGACGGGCGTCAACAAGAGCGCCGCGCAGCGCATCGGCCAGACGCTGCTGGCGCGCGGCTATCTGGAGCGCGCCGACAGCGGCGGCCTGACGCTCGGACGGCGGCTGCTCGACAGGTCCTTCGACTATCTGAGGTCGAACCCGCTGATCGAGCGGGCGACGCCGGTGCTGACCGATCTCAGGAAGCTCGCTGGAGAGCGGGTCGACCTCAGCCTCTTCGACGACACGACGACCATCTATGCCATCCGCCTGCAGAGCAAACGCGAGACCTTCTACGCGACACTTCCGGGACGCCGCATTCCGACCTTCCTCTCCTCGGGCGGGCGCGCCTGCCTCGCCTGCCTGCCGGACGAGCGGGTGGAGGACATCCTGGCGCGCTCCGACCGACGCCCGCTGACGCCGAAGTCGCGGGTGGAACTCCCGCAGATCTGGGACAAGATTCGCGAGGCCCGCAGTGACGGCTATTGCCACGCGGTCGAGGAGGCCCTGTTGGGCGAGGTGGTGCTTGCCGCCGCCGTCGTCGACGCCCAGCGACGACCGGTCGGCGCCGTCCACATCGCGGGATCGCTGAGCGAATGGTCGGTGGAGGACTTCCGTCGCCGCTTCGCGCCGCTGGCGATGGAGGCGGCCCGCGCCCTCAGCAACTGAGCGGGCAGCCTCGCCCAAGCCCGCGCGGTCTTTCGGGCCCCTGCATCCACGTCGGATCACCCATGAGGCTGCCACATGCTGTTCGACCCCGCGAGGGGGTGACAGCATGACGGAGCCGGTTCAAGCTATCCGATATATCCGTATCGATGGTCAATACGGACGAGACCGGAGTTGCGGCAGGCGGGAGCATGGGACGGGCACGCGCTCCCGTCAGAGCCCGCGGCGCGAGGCGAGGTGGAAATGGCCGAGGCAACCGGACGCTTTGAGGGACGCATCGCGGCGGTGACGGGTGCCGCCGGTGCGCTCGGTCGCGCCACCGCGCAACGCCTTGCCGCCGAGGGCGCCCGCCTTCTCCTCTTCGACCGTGACCCCGCGGGCCTTGCGGCCACACAGGCGCTCTGTCCGGGCTCGGTGACCGTGGTGGGCGACGCGCGCGTTGCGGCCGACGTGAAGCGGGCCGCCGACACGGCTCGCAAGGAGCTCGGTCCAGTCGAACTGCTGGTCGCGGCGGCCGGCGTCATCGGCCCCTCGAAGAACGCCATCGATGCCGACGAGGAGGAATTCGACCTCGTCTTCGACATCAACGTGAAGGGCTCGTGGCTGGCGGCGAAGTGTTTCATTCCGCAGATGCGGGAGATCGGCCGCGGTTCGGTGGTGCTGTTCTCCTCCACCGCCGGCCTTCAGGGTTCTCCGGTCTATTCGATCTACTCCGCCTCCAAGGGCGCGGTGACGCTGCTGACGAAGAGCCTCGCGCTCAACCACGCGACCGAGAACATCCGCGTCAACTGCGTTTGCCCCGGGACGATCGATTCCCCGATGCATCGGCAGGGCATGGCCGCCATCGCCGATCCGGCGCTGCGCGCCGAGCGGGAAGCCTTCCAGAAGGCCAAACACCCGATGAACCGCTTCGGCCAGCCGGAGGAGGTCGCAGCCGGTGTGCTTTACCTGCTCAGCGACGATGCCTCCTACGTTACCGGCCATGCACTTCCCGTCGACGGAGGGCGCCTTGCCTGACCCGAAACGCTTCGCCGGCAAGGTCGCCATCGTCACGGGCGCCGCACGCGGGATCGGCGAGGGGATTGCCCAGCGCTTCGTCGCCGACGGCGCGCGGGTGCTGCTGGTCGACCTCCTCCCCGAGGTGGAAGCGACGGCGAAGCGGCTTGGCCAGCCCTTCCTGGTCAAGAGCGTGACGGACCGCGATGCAGGCGATGCTATCGCCCGCGCGGCGCAGGACGCGCTGGGTCGCATCGACATCCTGGTCAACAATGCCGGCATCGGTGGCTCGAAACGCCTGACGGAGAGCGACGACGCCCTCATCGATCGCTTCCTCGATACCAATCTCGCCGCCGTGCTCCGCATCACGCGCGCTATCGTGCCTCACCTGCCGCGGCCGGGCGGACGCATCGTCAACGTCTCCTCGATCTTCGGCATCACCGGCTATCCCGGCACCACCGCCTATGCCGTGGCGAAGGCCGGCGTCGCGCAGTTCACCCGGCAGCTCGCCGGCGAGCTGGCGCCCGAGGGCATCCTCGTCAATGCCGTGGCGCCCGGGCTGATCGAAACGCCGATGACGACCGGTCACCGCGGGAACGCGCTCTATCAGCGCCTCATCGTCGAGGGGACGCCGGTGCAGCGCATGGGCACGCCGGCCGACATCGCCGGGCCGGTCGCCTTCCTGGCGTCGGACGATGCAGCTTTCGTGACGGGTGCGGTGCTGCCGGTGGACGGCGGCTTCCTGGCGGCGCGGCACGGCAAGGTTTGAGACAAGGCGGGATTCCTCACGACACCCGCCCCACACGAGGAGACGAGACGATGCACGACATGAGCGTCCGGTGGCCGAACGGCGCGCGCTGCGCCGTGATGCTGACCTTCGACTTCGATGCGGAGACCCTGTGGACCTCGCGCGATCCCGAAAACGTCCGCCGTCCCGGCGTGCTCAGCCAGGGCCGCTACGGCGCCAAGGTGGGCGTGCCGAAAATCCTCGACACGCTGCGCGACGAGGGCATCAAGTCGACCTTCTTCGTTCCCGGATGGACCGCCGAGAACCATACCGATCGCGTCGAGATGATCCTCAAGGACGGGCATGAGGTCGCCCACCACTCCTATTCCCACAAGTGGGTGAGCGATGATCCGCAGGCCGAGGTCGAGGAGATGGAGAAGGGTCTGGAAGCGCTCAAGCGCACCGTCGGCGTCGTGCCGAAGGGCTATCGCTCGCCTGCCGGCGAAGTCTCGGAAGGCCTCTTCAAGCTCCTGAAGAAACACAACTTCCTCTACGACTCCTCGCTGATGGACGACATCAACCCCTACCGGCACGTGATGCCGGACGGTTCACCGGGCGTCATCGAGCTGCCCTGGCACTGGTCGCTGGACGATGCGCCCTTCGCGCTGTTCTCGGTGAAGACGCCGCGGCCGATCTTCACCAACGAACACATGCTGAGCGTCTACAAGGAGGAGTTCCGCGAGATCTACAAGTGGGGCGGCCTGTTCGACATGATCTTCCACCCGCAGGTGGGGGGACGCCCGAGCCGCATCGCGCTGATCCGCGAACTCATCGCCTTCATCCGCACCTTCCCGGGCGTCTGGTTCGCCACCGGTGCGGAGGTTGCCGAAGCCTGGTCGAGGGAACACGAGAAGGCCTGAGCCGTTCAGGCGGGTGGCGCGCCAAGGCTTGTCATCCGCCGGCCGCCGTGGCCCCCTTAGGGTCGACTGACGCCCCCGAGGGAGACACGGCTTGAGCACCGGCCTGATCGCACTGCTGGACGATATCGTCGCGCTGACCAAGGTGGCGGCGGTGACCCTCGACGACGCGGCGGCGCAGGCCACCAAGGCAGGGGCCAAGGCCGCCGGCATCGTCATCGACGATGCGGCCGTGACGCCGCGCTATGCGGTCGGCTTCGCCGCGGCGCGGGAACTGCCGATCGTCGGCAAGATCGCCTGGGGTTCGCTCAGGAACAAACTGCTCTTCCTCTTGCCGGCGGCGCTTCTGCTGAAGCTCTTCGCGCCGTGGGCGATCACGCCGCTCCTGATGATCGGCGGCGCCTATCTCTGCTACGAGGGCTTCGAGAAGGTCCTCGAGATGGTCATGCCGCATGGCGAGGCCGAGGCGGCCGGCGCTGCGGCGGATGCCGCCCCGGTCGATCCCGCGGCGCTGGAAGCCGAGCGCGTCGGCGGCGCCATCCGCACCGACTTCATCCTCTCCGCCGAGATCATGGCCATCGCCCTGTCGACGATTACCGCAACGTCGATCTGGATGCAGGCCCTGGTGCTCGCGGTCGTCGGCGTCGGCATCACCATCCTCGTCTACGGCGCGGTGGCGCTCATCGTGAAAGCCGACGACGTCGGCCTGGCCCTGGCGCAGAGCCACCGCCCGGTGACAGGGCTCGGCACCGTCCTGCGTGGCCGTCCCACCGGGCTCGAGATGAACGGCCCGACCGGCATCGACCGGGCCCTGAGCCCGTTGACGCAGGCGGTCGGCCGCGGTCTCGTCAAGGGGATGCCGCACTTCCTGAAGGGCCTCAGCCTCGTCGGCACGCTCGCCATGCTCTGGGTCGGCGGCGGCATCTTCGTCCACGGGCTCGCCGGCTACGGCTGGGCAGGGATCGAACACGCGATCCATGCCGTCGCGGTCGCGGTCGCCGCGATGACGCCGGTGCTCAAGGGCGCGGTGGAGTGGCTCGCATCCGCCACCGGTTCGGGCGTCGTCGGCCTCGCCATCGGCGGCGTGGTCTTCGTCGTCATGCACTTTGCCGTCGACCCGCTCCTCGGACGCGGCAAGCACGCCGCGGGCGGCGGCAGCGCCGCCACCCACTGAGGCCCGAGGGGCCGCGCGTCAGTCGTTGAAGTTGACGACCGCCTTCTCCGACCGCTCGTCCGCGTAATAGGGATAGACCGCGTAGTCCCGGATGAAGTGCAGCGAGATGTAGAAGGAGATGCGGTTGTCGTCGCCGCTGTTCGAGATGCCGCGGTGGATGGTGCCGCGGCCCATGTAGAGCACCGACATCGGCTTGGCGACGATCTGGTGAACCTGGAAGTGATCGACGCTGCGGGCGAGGGCGTCGACATCGACGTCGTCGACGTTCGAGGCGACCTTCTCCAGCGCCTCCTCCGGCGTCGTCTCGGGAAGCGTGATGAACTGGGTGGCGTTGCGGTCGGTGAACTGCGTCAGCGGGATCCAGATCGCGGCGGCATCGGTCGTGTAGTCGACGTGCCAGACCTGCTGCTTCGAGCCGATCGGGTTCACCACGAAGCCGTAGCCGTCCATGATCGCGCCCTTCTCGGCGAACTGCCCGGAGGCCTTCAGGCACCAGTCGTGAAGCTCCTTCGCCAGGGCCTTGTCGGAGAGCTCCATGGCGTCGCCCTCCTCGTCCTCCTGCCAGACGTTCATCCAGCAGATTTCCTTCTCGGCGATCTGCTCGTCCCAGCGTGTGCCCATCGACCGCTTCAGGTCCTCATAGGCGCGCGTGAGAAGCGGGCGGGCCTCCTGCGGCACGGTACCCACATAGCGGAAGCCCATCAGTTCGGGTTTCAGCTTCACGTAGTCGCGATCGTCCATTCCGGCCTCCGGTCGAGTTGAGCTGCGGCGTGCTGTCGCAGGACAGCACCGGCAACATGAACGCTTACTGAAGGCCGAATGTTGCGTGAGCATGATGCGCCACGGCGCGGATCATTGCGGAACCGTTCGTCCGGCGGGTGCGTTGGCCAACGACAACGAAACCCCTGGAGAACAGCCATGCCGACGCCGGCCGAACTGACACATTCCTTCTGGAAACATCTGCGTTCCGACATGACGGTCATGGCGGGCCTCGTGGCAGAGGATGGCCACATGCGGCCGCTCACCGCCCAGCTCGACGGAGACGGCGATCACGGACCGATCTGGTTCTTCACCGCCAAGGATACCGATATCGTCGAGGCTCTCGCCGGGCAGGCGCGCAAGGGGTCCCTGACCTTTGCCACGAAGTCCCATGATCTCTTCGCCTGCGTCCACGGCACCTTCGTCGTCGACAACGACCCGGTGGTCATCGACCGGCTGTGGAACTCCTTCGTCGCCGCCTGGTACGAGGGCGGAAAGGACGATCCGAAGCTCGCCCTCCTTCGCTTCGATCCGGAGAAGGCGGAGATCTGGGAGAACGCCACGAGCCTGTGGGCCGGCATCAAGATCATGCTCGGCGCCGATCCCAAGGAGGAATACGAGGGCAAGGTGGCGAAGGTGGCGCTGCGCTGACGCGCCGACGGTTACGCAGGCGGTTCCGGGCAAGGGCGCTGCGACAGCCGCAGCGCCCTTCCGCGCCTCAGTAGACGACGACCGAGCGGATCGACTTGCCCTCGTGCATCAGGTCGAAGGCGGTGTTGATCTCATCCAGCGGCATGGTGTGGGTGATCAGGCTGTCGATGTCGATCTTGCCGTCCATGTACCAGTCGACGATCTTCGGCACGTCGGTGCGGCCCCTGGCGCCGCCGAAGGCCGAACCCTTCCAGACGCGGCCGGTGACGAGCTGGAACGGGCGGGTGGAGATCTCGGTGCCCGAGGGCGCGACGCCGATGATGATGCTCTCGCCCCAGCCGCGGTGGCAGCACTCCAGCGCCTGACGCATGGTGGTGGTGTTGCCGATGCACTCGAAGGAGAAATCGGCACCGCCGCCGGTGAGGTCGATGATCGCCTGGACCACCTTGTCGCGGCCGACCTCGTCCGGATTGACGAAATGCGTCATGCCGTACTTCTTCGCCATCTCGGCCTTGGCCGGGTTGAGATCGACGCCGATGATCTTGTCCGCGCCGACCATGCGGGCGCCCTGGATGACGTTGAGGCCGATGCCGCCAAGGCCGAAGACCACGACATTGGCGCCGGGCCAGACCTTCGCCGTGTAGATGACCGCACCGATGCCCGTCGTCACGCCGCAACCGATGTAGCAGATCTTGTCGAAGGGGGCGTCCTCGCGGACCTTCGCCACGGCGATCTCCGGCAGCACCGTGAAGTTGGAGAAGGTCGAGCAGCCCATGTAGTGGAACACCTCGTTGCGCCCGCGCCCTCCGACGGGCTCGCAGGAGAAGCGGCTCGTGGCATCCGGCATGAGGCCCTGGCCCTGCGTGCCGCGGATGGCGGTGCAGAGGTTCGAACGCTGCGACAGGCAGGTTTTGCAGGCGCGGCACTCCGGCGTGTAGAGCGGGATGACGTGGTCGCCGACCTTCACCGAGGTGACGCCGGCGCCAACCTCGCGGACGATGCCTGCGCCCTCATGGCCGAGGATCGCCGGGAACTTCCCCTCGGAATCGAGGCCCGAAAGCGTGTAGGCGTCGGTGTGGCAGACGCCGGTCGCCATGATCTCGACGAGCACCTCGCCGGCCTTCGGGCCCTCGATGTCGATGGTCTCGATGGTGAGCGGCTTGTTGGCCTCCCAGGCGACGGCGGCACGCGACTTCATGGGGCATCTCCGGGTGGGGATCGATTCGCGGCGGATGACACCACGACAGGCATGGCGGGGCAATGAGGGCCTGCATGAGATGGCGTGTCCCGCGTTGCCGCTTCCCCTTGCCAGCCGCGATGTTAGGCTTGTCGCAAAGGTCCTGCCGACAAGAACACCCCAGAGGAAACCGATGAAGGCGCTCGTCATCCACGCTCCCCACGACCTGAGGCTCGAGGAGCGCGAGGTCGCTCCGCTGGGGGCCGGCGAGATCGCGGTGCGCATCGGCGCCGGCGGCATCTGCGGCTCCGATCTGCACTACTTCCACAATGGCGGCTTCGGCGCCGTCAGGCTGAAGGAGCCGATGATCCTCGGCCACGAGATCGCCGGCATGGTGGAGCGTGTGGGCGCGGACGTCTCTGCGGTGAAGCCCGGCGACCGGGTGGCGGTCAGCCCGTCGCGGCCCTGCGGCCATTGTCGCTACTGCCTCGAAGGCAAGCAGAACCATTGCCTGAACATGCGCTTCTACGGCTCTGCCATGCCCTTCCCGCACATTCAGGGGGCGTTTCGCGAGGTTCTGGTCTGCGACGCCGTGCAGGCTCACAAGGTCGCCGACGGCGTCAGCCTCGGGGAAGCCGCCTTATGCGAGCCGCTGGCCGTCTGCCTTCATGCGGCGCGGCGGGCCGGTCCGCTGCTCGGCAAGCGCGTCCTTGTCACCGGCTGCGGGCCGATCGGGGCGCTGTGCATCCTGGCGGCGCGGGCAGCGGGAGCGGCCGAGGTCGTCGCCACCGACGTGGCGGACGCGACCCTCGCGGTGGTGAAGGGGATGGGCGTCGCCACCACGCTCAACACCGCGACCGATCCCGAGGCCCTGAAGCCCTACGAGGCCGACAAGGGGACGTTCGACGTGCTGTTCGAGGCCTCCGGCAACATGAAGGCGCTCACCGGGGCCTTCGCGGCGCTGAGGCCGGGCGCGGTCATCGTCCAGGTCGGCACGGGCGGTGACTTCACCCTGCCGATCTCCGTGCTGGTGGCCAAGGAATTCGAGCTGCGTGGCACCTTCCGCTTCCACGAGGAGTTCGCCACCGCCGTGGCGATGATCGGCACCCGCCGCATCGACGTGCGCCCGCTGCTCACCGCGACCCTGCCGATGGAGCAGGCGGTGGAGGCCTTCCACCTCGCCTCCGATCGTTCGAGGGCGATGAAGGTGCAGATCGCCTTCGGGTAGGTCCCGGAACGCAAAAGGCCCGGCGCTGGGCCGGGCCTTTCGACGATGGAAGCGGATCGTCTCAGGACGGATTGACCGTCGCGTCGATGACGTTCGACAGCTTGTCGGCGATCATGCCGATGTCGTTCTCGGTGACGATGAAGGGCGGCGTCACCACGAGGCAGTCGCCTGCGGTGCGGATCATCATGCCCTCGTCGTGGAACGACTTGTCCATGGCGACGAAGGCGCGCTTGCCCGGTGTGTCCTTCCAGCTCTCGATGTCGATGGCGGCGGTGAGGCCGACCTGGCGGATGTCGAGAACGCCGGCCTTGCCCTTGAGCTTGGAGAAGATGGCGTCAGCCCAGATCGGCTCCAGCGTCTTGGCGCGGTCGAACAGGCCCTCGTCGCGGTAGAGGTCGAGGGTGGCAAGGCCCGCGGCGCAGGCCAGCGGGTGGGCCGAATAGGTGTAGCCGTGGAACAGCTCCACCATGTGCTCGGGGCCGTTCATGAAGGCGTCGTAGACATGCTTGCGGGCGACGACGCCGCCCATCGGCGCCGCGGCGTTGGTGACGCCCTTGGCGAAGGTCATGAGGTCCGGCGTGACGCCGTAGCGCTCGGCGGCGAAGGGCGCGCCGAGGCGGCCGAAACCGGTGATGACCTCGTCGAAGATCAGCAGGATGTCGTGCTTGTCGCAGATCTCGCGCAGGCGCTTCAGGTAGCCCTGCGGCGCCGGGAGGACGCCGGTGGAGCCGGCCATCGGCTCGACCATGACGGCGGCGATGGTGGAGGCGTCGTGCAGGGCGACGATGCGCTCCAGCTCGTCGGCGAGATGGGCGCCCCACTCCGGCTCGCCCTTCGAGAAGGCCTGCTTCTCGCGGTTGTAGGTGTGCGGCAGGTGGTCTGCGCCGGCCAGCAGCGTGCCGAAGACCTTGCGGTTGGCGACGATGCCGCCGACGGTGATGCCGCCGAAGCCGACGCCGTGATAGCCGCGCTCGCGGCCGATGAGGCGGGTCTTGGAGGCCTTGCCGCGGGCGTGCCAGTAGGCGATCGCCATCTTCAGCGCGGTGTCGGCGGCTTCCGAGCCGGAGTTGCAGAAGAAGACGTGGTCAAGATCGTTCGGGGCGAGCGCCGCGATGCGGCTCGCCAGCTCGAAGGCCTTGGGGTGGCCGAACTGGAAGGACGGCGCGAAGTCGAGCTCGGCGGCCTGCTTCTGGATCGCCTCGACGATAGGCTCGCGCGAGTGGCCGGCGCTGGAGCACCAGAGGCCCGCCGTGCCGTCCAGCACCTGCTTGCCCTCGGGGGTGTAGTAGTAGAGATCCTTGGCGCGGGCGACCATGCGCGGGCGGGCCTTGAACGAGCGGTTGGCCGTGAACGGCATCCAGAAGGCCTGGAGGTCGTTCGGAATGGCGGTGGTGGTGGCGTCGTCGCCGACCACACGCAGCGCGCTCGTCTTGGACATGGAAGTTCTCCGGAAGGGGCGGGATAAAGAACGACCATACCAACAGGCGGACAGGGAGCAAGCCGGGGTTGCGTAGGGGAGGAATGCGGGGGCCTGACCGCGCGGCGAAGGGCCTTGCTCCCGGAGGGAAGCAGGCTTATGGTCTTATCTAGAATTATTCTAATCTAGGTAACGCCATGCTCAGCCGCTTCTCCATCCCCGGCTTCGGCAGCAAGCGCCGTTTCGACGATCTCAGCGAGCAGGAAATCCTGGCTCTCGCCATCTCCTCGGAGGAAGAGGACGCGCAGATCTACCGCGCCTATGCCGGCAAGCTGGCGACAGCCTATCCGCGCTCGGCTGCGGTGTTCGAGGGCATGGCGGCGACCGAGGACGAGCACCGGCGCCGGCTGATCGAGGCTTACCAGCGCCGCTTCGGCGACTTCATCGTCCCGATCCGCCGCGAGCACGTCGCCGGCTACATCGCCCGAAATCCCGTCTGGCTGGTCGAGAATCTCGGTCTCGACCGGGTTCGCGAGGAGGCTGCGGACATGGAGCGGCAGGCGGGCGCCTTCTACGTCGCCGCCGCGGCCCGGGCGACCGACGCCGACACCCGCAAGCTGCTCGGCGACCTGGCCGCGGCGGAAGCCGGCCACGAGCGCGAGGCCAACGCCCTCGCCGCCGAGCACCTGACCGAGGAGGGGCGCGGCGAGGAGGACGCGGCGGCCCACCGCCAGTTCGTGCTGACCTGGGTGCAGCCGGGCCTCGCGGGGCTGATGGACGGCTCGGTGTCGACGCTGGCGCCGATCTTCGCCACCGCCTTCGCCACCCAGAATCCCTGGACGACCTTCCTCGTCGGCCTGTCGGCCTCGGTCGGCGCGGGTATCTCCATGGGCTTCACCGAAGCGGCCCATGACGACGGCAAGGTCTCTGGGCGCGGCTCGCCGCTGAAGCGCGGCATCGCCTCCGGCGTGATGACCGCCGTCGGCGGCCTCGGCCACGCGCTGCCCTATCTGATCCCGAATTTCTGGACCGCCACGATCATCGCCTTCGTGGTCGTCTTCATCGAGCTCTGGGCCATCGTCTGGATCCAGAACCGCTACATGGAGACGCCCTTCCTGCGGGCGACCTTCCAGATCGTCCTCGGCGGCTCGCTGGTGCTGGCGGCCGGCATCCTCATCGGCGGCGCCTAGCCTCCCGAGACGCAGAAAGGCCGCCCCGTCGGGAGACGAGGCGGCCCCTCCTGTCCGCTCGTGTCGAGCGCCGCGACGGGGCGTTGTTACGCTTGCCCGCCGCAAGGACAGCCGCGCCCGGCGAGGGCACGGCGAAGCTTCACATCACCACCACCCGCGTGCCGACGCGCACCCGGCTGTAGAGGTCGATGACATCCTCGTTGCGCATCCGGAAGCAGCCCGAGGAGACCGCCTGGCCGATGGTCCAGGGCTCGTTGGAGCCGTGGATGCGATAGAGCGAGGAGCCGAGATACATGGCGCGGGCGCCGAGCGGATTGGCCGGTCCGCCGGCCATGAAGCGCGGCAGGTCGGGGCGGCGACGCAGCATCTCGGCCGGTGGTCGCCAGTCCGGCCACTCGGCCTTGCGGGTGATGGTCTTGGTTCCGGTCCAGCCAAAGCCGGGACGGCCGATGCCGACGCCGTAGCGCATGGCCGTGCCGCCGGCCTGGACCAGATAGAGATGACGCTCGGCCGTGTTGATGACGATGGTGCCGGGCCGGTGGCTCGTCTGGTAGGTCACCTGCTGGGGCAGAAAGCGCGGATCGATGCCGCGGGGAGAGGCGGCGCGCGGGGCGGCCTCGCGGGCCGGGCGCGGCTGATAGGCCTCGGCGGGCCGGGCGGTGAGCGGGCGGACCGGCTCGAGATCTGGAGCCGTCTGGTAACTGGCGCGCAGATGCGCTGCCGGGGACGGCGCCTGCGGCACCGCCGCGGCGCGTGGCGGCGTGCCCTCGCGCCGGGCGCCGGCGATAGGACCGGCCGACTGGCCGCCATTATAGAGGAACTCGATGAAGCCGCCGCCAAGGTCGCCGCGACGGGCGCTGGCGATCTGGGCGGTGGCGGTTTCGGTCGCGGCCAGCAGGAGGCAGCCGGCCGCGAAGGCAGCCATGATACGGGAACGAGACATCGACGGACTCAAGACACACAACACGTCGACCGGGCGGACAGCCCCGTCTTCTTGGCCTCGATGTAACGGTCGCAGACGCAAGGGAATGGTAAACGCGGGCTGTTCCGGGCCCTGTTTTGGTCGTCGTGCGACGGACACGTTTCGTTTACGGTTAAGCGTCGGTGAACGGGGCCGTTGATGGGCGCAATGGATTGTTAGGCATAATGTTTTTTCCGAAGGTGGTACCCTGATCGGACAGGGTTTCGGAACCGGTCCTTAACCGTCGCCGCCGAAGCTTCGGGGAGAGTCCGGACCATATCGGCCGGCGGCAAGTCCTGCCCGGAACGTCCATGCGCGCCAACAAACGAGCTTTCCGCATCGAAACCATCTCGAGGCCCGAGGCGATGATCGCCCACGCCGCCATGGCGGGCACGGGCGCGGCCGGCCATCACGAGATCCTCACCGAGATCAAGCAGCTCAAGGCCCTGATCCGCCCGGCGGAGGAGGTGACCAAGCAGATGATCGACGCCTACCGCGCCGAGATGCAGGAGGCGATGAAGCTGAAGGCCGAGCTGGACCAGATCTGGCAGGCCATCGACCAGACCAAGCACGAGATCGCGACGCTCCACGTCACCGGCTTCCAGGGCAAGCAGATGACGCGCGTGACGCATGAGCTGGACGCCATCGTCACCGGAACGGAGGAGGCGACGGAAGGCATCCTCAGCGCCGCCGAGGGCATCGACCAGATCGCCGGCCAGCTCGCCGCCAAGCTGAAGAGCACCCAGGACAAGGCGGCCATCGACGACGTCCAGCAGAAGATCGTGACGATCTTCGAGCACTGCAACTTCCAGGACCTGACCGGACAGCGCATCACCAAGGTGGTCAACACGCTGAAGTTCATCGAGGACCGCATCGTCAAGATGATGGAAATCTGGGGCGGACTCGACAGCTTCAAGGACATCGAGGTTGAGCGCATCGCCGAGGCGACGGGCGACGCCGCGCTTCTCAACGGCCCCAAGCTGGAGGCCGATGCCGGCCACGCCAGCCAGGACGACATCGACGCCCTGTTCAACTGAGGCGCGATCACGCCGGCTTGTCCGGCGCCTCGGATATGCCCGGGCGGCGCCGCGATTCCGCCCGGCGCCTCCGCCATGTAGCATCGGTCACTCCGTTCGCCCCCACTGATTCGGGCCCGATGCGCTCCCGCAACCCCCTCCCCGCAGCCCTGCTCGCACTCGCCATGGCCGCCCTGCCGGGCGCCGCATTCGGCGAGCCGGCGACGCCGGCCCAGCGTGCCGAGGCGGAGCGTCGCGAGCGCCAGCGCCAGCTGGAGGCGATCCAGGCCGACATGGCCCGCACCCGCGCCGAAGCGGACCGGATCGCCACCGAGATCGAAGCCATGCGCAACGATCGCGCCGCTCTGGTGCGATCCTCCATCGAAACGGCCGCCAAGGTGCGCGCCGGCGAGGAGCGCATGGTGGAGATCGAGCGCAACCTCCAGGCGTCGGACGCGCGCCAGCAGGCGCTCAGGGAATCCCTTCACGAGCGCCGGGAACTGATCGGCCAGGTGTTGGCCTCGCTGCAGCGCATGGGACGACGTCCGCCACCGGCGATGCTGGTCGGCCCGGACGACGTGCTGAAGAGCGTCAGGACCGCCATGCTTCTGGGAACACTGGTGCCGGAGATGCGCGAGGCGGTTGGCGTGCTCGCCCGCGATCTGGAGGAGCTCTCCTCGCTGCGCACCCGCATCGCCGGCGAGGCGGACCAGCTCCGCCGCAGCGCCGTGACGCTGCGCGACGAGCGCATCCGCCTGGATGCGCTGGCCGAGGCGCGGCGTGCCCAGCTGGCGGAGGGCGAGAAGACGCTCGAGGCGGAAAAGGCGCGGGCCGCGGGCCTTGCGCGCCAGGCGGGCGATCTCGAACATTTGATAGGACGGATGGAGACGGAGATCGCCGCCGCGCAGCGCGCCGCGGAGGCCGCCCGGACCACCACGGTGGCGCGAGGATCGGCCGTTCTCGACCGGCGCCAGCAGATGGCGGCCCTGCAGAACGCCGCGCGGATGAACCCCGCTTTGCCGTTCGAGCAAACGCGGGGCACGCTTTCCCTGCCCGTTCTGGGGGTTCGCCTGCGCGAGTTCGGCGATCCCGACGGCCTTGGCGGAACCGAGCGCGGCCTCTCGGTCGCGACGCGGACGGGCGCATCGGTGACCGCTCCGGCCGACGGCTGGGTGGTCTATTCGGGCCCGTTCCGCACCTACGGGCAACTCTTGATCCTGAACGCCGGCGGCGGGTATCATCTGGTCCTTGCCGGAATGGACAGGATCACCGTCGATCTTGGACAGTTCGTGCTGGCGGGCGAGCCGGTCGGTGTGATGGGCCATGCCCCGCCGCCAGCCTCCGCGGTGACAACGGGTTCCTCCCAGCCCGTTCTCTACGTCGAGTTTCGGAAAGACGGGTCGAGTGTCGACCCGGCGCCATGGTGGACCTCGAGGACACCGGGCGTACAGGCCAATGAAAGGGTTCGCGGATGATGCGCAGAGCTTCGATCCTCCTTGCCGGAGCCGCCATGGGCGCGCTGGCGACCGTTGCGGTCACGCAGCCCCGGGCCATCCTGGGGATGAACGCCAATGCTGCGGCCTCGGACACCTACCGGCACATCAACCTGTTCGGCGACATCTTCGAGCGGGTGCGGACGGACTATGTCGAGAAGCCGGACGACGCCAAGCTGATCGAGACGGCGATCAACGGGATGCTGACCGGGCTCGACCCGCATTCCAGCTTCATGGACGCCCGCAATTTCCGCGACATGCAGGTGCAGACCCGCGGCGAGTTCGGCGGCCTCGGCATCGAGGTCACGCAGGAGGAAGGGCTCATCAAGGTCGTCTCGCCGATCGACGATACCCCCGCCTCCAAGGCCGGCATCCTCGCCAACGACATCATCACCCACATCGACAATGAGCCGATCCAGGGCCTGACCCTGCAGCAGGCGGTGGAAAAGATGCGCGGCCCGGTGGGCTCGAAGATCACCATCCGCGTGACGCGCACCGGCGCGCAGCCGCGCGACATCGAGATCATCCGCGACCGCATCGTCATCCGCGCCGTGCGCCACCAGGTGCTCGACGACGTCGGCTACGTCCGCATCACCCAGTTCAACGAGCAGACGACCGAGAACCTCCGCAAGGCGATCGAGGACATCAAGTCGAAGGTCCCGGCCGACAAGCTGCGTGGCTACATCCTCGACATGCGCAACAATCCGGGCGGCCTGCTCGACCAGTCGGTGTCGGTCTCGGCCACCATGCTGGAGCGCGGCGAGATCGTTTCCACCCGCGGTCGCAACGCCGAGGAGACCCAGCGCTGGAATGCCCGTGGCGGCGACCTGACCGGCGGCAAGCCGATCATCGTCCTCATCAACGGCGGCTCGGCCTCGGCCTCGGAGATCGTCGCCGGAGCGCTGCAGGATCACAAGCGCGCCACGGTGCTCGGCACCCGTTCCTTCGGCAAGGGATCGGTGCAGACCATCATCCCGCTCGGCAGCCAGGGGGCGCTGCGGCTCACCACGGCGCGCTACTACACGCCGTCGGGCCGCTCCATCCAGGCGCGCGGCATCGATCCCGACATCGTGCTGGAGCAGCCGGTTCCCGAGGAGCTTCGCGCCGCGGCGCGGCCGCAGGAGAACCGCGGCGAGGCGGGCCTTCGCGGCCACCTGCGCAACAACTCCACCGAGGGCAACGAGGAACGTCCGGCTTCCGCGGTCTACGTGCCGCGCGAACAGAAGGACGACGTGCAGATCGGGCGCGCGCTTGAACTGCTGCGCGGCACCGCGACCGACCCCGCCTTCCCGCCGAGCCAGCGGGCTGCCGCCGCGCCGTCCCCGACGCCGGCTCCAGCCTCTCCCGCCCCGGCGACCCCGGCGCCCGCAACCCCTTCGCGCTGAGGCCTGACCGGCGCAAGATTCCCAAGCCCCCCGGCTGAACGGCCGGGGGGCTTTTTCATGTGCTTCCCTCCATTGTGGTGTGCCCAGACGGAGGCGTCCCGATGTCCCTTTGTTCTCCCCAGACCCGCATGTTCGCCGACGAGATCCTCTCGGCCTCCCGCACGCGACGCCAGATCGCGCCCCTGACGGTGCTCGAGCCGACCTTCTCCATGGCCGACGCCGAGAAGGTGGGACATGAGGTGGCGCGGCGCAGGCAGGCTGCGGGCGAGAGGGTCATCGGCCGCAAGATCGGCTTCACCAACCGGACGATCTGGGAGGAGTACGGCGTCTATTCGCCGATCTGGGGGCCGGTCTACGAGACCACCTTCCGCGATGTCGATGGGCCGGCAACCGTCGATATCGCGCATCTGGTCGAGCCGCGGATCGAGCCGGAGATCATCCTCGGATTTCGCGCACCGGTGACCGCCGCGATGGGCGAGCGCGACATCCTGGCGAGCGTCGGCTGGGTCGCCCACGGCTTCGAGATCGTTCAGTCACTGTTCCCCGGCTGGAAGTTCCAGGGGGCCGACTGCCAGGCGGCCTTCGGGTTGCATGGCGCCCTGTTCTGCGGCCCGCGCACGCCGGTGGAAGGTGATGCCGACCGTTGGATGGCCGCACTGACCGGCTTTTCCATCACCATCTTCCGCGACGGAGAGCAACTCGACCGCGGAATCGCGGCCAATGTGCTGGATGGCCCGCTCTCGGCCGTGAAGCACCTTGCCGGTGTCCTGGCCGCCGATCCCCAGGCGATGCCCATCGCGGCCGGCGAGATCATCACGACGGGCACGGTGACGCGCGCCTTCCCGATCAAGGCCGGCGAGACCTGGAGCACGGAGGTCGAGGGCATCGACGCCCGGCCGATGCAACTGACCTTCGCCTGAGGCGGATCAGATCTCGACCACGGGCCGTGGCGCCGGGCTGCCTTCGGCACCAGCCATGAACTGCGCCTTGGCGAGGTTCGCGAACACGCCGCCGAGGGCCACCAGTTCGTCGAAGGTGCCGCTCTCGATGACGCGGCCCTGGTCGAAAACGAGGATGCGCGTGGCGTGCCGGATCGTCGCCAGACGGTGGGCGATGACGAAGGTGGTGCGGCCCTTCATCACCTCCTCCAGCGCCAGTTGCAGCTTCTGTTCGGTCGTCGCATCCAGCGCCGAGGTCGCCTCGTCGAGGATGAGGACGGGCGGATCCTTCAGCAGCGCGCGGGCGATGGAGAGGCGCTGCCTCTCGCCGCCGGAGAGCGAGCGCCCGCGCTCGGCCACCTCGGTGTCGAGGCCGTCCGGCTGGCGCTTCAGAAAGTCCATGGCCTGGGCGCGTTCGCAGGCCTGCCAGATTTCCTCGTCCGTGGCCTCGGGCCGCCCGACCTGGAGGTTCTCCTTGATGGTGCGCGCGAACAGCATCGGTTCCTGGAACACGACGCCGATGTTGCGGCGGAGCGAGACCAGAGCGATGTCGCGGATGTCGTGGCCATCGATGAGGACACGGCCGGACTGCGGGTCGAAGACGCGGTGCAGCAGCGACAGGGTCGTCGACTTGCCCGATCCGGTGGAGCCGACGAGGGCAATGGTGTCGCCGGGATGGGCGACAAAGGAGAGGTCGGCGACGGCGGCGCGCTTGCCGTCATAGGAGAAGGAGACGTTCTCGAAGGCGACCGTGCCGGTGACGCGGCCGATGTCGAGGGCGTTCGGCCGGTCGTGGACCTGCGGGGCAGTGTCGACGACGTCAAAGAAGTCCTTGATCTTCGGACCCTCGAGGAAGACCGAATTGATGAAGCCGACGAGCGCCTCGAGCTTGCCGATCAACATGGTGGCGAAGCCCATGAAGGTGACGATCTCGCCGATCGTGGCGAGGCCGTTGATGTGCAGCCAGGTGCCGACGAGGAAGATCGACAGCACCGTCAGCGTCGCCGAGGCGCGCGAGGCCACTGCCGCGATCGCCCACCACGACAGCACGGGGATCTGCGCGGCGAGCAGCGCATCGACGGTCGCCCGCATGGCGCGGACCTCGGCCTCGACGCGGGTGAAGGACTGGATGACCGGCACGTTGCCGAGGGCGTCAGTGGCCCGCTCGGCGAGGGCGTTGTGGTATTCCTGCACCTTGCCCTGGAGCGTCTCGGTCTTCCGGAGCACCCAGCTCGTCAGGAAGAAGAAGAAAAAGACCATGACGACGAGCAGGCTGCCGAGGCGCCAGTTCACCCAGAGCGCCACCGGCACCAGGATGATCAGCGCGATGAGCGAGGCGCAGTGCTCGCGCAGGAAGGACAGCAGCAGCCAGGCCATGGCGTTGGAGCCTTCCAGCATCTGCTTCAGCAGGCGGCCGGAATGGGCGCCGGAGTGGAAGCTGAGCGGCAGGTTCAGCACGTGCTCGAAGAAGTGCTGCATGAAGGCGAGGCGGCGGCGATGCGACATGCGGTCGGCATGCAGGGCGACGAGCACGCCGGCGGCAATGGTGAATATGCCGAAGACGACCCAGGCGAGAACCAGGGGCAGGATCTCCGCCCAGGTGACGGTCCGGCCCTGGGCCTGCCCGCGGGTCAGCGTGTCGATGATGCGGCCGAAGAGGATCGGCTCGGCGAACATGATGCAGGCCAGCACGATGTTGCAGCTGAGCAGGATCATCCCCAGCCGGGTTTCCGGGCCGAGTTGCTTGAGGACGCGCCAGTAGACCTTCAGAAGCGACATGCGACGGTCCTTGTGAGCATGCGGGGTGACCCCGCTGGGGCCCTGTGAAACACGGCTCTCAACGCGCGGCAAGGGGCCTTGTTTCGGCGCCGGTCAGAACGGCTGCCCCGCCCCCGTCCAACCGAGGCCGAGATGCCCCGCCACCGTCGCGGCGATGTCGGCGAGGCTGCCGCGCCGGCCGATCGCGCCGGTCGGCTGGCCGGGCCCGAAGGCGAGCACCGGCACGTGCTCGCGGGTGTGGTCGGTGCCGGGATAGGTCGGGTCGCAGCCGTGGTCGGCGGTGATGATGCAGAGGTCGCCAGGCGCCAGCGACGATTCGAGAGCGGGGAGCCAGGCGTCGAGGGCCATGAGCGCCCGGCCGTAGCCCTCAGGGTCGCGGCGGTGGCCATAGAGCGAATCGAAGTCGATGACGTTCGCCATCAGCAGGCCGCCGTGGGGGAGCTTGGCGAGGCCCTCGAGAATGCGGGCGCAGAGTTCGGCATTGCCGCTCGCCTTGAGTACCGTGCCCGTGCCGACATGGGCGAAGATGTCGCCGATCTTGCCGACGGTGACGACCGTCCGGCCGGCGTCCGTCGCGATCTTCAGGAGGGTCGGGGCCGGCGGCGGCACGGCGTAGTCGCGGCGGTTTCCGGTGCGGACGAAGTCGGCGGACGAACTCCCGGTGAAGGGGCGGGCGATGACCCGGCCGATGCCGAGGGGATCGCAGAGGCGGCGGGCAATGCGGCAGAGCTCGTAGAGCCGGTCGAGACCGAAGCTCTCCTCGTGGGCGGCGATCTGCAGCACGGAATCGGCCGAGGTGTAGAGGATCGGCCTGCCGGTCCTCACATGCTCATCGCCGAGGCTGGCGATGATCTCGGTGCCGGAGGCATGGCAATTGCCGAGGATGCCGGGCAGGCCCGCCTCGTGGATCAGCGCCTCCGTCAGGCTCGCGGGGAAACAGGGGATCGTCTGCGGAAAATAGCCCCAGTCGAAGGTCACCGGCACGCCGGCGATCTCCCAGTGCCCGGAAGGCGTGTCCTTGCCTTTCGACGTCTCGACGGCATGGCCCCATCGCCCGGCGAAGGGGCCGTCTGCGGACAGACCCGGCGGCAGGCGGCCGGTCGAGGCGAGCGCTGCGGCGCCGAGGCCGAGGCGGTCGAGATGCGGCAGCGCGAAGGGCTGGCGCTTGCCGGCGAACCACTCCGCCACGTGGCCGAGCGTGTCCGACCCTTCGTCGCCGTAGCGGGCTGCATCGGCGGCGGCGCCGACGCCGACGGAATCGAGGACGATGACGAGGGCGCGCGCCATGATTCAGCCCGCGATCCGCGCCTGGACGAGCGCACCGACGGCCGCACCGCCGTCGCTGAGCGACACTGCACGCCCGATCATGGCCGCCGCCGAGGCGATCGCGTCGTCGTCGCGGCCATGGATCAGCGCCAGCGGCTGGCCGGCCTCCACCACGTCTCCGAGCGCGACGAGCCCGGTCAAGCCCACGGCATGGTCGACCCTGTCGGCGGAGCGGGTCCGGCCACCGCCGAGAACCACCACCGCCATGCCGATGGCGCGGGTGTCGATGGCCTGCACTGTCCCGGCGCGGGGCGCCGCCACCGGGCGGACCAGGGGCGCCCGCGGCAGGTGCTTGTCGGGATGCTCCATGAGGTCCCGCGGGCCGCCGAGGGCCGCGACCATGCGTTCGAAGGTTTCCGCCGCGCGGCCATTGTCGAGAACCCGCTCCAGCTTGCCGAGGGCGGTGTCGAGGTCGGGTGCCAGCCCGCCGAGGACGAGGAGTTCTGCGGCGAGCGACATCGTCACGCCGTGGAGGCGCGAGACCCGGTGGCCGCCCTCGAGGTGCTCGATGGCGATGCGCACCTCCAGGGCATTGCCGGCGGCGGGCCCCAGCGGCTGGTCCATGGCAGTGACCAGGGCGACCGTCGGCAAACCCGCACCGGCCGCGACCGCCGCGATGGATTCGGCGAGCTCACGGGATCCGGCAAAGTCCGGCATGAAGGCCCCCGATCCGGTCTTCACGTCCATGACGAGGCCGCCGAGGCCGGCGGCGAGCTTCTTCGACAGGATGGACGCGGTGATGAGCGGGATGGACTCGACCGTCGCGGTGACGTCGCGCACGCCGTAGATGACCTTGTCGGCAGGGGCGAGATCGGCGGTCTGGCCGATGATGGCGCACCCCACCTCCCGCACCGTCCGGCGGAAAAGATCGTGCGAAGGGGTCGCGTCATAGCCCGGGATCGATTCCAGCTTGTCGAGCGTTCCGCCGGTATGGCCGAGGCCGCGGCCGGAGATCATCGGAACGAATCCGCCGGCGGCGGCCACCATGGGCGCCAGCATGAGCGAGACGGTGTCGCCGACGCCGCCCGTCGAGTGCTTGTCGAGGACCGGTCCGGGAAGGTCGAGATCGCTCCACGAGAGGGTGCGGCCGGAGGCGGTCATGGTACGGGTCAACGCCACGCGCTCGGGCATGGTCATGCCGCGGAAGAAGGTCGCCATGCAGAAGGCTGCGACCTGCGCCTCGGTCACGGTTCCCGCACCGATGCCGCCGACGAAATCGGCGATGGCCTGGTCGTCCAGCGTGCCACCGTCGCGCTTGGCGCGGATCACCTCCTGTGGAACGAAGGTCATGGCGTCGTCCCTCCGCTCGCCAGCAGGGCGTCGAGCAGGCCCGAGGCGCCGAAGCGGAAGGTCGCTGGCGTCGCCCATCCGGGCCCCATGATCTCGTCGGCGAGGTCGAGATAGGCCGCGGCATCGGCGGGCGTGCGGATGCCGCCGGAGGGCTTGATGCCGACTGTCCGGCCGCAGGCGCGGATTTCCTCCAGCATGAGGCGCACCGCTTCCGGCGTCGCCGAGACTTCAGTCTTGCCGGTCGAGGTCTTGATGAAGTCGGCGCCGGTGCCGATGGCGATGCGCGCTGCCTCGCGGATCAGCGCGGGAGTCTTCAACTCGCCCGTCTCGAGAATGGTCTTCAGCGTCCGACCGGGCGGCACGACCGCCCCCACCGCGCCGAGCAGCGCGCCGACCACCTCGCGCCGTCCGCCCGCCAGCGCCCGCCAGGGCAGGACGACGTCGATCTCGTCGGCCCCGTCGAGGATCGCATAGCGGGCCTCGTCCGCCGCCCGCATCACGTCGTCGTCGCCGGCGGGGAAGTTGACGACGGTGGCGACCCTGACCGGGGTGTCCTTCAGCAGCCGCCGGGCCTGGGGCACGAAGCCGGCCCAGAGGCAGACGGCGGCGACGGGACCGAGCGGCGTCACGGCATGGGCGCAGAGACGCTCGCCGCCAGCCTCGTCGAGGCCGTTCGACAGGTCTGTGAGATCGAGCAGCGCCACGGCGCGACGGACGAAGGCAGTATCGGTCATGGGGCAAGCTCGGCGAGGAAGCCGCGGATCACCGCCTCCATCGCCGCGGCGCCGGTGGTCGCGACGGCCTTGGTCTCGGCATGGGATGGTGCGTCCGGGGCAAGGCCCGCGGCGAGGTTGGTGATCATCGAGAGGGCGGCGACCTTCAGTCCCGCATGGCGGGCGAGAATCACCTCCGGCACGGTCGACATGCCGACGGCGTCGGCCCCGAGCACCCGGAGCGCGCGAATCTCGGCCGGCGTCTCGAAGCTCGGGCCCGTCACCCAGGCATAGACGCCCTCGTGGAGCGCGACGCGACGGCGGGCCGCGCCATGGGCGATGGCCGCGCGCAGGCCGGGGTCGTAGGCGTCGTTCATCGGGACGAAGCGGCTGTCGCCGGCCTCGCCGATCAAGGGATTGGGGCCGAAGAGGGCGATATGGTCCTCGATGACCATGACGCTGCCGGGCCGCATGTCCGGTTTCAGCGAGCCTGCGGCATTGGTGAGGAGCAGGCGGGGCACGCCGAGTGCGGCCAGCGTGTCGATGACCGGCTTCATCACGCGCGGGTCGCCCGTCTCGTAGGTGTGCGCGCGGCCCTGGAGCACGGCGACGCGACGGCCCTCCAGCGTGCCGATGACGAGGCGTCCGGCATGGCCCGACACGCCGACGGCGGGAAATCCGGGCAGGGCAGCATAGGGCAGGATCACGGGATCGGAGACGGCGCCGGCAAGAGGACCGAGTCCGGTCCCGAGCACGATGGCGCAGGCGATGCGGGAGGTGCCCGCGGCGTCGCGGATGATGCCGGCCGCGGTCATGCGAGATTGTCCGGTCCGAAGGAATGGGGAAGCAGCTCGGCGAGGGTGAAGCGGCGGCGGATACCCTCGGGACCCGCGACATGGATCGCAAGCGTGTCGCCGCCGAACTCGCGCAGGCGCTGGCGGCAGGCGCCGCAGGGCGTGCAGAGCACCTCGCCCTCGCCGAGAACCACGATGTCGGAAAGCGTGCGGTCGCCGGCGAGGATCATGGCGGCGAGTGCGCCGGCCTCGGCGCAGGTGCCGACGGGATAGGCCGCGTTCTCGACGTTGCAGCCGGCGTGGATCCGGCCCGACGCTCCGCGGATTGCCGCGCCGACGCGGAAGCGCGAATAGGGCGCATAGGCTCTAGCCTGTGCCGCCTTCGCCGCGTCGAACAGCTCCTTCAGGGCCGTATCCACATTCGTCTCCCTGCCTCGGCGGTTTCAGCCACCGTTCCGGTTCTCGCACGGACCGGCCGATGCGGGAACCGCCTCAGGGAACGATCACCAGCCCGTCTTCCGCGCATTCGACAGTCGCCTTGTCGCGGTTCGCCAGCATCTGCGGACCCATATGGGTGAGGATGATGCGCTTCGCCTTCAGGTCCGGAAGCCTCGCCGACAGGGTCATCCAGTCGAGGTGGTTCTTCAGCGGAAAGTCGTAGGTGTAGCACTCGATGAGCAGCACGTCGGCGCCCTCCGCGAGAGGCACCAGAGTCTCGGTCCACCTCGTGTCGCCGGAATAGGCGAAGAGCTTGCCGTCGCGGGCGATGCGATAGCCCTGGCAGGGGCCGGCCCGCTGGTCGTGGTCGACGGAGAAGGCCGTCACCTCCGCTCCTGCGAGGGTCGCGGGAGCTTCCGGGGTGACCTCCACATAGGTGATGGGGAAGGGAAAGGTGTTGGTGCCGAAGCCGGGGAAGGCCGTGTCGGTGATCGCCGCCACGCGCTCGCGCACGCCCTTCGGCCCGGCGATGGTCAGGGGCGCGGTGCGCCGGCACTCGAACAGGGCATCGAGCAGGAAGAAGGGCAGGCCGCCCGCATGGTCGCCGTGGAAATGGGTCAGCAGGATGGTGGAGATGGCGTTGCGATCGACACCGGCGCGCTGCATCGCCAGCAGCGAGGTGGCACCGCAGTCGATCAGCATGACGGTTCCGTCATCGGCGGCGAGGTGAAGGCAGGTGGAGTAGCGGCCCCCCGAGCCGAAGGCGTCGCCCGAACCCAGCACTGTGATCTTCATGGATATGCGGCTCCCGGATGCGGGCCTTGCGGCCTCTCCGATGTCTCGTGTCATTCTCGGCCATCGTTGGCCGGCGTCTGTGCAATCTCGCACGAGACGGCCTCTTGTCCAGAGCATCTGCGTGCCGCCCTCCGATAGACCCGCATCGATGCAGGCCACTTACCCACCCCGCAGAGATGACAGGTGCCCGGTCGCTGTGCACTGTTCTGGCCTCCCCGCAGCGATGTCCAAGCCATGACCCAGACAGAAACGCTCCACGTCCCCGGCCTCTCGGCTCCCGGATCGATCGGCATCGACGCCAACGGCATCCCGCACATCCGGGCCGAGAACGAGGCTGACCTCTTCTTCCTGCAGGGGTTCCACGTGGCGCGCGAGCGCCTGTTCCAGATCGACGTCTTCCGCAAGCGCGGCCTCGGCCTGCTCGCCGCCGACTTCGGCCCCGGCTACCTGGAGCAGGATCGCGCCTCGCGGCTGTTTCTCTACCGCGGCGACATGGAGGCCGAATATGCCGGCTACGGGCCGGAGGCGAAGGCGACCTTCACCGCCTTCGTCAATGGCATCAACGCCTTCGTCGCCATGACCGAGGCTGACCCCTCGCTCCTGCCCTTCGAGTTCGGCCTGCTTGGCACGAAGCCGGCGCGCTGGGCGCCCGAGGACGTCTCGCGCATCCGCACCCATTCACTCTCACGCAATGCGCTGTCGGAAATCCTCCGCTGCCAGGTGCAGGGCAAGGCGGACCACCGCACCGACCTGCTGCGTCGCTGGCTGGAGCCGCAGATCACGCCGAAGGTTCCGGACGGCCTCGACCCCGCCTCCATCCCCATGCGCGTGCTGGACATGATCAAGCTCGCGACGGCCAACGCCACCTTCTCGAAGGAGCGGCTGGAGGCCAAGCTCGAGGACGCGCCGAAGTGGCGCTCCACCACCGACCTGCTCGAGGTGGTGCTGGATGCCCAGTACACCGGCTCGAACAACTGGGCGGTGCATGGGTCGCGCACCGACACGGGAATGCCGATCCTCGCCTCGGACCCGCACCGCATCCACGGCATGCCCTCGCTGCGCACGGTCTTCCACCTGACCTGCCCGACGCTCGACATCGTCGGGGCCGGCGAGCCTTCGGTTCCAGGCGTGATGATCGGCCACAACGGCACGATCGCCTGGGGCCTCACCATCTTCTACATCGATCAGGAAGACCTCTACTTCTACGAGACCAACCCGGACGACCGGGACCTCTATCGCTACGGTGACGGCTGGGAGCGCGTCCGCACCGTCACCGAGACGGTGAAGGTGAAGGGCTGCCCGGACCAGGTATTGACCCTGAAGTTCACGCGCCACGGCCCTGTGGTCTACGAGGATGCGGCCGCAGGCCGGATCTACGCCGTGCGCGCCGCCTATTTCGAGCCGGGAACCGCGCCTTATCTCGTCGCCCACAAGCTGATGCGGGCGAAGAACCTCAAGGAGTTCCGCGCCGCGGCGGTGACCTGGGGCACGCCCTCCTGCAATCTCGTCTTCGCCGACAAGGCCGGTGACATCGCCTGGATGCCGGCCGGCATCAATCCGATCCGCCCGAACTGGGACGGGCTCATGCCGGTGCCGGGCGACGGCCACTACGAATGGGCCGGCTGGCGCGACCGCGCCAAGGCGCCGGTCATCCACAATCCCGACCGCGGCTTCGTCTTCTCGGCCAACGAGATGAACGTGCCCGCCGGTTGGGACCATGAGGCCTATCCCTTCGGCTTCGAGTGGGTCGACTACTCGCGCGCCAACCGCATCGAGGAGGTGCTCACCTCGGCCTCGCCGCATACGCTTTCGACCTCGCGGGCCTTGCAGACCGACGTGGTCTCGGTGCCTGCCCGCCGTCTCGGCAAGCTGCTCGCCGGCCTGACGGCACCCGATGCCGACACGGCGGCCGCCCTCGCCTTGCTGGCCGGCTGGGACCACGCGCTCACCTCGACGTCGGCGGCCGGTGCGCTGTTCGAGGTCTGGTGGGCCAAGCACCTCAAGAAGGCGCTGTGGAACGCTGTCGTCGCCCCCGAACTCCATGCGCTGATGGTGCCGGGCGACGTCGACGGCACGCTCGCCGCCCTTGAGGCGCCCGACGACCGGTTTGGCGCCGACCCGGCAGCGGCGCGTAACGCCATCCTGCTGTCGTCGCTCGGCGCCGCCTATGCCGAGATGAAGACGCTGCTCGGGCCCGACCCGGCCGGGTGGGCCTGGGGCAAGCTGCACCACGGCTACTTCCAGCATCCCTTGTCCTTCCTCCTGCCGGAGGCGACGGCTAAGGCCTGGTCGATCGGGCCGGTGCCGCATGCCGGCTCGGCCGTGACACCGATGCACACAGGCTACCGAGGCACCGACTTCCGGACGATGATGGGTTCGTCCTTCCGCCTCGTTGTCGACCTCGCCGATCTCGACCGGTCGGTGACGATCAACACGCCGGGCCAGTCGGGAAATCCCGATTCCTCCCACTACCGCGACCTTTTCGCCAAATGGGCGGCTGGCGACTACGTGCCGCTGCCCTATTCGGCAGGAGCGGTCGAGGCGGCGCTGGAGAGCAAGCTCGTCTGCAAGCCGGCCTGAACCGTTTCAGTGGCTCTATTTCGGCCCGCAACAATCGCGGGCCGACAAGGCGAGGGGCTGAAACCGGGCGCACCTAGCTTCTGTGCAGAACAGCAGCAAGTGGATGCCCCTCATGCCGAACCGCGTCGCCCTCTCAGGACTTCGCCAGGCCCTCGCCGCGATCGACGTGATGATCCGCAGCGGCAAGGGCCAGGGCGGGCGTCTGGTGGAGATGGCGCGCGAGGCGCGTGCGGCGGCCGACCAGCTCAGCCGCCAGGGCGCGCAGGCGGCGCCGGCGCCGCAGCCCGAGAGCGCTCGCCCGGAGAAGGTCTAGACCGGCAGGCTCGCGGTCGCCTTCACCTCCTCCATCACCGCATAGGTGCGCGTCTCGCGCACGCCGGGCAGGGACAGCAGCACGTCTCCGAGAAAGACGCGGTAGGCCGCCATGTCGGCGACCCGCGTCTTGATCAGATAGTCGAAGCCGCCGGCGACCAGATGGCATTCGAGCACGCCGGGGGCGCGCGCGACGGCGCTGGCGAAACGGTCGAAGACATCGGGTGTCGTCTTGTCCAGTGTCACCTCGACGAAGACCAGGAAGCCGCGGCCGAGTTTCTGTGCTTGACCTCTTCCATCACCGCGTAGGTGCGTGTCTCGCGCACGCCCGGCAGGGATAGCAGGACCTCGCCGAGGAAGACGCGATAGGCCGCCATGTCGGCGACGCGCGTCTTGATCAGATAGTCGAATCCGCCGGCGACCAGATGGCATTCGAGCACGTCGGGGGCGCGCGTCACGGCGCCTGCGAAGCGGTCGAAGACGTCGGGCGTCGTCTTGTCGAGAGTGACCTCGACGAAGACCAGGAAGCCTCGGCCGAGTTTCTGCGGGTCGAGCCGCGCTCCATAGCCGGCGATGATGCCCTCGCGCGTCAGGCGCTTCACGCGCTCGCTGGTGGCGGTCGGAGAGAGGCCCACCCGCTCAGCCAGCTCGACGTTCGGAATGCGCCCGTCCTCCTGCAACAGGCGCAGAAGCTTGCGGTCGAGGCTGTCGAGCGGATGTGACATCGAATCATTCACTATAAGAGAGCCAAATGACAGTGATTAATATGGCCTTCTCGCCACAATGGCCACTCGAAAGAAGGTCAATTCGCCCATATGGTGTCGATACCGCCATAAACCTTTCCGAGGTTGCCCCGTGTCGCCACTCCCCCGGTTCGATGCTCCCTATGCCGAGGCCGACGAGGCCATCGCCCGCCGCCTCCTTGCTACCGCAGCCCTTGCTCCCGAGGCGGAGACACGGATCGACCGCCGCGCCCGCGACCTGATCGCCGCCATCCGGGCGAAGTCTGGCGGTCTCGGCGGCATCGAGGACTTCCTGCGCGAGTATTCCCTGACCACCAAGGAGGGCCTTGCCCTCATGGTGCTGGCGGAGGCGCTGCTGCGGGTGCCGGACTCGCGCACGGCGGATGCCCTCATCGAGGACAAGCTGTCGGGTACCGACTGGGCGCACCGCGCCACGAAGTCGGAGGCCTGGCTTGTCTCCGCCTCGGCCTGGGCGCTGGGAGTCACCGCGCGCGTCATCCATCCCGGAGAGTCGCCGGAAGGCATCCTCGAGACGCTCGGCAAGCGGCTGGGGCTACCGACGGTCAGGGCGGCGACGCGGCAGGCGATGCGCCTGCTCGGCTCGCACTTTGTCCTCGGGCAGACCATCCAGGAGGCGCTGGGTCGGGCCGGCTCCGCACGCCGCTTCCGCTATTCCTACGACATGCTCGGCGAAGGCGCCCGCACCGCCGCCGATGCGGCGCGCTACCTTGCCTCCTATCACGACGCCATCGAGGCCATCGGCAAGGCGGCCGGCAACGAGGCGCTGCCGAACCGTCCCGGTATTTCCGTGAAGCTCTCGGCCCTGCACCCGCGCTACGAGGCGGTCAGTCGCGAGCGGGTGATGACCGAACTGGTCCCCAAGCTCGTGAAGCTCGCGCAGGCGGCCAGGGCGCATGACCTCAACTTCACCGTCGACGCCGAGGAGGCGGACCGGCTGGAGCTGTCGCTCGATGTCATCGCTGCGGTTCTCGCCGACACGTCCCTCGCCGGCTGGGATGGTTTCGGCCTTGCCGTCCAGGCCTACCAGAAGCGCGCACTGGCGGTGATCGACTGGCTCGACGCTCTCGCCACCCGTCTCGACCGCAAGCTGATGGTGCGCCTGGTCAAGGGCGCCTACTGGGACACCGAGGTGAAGCGGGCGCAGGAGCGCGGCCTGCCGGACTTCCCGGTCTTCACCCGCAAGCCGATGACGGATCTTCACTACATGGCCTGCGCCCGGCGCCTGCTTGCCGCAAGGCCGCGGATCTATCCGCAGTTCGCCACGCACAACGCGCTGACCATCGCCACCATCCTCGAGGAAGCCGCTGGCGCCGAAGGATATGAGTTCCAGCGGCTCCACGGCATGGGCGAGGCGCTCTACGACTCCTTGCTGGCGACGCTGCCCGAGGCGGCCTGCCGGACCTACGCGCCGGTCGGCGGCCACCGCGACCTGCTCGCCTATCTCGTCCGCCGGCTGCTGGAGAACGGCGCCAACTCTTCCTTCGTTTCGGCCTCCGCCGATCCCGCGGTTCCCGTCGAGACCCTGCTCACCCGGCCGCAGAGCTGGATCGGCAATGCCAGCGACGCGCGGCCGCGCAAGCTGCCGCTGCCGAAGGACGTCTATGCGCCGGGCAGGGTCAATTCGGCCGGCGTCGAGTTCGGCGATGCGGTGTCGCTGACGCGCTTCCTCGCGGAGGTCGGCAAGGGTCCAGCGCGCTTTCCGGCCGCCGCCCAGCCGCTCATCGGCGGAAAGGCCATGCGAGGGGCGATCCGGTCGGTGACGAGCCCGGTGGACGGCAGGGTGGTCGGGGCTGTCGAGGAGGCGGACGAGGCCGTGGTGAAGGCCGCTTTCGACCGCGCGTCCGCCGGCTTTGCCGCCTGGAGCCGCACGCCGGTGAGCAGCCGTGCGGAGGCCCTTGAGAGGCTTGCGGACCTGCTGGAGCAGGAGCGCGGCATGATTTGCGCGCTGCTGGCACGCGAGGCCGGCAAGACCCTCGACGACGGGGTCGCAGAGGTGCGCGAGGCGGTCGACTTCTGCCGCTACTACGCGCAGGAGGCGCGCCGGCACTTCGGCGAGGGCCTGCTGATGCCCGGTCCGACCGGCGAGGAGAACCGGCTGACCCTGCGCGGCCGCGGCACCATCGTCTGCATCAGCCCGTGGAATTTCCCGCTCGCGATCTTCCTTGGCCAGGTGGCGGCGGCACTCGCCGCCGGCAATGCCGTCATCGCCAAGCCGGCCGAGCAAACGCCGCTGGTCGCATCGGTGGCGGTAGCGCTGGCGCACAGGGCGGGGATTCCCGCCGACGCACTGGCGCTGGTGCCGGGCGACGGGCGGGTCGGCGCGCTGCTGGTGGGTGAGCCGCGCGTGGCGGGCGTCGCCTTCACCGGCTCGACCGAGGTTGCCTGGAAGATCAACCAGCAACTGGCGGCGAAGCGCGGGCCCATCGTCCCCCTGATCGCCGAGACCGGCGGCATCAACGCCATGATCGTCGACGCCACCGCGCTCCCCGAACAGGTCAGCGACGACGTCGTCATGTCCGCTTTCCGCTCGGCAGGCCAGCGCTGCTCGGCGCTGCGGCTCCTCTGCCTGCAGGAGGACGTGGCAGGGCGCATGCTGGAGATGGTGCAGGGCGCGGCCGCGGAACTGAGGATCGGCGACCCCTCCGATCCCGCCACCCATGTTGGTCCTGTGATCGATGCCGAGGCGAAGGCGAGGCTCGAGGCCGTCGTTGCGACAGCGAAGGCCGAGGGACGTCTCGTGTGGCAGGCGAACCTGCCGGCCGATGCGCCGGACGGCCTTTTCGTCGCGCCGGCGATCATCCGCGTGGCGAAGCCGGAGGATCTGACCGAGGAGGTCTTCGGGCCGGTGCTGCATGTCACGAGCTGGAAGGCCGGCCGGCTCGGCCAGTTGACCGATGCCATCGCGGCCAACGGAACCGGCCTCACTCTCGGAATCCACTCGCGCATCGACCAGGTGGTGGAGGAGGTCGTCTCGCGCCTCGCCAACGGCAATGTCTACGTGAACCGCAACATGATCGGAGCGGTGGTCGGCACCCAGCCCTTCGGCGGCTCGGGCCTCTCGGGCACCGGCCCCAAGGCGGGCGGTCCGCACTACCTGCCCCGCTTCGCGCTGGAGCAGGTGGTCACGGTCAACACGGCGGCGGCGGGCGGAAATGCCAGCCTTCTGGCGGGCGGCGAGGGCTAGCCCCGGACCGCACGCCAGAGCCTGCCATCGATGGCGGCGAGGCCGAGGCCGATGAGGCCCATGCCGGCGAAATGAGTCCAGGCGAGCCGTTCGCCGAGGAAGAGGCTGGCGAGCAGGATGGCCGAGACCGGGATGAGGAAGGTGACGAGCAGGAGATTGCTCGGTCCGGCGCTGGCGAGAATGCGGAAGAAGAGGGTGTAGGCCAGCGCCGTCGACAGCACCGCGAGGGCGATCACCGCCGCGATGGCCGGCAGGCCGGGCATGGCGAGGGCCCAGGGCCGGTCGACTAGCGCCACGACGGGCGTCATGACCAGGCTGGTGACCGTCAGCTGCGCCCAGGCGGTGAAGGTCGGCGTTAGGCCGAGTGGCTTGATGCGCCGCCCCCAGAGCCCTGAGAAGGCGTAGGATAGCGCGGCGGCGAGGCAGGCCGCCAGCGCCCAGAGCGGCGTGTCGAGGGCGCCGGTAATGGCCGGCCCGACGAGCACCACGACCCCGGCGAAGCCGAGAGCCACCCCGAAGGCCTTGCCCGGTGTGGCCCGGTCGTCGGTGGTGAAGAGGTGCATGACGATGACCGTGAAGAGCGGTGTCGTCGCGTTCAGGATGGCCGCCAGCCCCGCGGGAATGGCCGTCTGCCCCCAGAAGATGAGCGAAAACGGGATGATGTTGTTGAGCAGGGCCATGACGGCGAGCGTCAGCCAGACGTCGCGACGCCGTGGCATGGCCTCGCCCGTGGCCTGCAACAGGAGCAGCAGCACGGCGGAGGCGATCACGACCCGCGCCAGCACGAGCGTCAGCGGCGGAACCCCGTCCAGGGCGACGCGGACGAAGAAGAAGGAGCCGCCCCACAGGATCGACAGGGCTATCAGCAGGGACCAGTCGCGCAGGCTCACGGCATTCCGTTCCCGTTCATGTCGGACGCGTCTTCATGACAGGGGATGGCGTCGAGGCCCACCCGCTTTCTGCGGCAAGCCGCGCCGGCCTGAGGCCTGCCTGCCGTCATTGACAGGCAACATTTCTGTGACAGCCTGAATCGTCCGCTGAAATAGACATTTGATTCGGGCGGAGACGAGGATCCGGAAGCCCCCATGTCCGACGCCATCTCCCGTCTTCACGCGGCCATCACCAAGGTCAGTCGCAACGGGAGCGACACCTCCCGCACGGCCCGCCTGCTGCACAGCGGCCGGGCCAAGATGGCCAAGAAGCTGGTGGAAGAAGCCACCGAGGTGACGCTGGATGCGGTCGGCGACGACCGGGACGCGGTGGTGCGCGAGAGCGCCGACCTGATCTACAATCTCACGGTCCTGTGGGCCGACATGGGCATCGCGCCGCAGGACGTCTGGAAGGAAATGGACCGCCGCGAGCAGCTCTACGGCCTTGCCGAGAAGCTGCACAAGGGACCCGTCGCCGTCACCGGCCGCTGACGGGACCTCAGCCGGCGTCACTCGCGCAGGAACAGAGGCAGGTCGACGGGGGGCAGCCGCACCTCGCGATTGACCGCGTTCAGCATACCCACGGCGCGCCGGATCAGCCATCCGTCCCGTTTCGGACAGGCGTCGCGCGCCAGCGACTGGGAGGCGCGGAGGGTGCGCACCAGACGGGCGCGGTCGGGTGTCGCCAGGCCGGCGCGCTCGATGGTCGCACGGGTCCGCAGGAACAGCGAGGCGTCCGAGCAGAAGTCCCCCCGGGTCATGAACTGCGCCCCGGCGGGGCCTGAGGATGCGACGACGGCGAGCACCAGCAGGACGGCGGCCGAGAGCCGCGCTAGCACGGCGGCGAGGGCGCCGACGTCACCGTGAACCTCAAGCGTCTTGAGCCGTGCGGTCTTTCCCTGGACCACACTCACCTGCGACCGCGCCACGCCGAGTTCGTCAGCCATCAGATGCTCCAGTGCCTGGTTCGCCTTGCCGTCCTCGGGCACGGCCCGTACCCGTGCCCTGAACACCGCCCGCCCGTCGGCGAGCCTGTCGGCCCCTTCGAGACGGTCCCGCCCGCCCCGCGGTGTCAGCCGGACGTCGACCAGAAGGTGATCGCCGACGATCCGGAAGGGGGTCTCGCTCACGGCCCGCCTCAGAACACGTAGGGGCGCACGTAGTAGCTGAGGACCATCTGGATGAAGATGATGCCGAGCAGCAGGACGATGGGGGAGATGTCGACGGCGCCGAGATTGGGCATCCGTCGCCGGATGGGCGCCAGGACTGGCTCGGTCAGGGCGCGCAGGGTCGTGTCGATCTGCGCGACGATCTGGTTGCGGTAGTTCACCACGTTGAAGGCGATGAGCCAGGACAGGACCGCCGAGATGATGATCACCCACCAGTAGAGGTTGAGGGCGATGATGATGATGTCGATGATCGCTTTCATGGGTCCGCCGTGACGGGAGAGGATGCCGGACCCGATTTATGGGGTGTGCCGGCCTCAGGGGCAAGCGCGCGCTTTGCGCGCAGGCCGGTCAGGCGGCGGCGAAGGACGAGCGCTGCGCCCAGCCGGTCATCCGGTTCTCCAGCCAGACGGTGGCCATGTACATGGCGACGCCGAGGATCGCGAGGGCGATCAGCGAGGCGAACAGCAGCGGCACGTTGAAGTCGGCGGAAGCGCGGGCCATCAGGTTGCCGATGCCGTAGCGCGAGGCGTTGTACTCGGCGATCACCGAGCCGACATAGGCCAGCGTGATGGCGACCTTCAGCGAACCGAAGAAATAGGGCAGCGACCGGGGAATGCCGACCTTGGTCATGATCTGCAGTTTGGAGGCGCCAAGCGCCTTCAGCACGTCCTCCGTCTCGGGCTCGATGGTGGCAAGGCCCGTGGCGACGTTCACCACGATGGGGAAGAACGAGATCATGAAGGCGGTGAGCACCGCCGGCAGCCAGCCGACGCCGAACCAGATGACGAGGATCGG